>Ga0224506_10002655_pt1 | contig 12087 bp, 13 predicted proteins | sample SF_Jan12_sed_USG_2_FD_169108 | JGI IMG/M metagenome (GOLD analysis project Ga0224506, IMG submission 169108) | Sediment microbial communities from San Francisco Bay, California, United States - SF_Jan12_sed_USGS_8_1 | ecosystem: Environmental > Aquatic > Marine > Sediment | place: USA...
GAATTTTTGCCGAAGGAACAGCGAAAGGGGGATTTGACGGATTGCTATGCAGTGGCAGTCCCAGGACAGAAGGTTCCAGAATGGGCTTGTCTCCAGAAGGATCCAAAGGAGTTAGAATCGTTGGAAGCATCAATGAAACAAACTATTGAGTTCATCAAAAAAAGGTATGGTGTAGACAATAGCCCCAAAGTGCGGGGTTGGTAACTGGCAGGTGGTTTAAACTAAAATGCGGAGCAGTCTACTCTAATCCACATTTCAGTGTTACAGCTCTTGGAAGGATAGGAAAACTATCCTACGCTTTTTATAGCTTTTAACGCTTAGTCTAGCTATATGTCTATCGTGCGCACCGTTGCTTACGTAGACGTTGACGGATCCAAACTCAAAAAGCCAATTATCTGGGCAATGGTCAAAATCGACAACGTTCATGGCGGATTCGTGCACAAGTTGGGTGAAGTGGATCTAAAAGATGTGGAAATCGAAACGCGTGTGGAGGCTATTTTCAAAGAGAAGAAAAAACGCGTAGACTCCATATTGGACATAAAATACTTTAAACCAGTGAAATAGCCATACCTCATCGTCCCTATTTTTTAACATTTACTTAATTCTTCCTTTCCAGGTGATGACTCTGAATATTCTTAACAGATAAAAAGAGGGAGAAAACTCCACCAAAATCACAGCTACAACAACTCTTCTTACCAAACAAATATCTTTAAGTATAATCATTCTAAAACACAACACCGGGTGAAACCCAGATGAAAGAAGCGATAATTTTAGCTGGAGGAGAAGGATGGAGACTCAAACCTGCCACATGGATTCCAAAGCCTCTTCTAAAAATAAACAAACAAACCCTAATAGACCGCCAAATAGGCTGGCTTCAATCCCACGGCTTCGAAAACATAGTCGTAGCATCAAACAGAACAGACCTCACAAAACAACCCGTCACATACTCCATCGAAAAAGACACCCTAGGAACAGGAGGCGCCACCAAAAAAGCCTTCAAACAAATCCAAGGAAACATAGCCTACGTCATGAACTTAGACGACATCGTCTTCTACGATCCCAACGAACTCTTCGACTACGCAGGCAAAGGAGCAGGAGTCCTCCTAGCCAAACCAACCCTACCCTTCGGAAGAGTAACCCTCCAAAACGGAATAAACATCGTCAGATTCCAGCAGAGGTCAACCCTAGAGTTCTACGTAAGCGCCGGCCACCACGTATTCAAAAAAGCGGTGGTAGAAAAATTCTTCCCAGACAAAGGCGACTTCGAATTCACCGCCATGCAAAGACTAGCAGACAAAAAAATGCTTCAAGGATACACCTACCATGGAATGTGGTTCACCCTCAACACCATGAAAGACCTCCTTCAAGTAAGAACATTCTTCAAATCTTAGCTAAGGCAATTCCTCTGAAGAAGACCATAAATATTGAAAATAGTCTCTAGCAAACTTCACTAAACCCATGTGATTCGACCAAATAACCAACGTGGGCCTATCTTCTCCAAGGAAAAGCAAAGCCTCCCTACTATCCACCACCACTCCGCCCCCAAACATACCATCCCGAACCCTAACCTCCCCAACATTAGTAATATTCTTAACATCCCAATCCCTAGTAACCATAACGTGCACATTAACTCCGCTATCCCGCAACTGGTTCAACATGGAAACAACGGCGCCTACAAAACTCTTCGCAAAAGCAGGCGCAGCAACCATCAACTCTTTCCTAGCACCACTTAACATTTCCCTTAACTTCGCCAAAACGCTAAATTCGCCGCGCAAAATCCAGATGTCTGGTTTCTCCAGTAGCTCCCTCCGTTCATACAAAGGCTGAAGCTCCCCCAAAACGACACGCCTCCAACCACTCACCATGTCTTCTAGTCGTAGTCTAGCAGCCTCCAAAGCCTCAGAAGGAGCCTTTGGAAAATAACGACTGGGCCTACCTCTCTCAGCCTCGATCCAACCCTTTCTTTCCAACGAGTTTAGAGTTTCGTAAACCTTAGAATAAGGGATACTTCCATGCTCACTAACCTCGCTGGCAGTCATTACACCCCGTTCAAGCAAGATCAAATACGCTCTTGTCTCGTAGTCGGTTAATCCCACCTCACGCAAGACTTTCCTTGCTTCCTCGCTAACAGGCGCAGACAACCTTTCTCACCTTATGAAACGTTTGGAAACCTTCTTATACGTTATGTAACTAGCCTAAAAATATTACACCTCTCAGTGGTGTCAAAATGCAAGTCATCAAAGAAACAAAAACCATATGCCCAGAATGCTTTACAGTCCTAGACGCCACCATCTTCGAAAAAGACAACAGAGTTTACATAGAGAAGGAGTGTCCAAAACACGGAAAGTTTCAGGACGTTTACTGGTCAGATTATGAACAATACCAGCGAGCCGAACGGTTCAGATGTGATGGCGATGGACTTCGAAACCCCCGCACCACAACGAAACTGGACTGCCCTCTCGACTGCGGCATTTGCCCCCAACACAAGTCTCACACAGCCTTGGCAATTATCGACGTAACCAACCGATGTAACCTCAAATGCCCAGTCTGTTTCGCCAACGCAGCCGCAGCAGGATACGTCTATGAACCTTCAAAAGAACAGATCATAGAGATGCTTGAAAACTTAAGAAGCAACGATCCTGTGCCCCCACCAGCTCTACAGTTTTCAGGGGGAGAGCCTACAATTCGGCGAGACCTCTTCGAACTCATACGGGCAGCAAAAGAACTTGGATTTCATCACGTAGAAGTCAACACGAATGGTCTCCGCCTAGCGCAAAGCGTGGACTACGTTCGTGGCCTGATGGAAGCAGGAATGAGCACACTGTATTTACAGTTTGACGGCCTAACCTCTGACATCTATAAGTTCACACGTGGAGTCGATCTTCTTGACTTAAAAATGAAGGCTATTGAAAACTGTCGTGAAGCAGGACTGGAAAGCATAGTTTTGGTGGTTACTTTGGTCAAGGGGGTAAACGATCACCAGCTCGGAGACATTATTCGATTTGCGATTCAAAACTTCGATTTGGTTCGATGTGTAAACGTTCAACCGGTATCGCTCTGCGGTAGACTTCCTGAACAAGAGAGAGCCAAAATGCGCATAACAATCCCAGATTTCATGAAGCTGTGCGAGGAACAAACGAAAGGAAAAATAAAGGTCTCCGATTTCTATCCGGTTCCTGCGGTTGTTCCTATATCTCGAGCAGTTGGCGCCCTGCAAAACGAACGTTACGTGGAGTTCACGGCTCACCCTCACTGTGGTATGGCAACCTACGTCTTTGTTGAAGACGGTGAGATGGTTCCAATCACTCGTTATGGCAATGTTGAGAAGTTCATTAAAAGCATGGGGAAGGTTTGCGAAGAAGCTATCAAGGGGCATGGAGGAAGAGCGAAGATGCGCTTGATAGGGTCGTTGCGTCACATCAAGTTTCGTTTGTTGAGAAAGTATCTTTTGCCCATTTTGAGAACAGGCTCCTACGAATCCTTAGGCGAACTTCACAGGAAAATGCTGCTAATTTCCTCTATGCATTTTATGGACCCCTACAACTTCGACTTGGAAAGAGTTCAAAGATGCTGCATACACTACACCGTGCCCGACGGCAGAATTATTCCATTCTGCACCATGAACTCCATCCACAGGCCCAAAATCGAGGAGCGACTCGGAATTCCAATAGAGGAGTGGAGGAGAAAACATAAGTTAGAAATAGGAGCGGTGGCGTAAGGTAAGGAAAGCCTATAAGGAACCACTCTTTTCAAAACTCTTGGAGAGAAGAACATGGGCGGCGGAAAGAAGAGGCTCACCCTCAAGCAAATGGCGAGAATACAGTCGAGAAAGGATCAGCAGCAAAAAGAACGCAAATCAGGAAGATCAACCACCGAAAAGAAAAGCCTAGGGTTAACTCTGCCCGACCTCAAGAGCAAAAAGGTTATCGGTGGACTGAAAACAATGAAAGCTCTCACGCCTTACACCGTGGCTTCGCGTTTTGATCTACGTCTAAGCGTGGCAAAGAATTTCCTTAAAGAGTTAGAGCGGCGGAGAATCATTGAATACGTTTCTGGAAGCAAGAACCTAAAGATATACAAACCTTGTGTCTCGTAAGCCTCAAGATATTGCTTGAATCGGTACTTATAGGCTTGAAAAAGCGGGGAACCCAAACTATGTGCACCTAAACAGGTTTGTCGAAGATCGCACGCCCGCAAAAAACATAAAAATGAGTGTATCGTTAAGTTGTAAGTTGTTTTTGAATGTTGAATTTAGTTTAAGAAGAGAATGGTTCTCCAAATGAAGGTTTAAATGGAGAGCAAACGTTAGGTAATGAAAAGGGGCGTTTTAAATGACGACAAAGACAGGCAAAGAGTATGTAGAGAGCCTGCGTAAAAGAAAAATTAAGGTGTATTTGTTTGGGGAGAAGGTGGAAAACCCTGTTGACCACCCGATTATTAGGCCATCGATTAATTCTGTTGCTGTGACCTATGATGTTGCGAACGATCCGAAGTATGAAGACCTAGCAACTGCAACATCACACCTGACAGGAGAGAAGATTAATCGATTCACTCATATACATCAAAGTACTCAAGATCTGGTTAAAAAAGTGAAACTGTTGAGGCTATTGGGTCAAAAGACAGGTATTTGTTTCCAGCGATGCGTCGGGATGGATTCTCTCAACGCTCTTTCAATTGCTACATTTGAAATGGATCAAAAGCTTGGAACCGAGTATTACAAAAGATTCACTGATTACCTGAAATATGTTCAAGGAAATGATTTGGTGTGCTGTGGCGCAATGACAGATCCAAAGGGGGATAGGAGCCTAAGACCAAGTCAGCAAGCAGATCCAGACCTATACATGAGAATAGTCGAACAAAGGGACGATGGAATTGTTGTAAGGGGTTCAAAACTCCATCAAACAGGCGCGGTGAACTCTCATGAGGTAATCGTTATGCCAACTCGAACGATGCGTAAGGACGATAAAGATTATGCGGTATCCTTCGCGATTCCAAGCGATACTGAAGGATTGATCTACATTTATGGTAGACAATCCTGCGATTTAAGAAAACTTGAAGATGCAGAGATCGATTTGGGAAATGCAAGATATGGCGGACAAGAAGCGATGATTATTTTTGATGACGTGTTTGTACCATGGGAAAGAGTGCTTATGGCAGGAGAACATGAATTTGCGTGGCCAATCGTTAACAGATTCTCAGCGTACCATAGACAGAGCTATGGTGGGTGTAAAGCGGGCGTTGGGGATGTACTGATTGGTGCAACGGCGACGATCGCCGAGTATAACGGGGTGGCAACAGCATCGCACATAAGAGATAAAATCGTTGAAATGAATCATTTAAACGAAACGATATATGCTTGCGGAATAGCCTGCTCAGCTGAAGGATATAAAACACCTTCAGGAACCTATCTAGTTAACATTCTGTTATCAAACATTTGCAAACAGAATGTAACCCGGTTCCCTTACGAGATAGTTAGATTAGCAGAAGACATCGCGGGCGGTCTATTGGTAACTTTGCCATCGGAGAAGGATTTCAAGAATCCAGAAATCGGAAATTACATGAGCAAATACTTAAAGGGTGAGAAGGAAATCCCAACGGAGTCCAGGCTCCGAATGCTTAGGCTCATAGAGAATATATCAATGGGTCTCGGAGCCATTGGATATCAAATCGAGTCGATGCACGGTGCAGGTTCGCCTCAAGCACAGAGGATCATGATTGAAAGAGAAGTGAACATCGAGTGGAAAAAGGAACTTGCCAAGTTTCTCGCTGGAATTGAAAAAGAGGAATAAAACACTCTGAGGATAACGTTTTTCAAAGCAAGAGGATGATCTGAGTTAGAAAGAAAATCTTCGAAAAGGTTGAATCATGCCAGTGTGTGCGCGCGCGCCGTTCAAGTATAATAGTAAGATGGATAGCACAATGGGATTTCCAGAAAGAGTTTACACTGTTGAGGAAGTAAAGAAGGCTAGGGCGCTCATAGCAAAAGGCTACAAGCATCGTTTAAGAGCTGTCGGAAACCAAGATTTCAAGCGCAAGGTTAAAGAAGCCTTAAAGCTGATTAAGGCAGCCAAATACTACAATTTCCTACGAACCTATATCAGGCAAATCCGTGAAATTGGCGGATTGAGCCAGCTTCGCGAAGCAGAAGTAGCCATATGGGCAAACAAATACGCGGTTGCCGACCCTATCGAAGCTGCCGGTTTCATCATACAGAAGGCACAACAAATGAAAGATTTCATTGAAGGAAGACTTTACTACGACAAAGGAGAAATGAGGGCAGTTAAAAAACGCATCGAATTCTTGGAGACGTTAAGAGACACAAGCAAAGATCAGGCCGTAAAGAAAGAATGTGAAGAAAACTTGAAAAGATGGGCTGAACTCACGTTCCCATAGTCGGAACTTCGATTTTGCGCGCGCAACACACATCCATATAAACCGGCAAACATAGAAAATAGAGATTAAATTCGCCTTAGAAAATTTTGTTACTTTATTCCCACCCCTCTTCGAATTCAAGAGTCCCCAAGTTTTCGTTTTCTTCTGTCCAAGTATTCCTTTATCCTTTCTTCTTTGATTTTTTCCAACAATTCCATCCTTCGTTGGACTGATAGATCTTCGTAAGTCTCTTGGAGTAATTTGGAGAACTCAGAGGAGTCATTTGCTGGTTTCAATTTGGCAAGAAGTAAGACGTAGCAGATTATCACGAAAATGATGGCAGTCGTAGCCAACAAAAAGTCTATGGAAGGAAACATGTCATTCCCTTCGTTAGTTTCAAAATTGGCGAGATATAGATTTAACGAATCCAATATACAGAGCAGTAATCATCGTCAACTATTTTCTCGAGACAGCAACATTACATTTTTTCAACCATAATTTTTGTTCCGCTTTTCACCTGCTCAAACATTTCCAGATTCTTAATTACTTGACCAACAATGTTGACAGGACTGTAGGGTTGTGACTCACCATAGAAAATGCAAAGAGCGTTTCCCACGGGCCAATAGGCAATGGAACCTTTTTCAACTGTTGGTTCAGCCTTTTCCTTTCCCATTTTCACGGATATTTGAAAGTAAACTTCTTCTTTCCAGAGGGCTGCTCGCCCTTCTATTGGAAGCCTTTTAGCTATTGCATCTACTGTTCTTGGGCCAAGATGGCGGATGAGTTCTCCTTCTGCTTCGCCGATTCCTTCTATGGTAAATTTGATGGGTATACGGGACACACTCATTGCAAACACCTTTCAATTCAAATACACTACTTTTTTGGGAACTGCTGTTTCAATATGTCTTTAAGGTTTGGCTTACTAATCTCCTGAAGCTCATACTTAGCTCTTATTGCTGGTTTGTTGAGGTGTAACAACTGTATCAAGTCGATTGGAGTTCCTATGACTACTACGTCGCAGGGAGTTGCGTTAATTGTTTCTTCGAGCTCTCCTATCTGCTCTTTACCGTAACCCATAGCCGGAAGAAGTGTTCCCAAATGCGCGTATTCTTTAAAGACCTTTCTTATAGAACCGACGGCGTAGGGATGTGGATCCACTATTTCACTTGCACCTAACCTTTTTGCTGCAATGGTTCCAGCACCGTATGCCATGTTTCCGTGGGTTAAAGTTGGCCCGTCTTCCACCACTAAAACTCTTTTTCCTTTAACAAGCTTTGGATTGTCAACGGTTATCGGTGACGCTGCCTCTACAATGATTACATTTGGGTTTACTTTTGTTATGTTCTTTCGAACGGTTTCGATGTTCATGGGGTCCGCTGTGTCTACTTTGTTGATGACCACAACGTCAGCCATTCTCAGGTTTGTTTCTCCGGGATGATAGGTTAGTTCGTGGCCTGCCCTATGAGGATCAGCTACTACGATGTGTAGATCAGATGAGAAGAAGGGCAGGTCGTTGTTGCCTCCATCCCACACAATGATGTCTGCTTCCTTTTCTGCTTCTCTTAGAATTTTTTCGTAATCAACTCCAGCGTAAACTACGATTCCATTGTTAATGTGAGGTTCGTATTCTTCTCGCTCTTCAATGGTGCACTCGTATTTGTCTAGGTCTTCGTACGAGGCAAATCTTTGGTACGCTTGCTTGCGCAAATCTCCGTAAGGCATTGGATGCCGCACAACAACAACGTCAAACCCCATTTTCCTCAAAATTCCACAAACCCTTCTCGATGTTTGGCTTTTTCCAGATCCTGTTCTAACCGCGCAGATCGAAACTACTGGAACCTTGGCTTTCAGCATGGTGGTTGACGGTCCCATGATCCTGAAGTCGGCGCCGCTAGCCAAGACTATAGATGCCCTATGCATGGCGTATTCGTGGGAAACGTCGCTGTAGGCGAAAATTACTTGGTCCACTTGATGTTTTCTTACGAGTTCTGGCAATTTTTCTTCGGAGTATATTGGTATGCCTTTTGGATAGTTGGGACCAGCCAATTCAGGTGGATATTCCCGTTTTTCGATGCCAGGGATTTGTGTAGCGGTGAAAGCCACAACCTCATATTCGTCGTTGTTTCTGAAGTAGACGTTGAAGTTGTGGAAATCCCTTCCAGCCGCCCCCATTATGATAACTCTAGTCTTTCTCTTCAAAGCTTCTCGCCCTCTGAACAACCTAAATTCTCGGGATGAATCGCTTATTGTTTTCGGCACTTAAATACTAATCCAAAATTACTTTTGCATCGAAATTAATGTCTTCATAGCTGCAGCAGACGAATCGACAATTGTTATAGCAATAAAACAAGAACCCCGAAGCACCATGTTTCAAGCGTCCGACTACTACTTGTTAGAATCTGTACCCAATAGTTCCAGCCCTAATAGAAGCCTTGAAAAAGACTTTGCAAAAAATTTAAGGAAACAATGTTTGGGAAGCCCAGCGATAGGGTATATACTTCTTTTCAAAGAGTTCCCTCGCAATTATTGTTCTTTGTATGTTGAGTGTTCCTTCTGCGCCTGTTCCGCCGTGCTCTTTGGAGATAGTCACCATAAGGAAGCCCAAATCGGCCATTTCCTTAATAATTTCCTTTTGGGCCTCATGTTTCTCGTCGATTTCCCCGATTTTCTCCAATGGAATTTTCTTTTCACATCACTCGTGGAGACCCTCTCTGATGAGTTCCTGTTCCTCAGTAAAGCTGAAGTCAACAATACACAACCACCACAACATTTACCATGCTTACAAGACGAAAACAAATTAAGAGTTTTGGTGAAACAATTAGAAAAGCTTATATTTCAATGGCGTTTCTAGTGTTCCGCAACAAAAAGAAGGTGTGAATGAGATTGTCTTCAGAATTAGCTGGAACACCAGTCCTCATACTCCGTGAAGGAGCATCTCGATCTCGAGGAAGGGAAGCCCAGCATGCTAACATCATGGCTGCTCGAATAGTCGCTGAAGCGGTAAAGAGTGCCCTCGGACCCAAGGGCATGGACAAAATGCTTGTAGACAGTTTCGGCGACGTAACCATCACCAGCGACGGCCGCACCGTTCTAGACGAAATGGATATTCAACACCCCGCCGCAAAAATGATGGTGGAGGTAGCCAAGACCCAAGACGCCGAAGTAGGGGACGGAACCACCACCGCCGTTATCACAGCAGGAGAACTGCTTGGAAAGGCTGAAGACCTAATAGAGAAAAACGTTCATCCAACCGTTATCATAGACGGGTACCGAAAAGCTGCCGACAAGGCCCTCGAAACGCTTGAAAAAATCGCCATCTCAGTAGGTTCGACCGACAAAACGTTCATCGAAAAAGTTGCTATGACTTCCATGGCTAGCAAGCTGGTGGCTGAAAGCAAAGAATACCTCGCCAAAATAGCTTCTTCAGCGATTCTCCAAGTCGCCGAAAAAGTTGAAGATGGATTCAAAGTGGATATTGACGATATTAAAGTGGAGAAAAAAGCCGGTGAGGCCCTGACTGATACAAAACTCATAAACGGCGTTGTCCTCGACAAGGAAGTGGTTCACTCGGGCATGCCAAAAAGGGTGGAAAAAGCCAAAATCGCTTTACTAGACTCTCCCATTGAAATCGAGAAAACAGAATTCGACGCCAAAATTAATATAGAAAGTCCAGAACAAATGGACGCCTTCCTAAAACAGGAAGAGAACATGATAAAAGAAATGGTGGAAAAACTCGCCGCGAAAGGCGCCAACGTAATCCTCTGCCAAAAGGGCATCGACGACATGGCTCAACACTTCCTCTCCCGGAAAAATATCCTAGCTTTACGTCGAATTAAAAAATCAGACATGGAGAAGCTGGCAAAGGCAACTGGAGGAAAAGTCATCACAAGCCTAGACGACATGACCAAAAAAGATCTTGGTTACGCCCAACTCGTAGAAGAGAGAAAAATCGGCGACGACAAAATGACTTTCGTAGAAGGTTGCAAAAATCCACGGGCAGTCACCATTCTTATACGAGGCGGAACCGAAAGAATAGTCGACGAAGCAGAACGCTCGTTACATGACGCACTCTGCGTTGCACGCGATGTGGTTGAAGAACCAAAGATCGTGGCTGGAGGCGGTGCACCAGAAATGGAAGTCGCCAAAGCACTCAAGGAATACGCGGAGACGCTTCCTGGAAGAGAGCAACTTGCGGTCATGTGCTTCGCCGAGGCGCTTGAGGCAATACCCACCACGCTAGCTGAGAACGCTGGGCTTGACCCTATCGACATCATATCTGAGCTTCGGGCTCGCCATGAGAAGGGAGAAGTTTGGGCGGGAGTTGAGGTTCACACAGGCAAAGTTAAGAATATGAAAGAAGTGGGTGTCTTCGAACCCATTGTAGTCAAAAAACAGATAATCAAATCCTGTACCGAAGCCGCATCCATGCTTCTAAAAATCGATGACATAATAGCATCCGGCAAAATGAAGGCACCCCCAATGCCGCCGGGAGGTCCTCCGGGGGGACCTGGAATGATGCCAGGTGCAGGGGCGTACTAGCCAAACGAACAAAGAGAAGAAAATTTTGATCGGTCCTCCCAAGCTCACCCGTTTTGAAAGAGCTCGAATAGTGGGAGCTAGGTCTCTACAGATAGCTATGGGCGCTCCCATCCTCGTAGAGACTCCCGAAAGCAGTGCAAGCCCCATTGACATCGCCCTTCAAGAACTTGACATAGGGATACTTCCCATCACCATCCGTAGAACGCTGCCGGACGGAACCTATCAAGACATTCCCCTCAAGTGGCTTCTTCAAACTCAAAATTAACTAGGTTTCAAATTGAAGTTTTGTCCTAAATGCGGTTCCGCTGAGGTATACTGGGCGAGTGGGCTTCCCCAGCTATGGTCTATTTGGGAATGCAAAGAGTGTGGTTATCGCGGGGCGTTGGTGATCGAAGACAGCGAATTAGCAACAAAAATTAGAGAAAGATATCTGAAGGGTGATGGAAAGGAAAAAGCGATTAAAAGATAGGTTTAAAAAGAAGCCCTATCGAAAAATCGTCACCATGTTTCAAGTGCTTTTTCTAGCTTCTTTCAAAGTTTTCTCTATTCTTTTCCAGTGGGCTCCCTGCCAATATATCTGCCCACATCTTGGACACTCCCAAAACTCATTGTAATATGTAGATGTTGCCTTGGGAACTCTGTCAATAACCATGTCTTTAGAAATCGGCTTAATTTTTGCGTTGCATTTAGGACAGCGGGAAACAGTGACGTCGATTTCAAGCTTGAAATTGAATCGCCTTGCCAAATCAGCAAGCTTTTCGGCTCCGGTTGCTGCTTCAACTAAGACGGCGTCTACGCCCTGCGTCATGGCCTGCTGGTAAAGCTTGAGATCTCGGGTAAGCAGAACGCGTTTCTCGGATTTTGCATTCTCAATAAGTTTCTTGTCATCGTCAGATCTGGAGTATTCGACGTCGTGGCCAAGCATACGAAGCCAGCGGGTAAGCTTTCCAAGCATGCCATCCGTTATGAATTTCAACCTTTCCACCGAACTATTTGACTGGTTCCAGGCTTTGCGACTATCTCGCCTTCGTCCATAACAAGTTGTCCGTTTACAAAGGTTTTTGTTGGTTTGCCTTTAACGCTCCATCCGTCAAAGGGAGAATATTTGGCTTTTGAATAGAAATTTGATGAGTCGATTTTGTATTTTCGGTTTATGTCCACCACTACAATGTCGGC
>Ga0224506_10002659_pt1 | contig 12081 bp, 14 predicted proteins | sample SF_Jan12_sed_USG_2_FD_169108 | JGI IMG/M metagenome (GOLD analysis project Ga0224506, IMG submission 169108) | Sediment microbial communities from San Francisco Bay, California, United States - SF_Jan12_sed_USGS_8_1 | ecosystem: Environmental > Aquatic > Marine > Sediment | place: USA...
AGCGACGAACCTTTTGTACTCGAGTTACCGCCCTATCGCGCGCCGATTCTGCGCCAGGTCCTGCTGCGTGGCTGGCATGAAATATCGCACTTCCTGCGCCGCGCCAGCACCTTCATTGTTACCGGCGTTGTGCTGGTGTGGATACTGACGCACTACCCGGAAGGCAGCACCCCCGGCGGTACCGATACCTGGGCCGGCATGCTCGGTGAGTGGATGAAACCGGCGCTCGACCCGATTGGTATCAGCGCGGCCATGTCGGTCGTGTTGGTGTTCGGCTTTGTGGCCAAGGAAATCGTCATTGGCGCCATGGTGGCAATGACCGGCCTGGAAGGCGACGCGCTGACCGGCTACCTCGCCACCCAGATGGACCTGGTCCAGGCGATCAGCTTCATGCTGTTCATCCTGCTGTACACACCCTGCCTGTCGACCATTGCGACACAACTAAGTGAATCACGCAGCTGGAAATTCGCCGGTATCAGCCTTGGCTGGTCACTGACACTTGCCTGGCTGGTGAGCTTCACGTTTTACCAGTCTGCCCGCCTGCTGGGCTACTGATACCAACTCCATTGCCGGTGCTTTGAACACGCGCGCGACTGCCGGCGCCTTGAATCTGTAGGAGCGCACCGCGTGCGCGAACGGTTCGCGCACGCGGTGCGCTCCTGCAATTGATAAATTGGCCGCAATCTCCTCAACACCCCCTTGAATTCGGTTTGGGTGCCCCTATCTGTGAGTTAAGTCATTTGTGACGCTACAGATTTCAGGAGGCAGACAATGTCTTTAGTACGCTACGAACCCATCGGGCTGTTTGACCAGTTCAACAACGAGCTTAACCGCTTCTTTACCAATACCCGGCCGGCAGCGGCCGCCAATGAGGCGCGCAACTGGGCACCGGCCGTCGACATCCGCGAGGAAGAAGATCGTTTCCTGCTGATTGCCGACATACCGGGCGTCAAGCGCGAGGAGGTCGAGGTCACGCTGGAAGACGGGGTCCTGTCCATCAAGGGCGAACGCCGCACCGAGACCGAGGAGACCCGCGAGGGCTTCCACCGCAAGGAACGTGTCCATGGCAGTTTCCTGCGCCAGTTCACGCTGCCGGATACGGTCAATCCTGACACTATCAGTGCAACAGTCAGTGATGGTGTGCTGGAGATCGGCATACCGAAACAGGCAAAGCCGGAACCACGTAAAATTTCCGTCAAATAGCTCCTGTCTATGCGGCGGGCCGGCACACAGGTGTCGGCCCGCTGTGCATTGCAAGGCAGCTTCTGGTAAAACGGCGCCATGAAACAGTATTCTGAAGCCTGCGACCAGAACCGCGCGCCCATCCTGCACGTCATTCGGGACGTGTTCGGCTCTGCCCGGCGGGTACTTGAAATCGGCAGCGGCACCGGCCAGCATGCCGTCTACTTTGGCCAGCAACTGCCGCACCTGCAGTGGCAAACCAGCGACCTGCCGGGCAGTCATGCCAGCATCAATGCCTGGATCAACGAGGCAAATCTCCGCAACGTTCATGCACCACTCACGCTGGATGTGGCGACCGGGCCATGGCCGGAAACCATCTACGACGGCATCTTCAGTGCCAACACTACCCATATCATGAGCTGGCCCATGGTCGTGTCGATGTTTGCTGGCATCGGGCAAATCCTGGCGCCCGGCGCCAGCTTCTGCCTGTACGGCCCCTTCAATTACGACAATGCCTATACCAGCCCGAGCAACGAACGCTTCGACGCCTGGCTGAAAGACCGCGACCCGGACAGCGGTATTCGCAATTTACAGGACCTGGATGCGCTCGCGATGACCCATGGCCTGCAGCTGTCGGCAGACAATGGAATGCCGGCAAATAACCGGCTACTGGTGTGGCGCAGGCAGGCCTGATTACCGGCTCGATGAATGTTCGGCCGGCTGGCTTGTGTAAAGGGGCCGACCTTTCTCGGAATTTTCACTGTAGAGCTGTCTCGCGCAAAGACGCTAAGATGAAAAGACAAAAAGAACCGGTTCACTGAATACTCGGCCGGCTGGCTTGTGCAAAGGTGCTAACCTTTTCGTAATCTTCACTGTAAAACTGTCTCGCGCAAAGACGCAATAAAACTGTTTTTAAACCTGGAAGGTATTTTTATTTATAACCGGCAGGGTTGGGTCGCCTGGTGAAGTCGAGTGCCGGGAATATCTCCCGCGATTACAGCTGCCCCGTTACCCCCTCCCCCTCAGGGGGAGGGTTGGGGAGAGCGAAGCGAGGGGCCGGGGATCAAATAAATAACTGTTTGAAAATCCATCCCCTCTCCCTGGCCCTCTCCCGGAGGGAGAGGGGATGCTATTTTTTCCATTCATGCCTGATTCATGAATTAAGCTTCTATATAATTTTTCAGGCATCGCTTCATCGTGTTACCAATCTTTCCACGAAGAATATTCGAGTAATTATTGACGCCTTTGCGTTAGCAAGCCAGTCAAGCATTCATCGAATCGTTCTTTTCGTCTTTTCGTCTTTGCGCCTTGGCGTCTTTGCGCGAGTCAGATCTACAGTGAAAATTCCGAGAAAGGTCGGCCCCTTTACACAAGCAAGCCAGTCAAGCATTCATCGAATCGTTCTTTTCGTCTATTCATCTTAGCGCCTTGGCGTCTTTGCGCGAGACAGCTCTTAAAACCCCTATTTCCAATCGCGCATAAAAAACCGGCCCTGGCGTTAACCAGGACCGGCGGGTGGGTAACTTCGCAAACGGCGGTGTCGGAGCCGCCGCGTTTCGAGGTCAGTTTTCGAGTTGCGAAGTTACCCAGGGGATCGTTATCAGCGCTATAACGAGTGCTATGACGTAGTCTGCCTGGAAGCTCAGACCTTGAAGCATACTCAGGCTGGGATCACCCAACAGGTATATTCCTAATGCCAGTCCCATTACCTTGTTCATCGCCATGTCTCCGATAGTGTTTGCCGTGTGCTGATTATCTTAACGGCGGTCACCGGAAAACATCCGTGACGTATGACTTTTTTTAGTGTGAGCAGGGTCGCAGATTGACAGAAAACCCGCCCTGATTACGCCTCGATGCAGAAAAAACACCGCGCAGCAGGCTTATTCAACCGGTGGCGCAACCGTAATTGCCTGCCCTGCCGCAGCATCCTGGCGCGCCGCAACGCTGCGGATTTCCTCTTCATTGACCAGGTCCTGCAGACTTATCCCGCCCAGGAAACCGGAAATCTGGCTACCCAGGTCATCCCATAACTCGTGAGTCAGGCACTGCTCCCCTTCATGGCAGTTACCCGCCCCGCTACACGTGGTGTTATCAACGCGCTCGTCGACCGCCGCGATGACCTCTGCGACCGATATTTCGGGTGCCGCCCTGGCAAGGGTGTAGCCACCACCGGGCCCCCGCGTACTGTCAACCAGCCCGGCTTTTCTCAGGCGCGTGAACAGTTGCTCGAGGTAGGACAGCGACAGTCCCTGGCGCCCGGCAATATTCGGCAACGGAACCGGACCCGAGCGCGCATGGAAGGCAAGGTCCAGGATTGCCGTGACGGCATAACGCCCTTTGCTGGTCAGTTTCATTCCGGTTTCACCCTCTGTCTGTCACTCAGGATTCACTATTCTGTTTATCGGTACTGGTACCGGTGTCCGGCATGACTGCCGGCTCGATTTCACGGTCATCGATATATTTCAGCGAACAGGGACCGAGGTCCGGCAGGTTCAGGTCGCCGATCTCCGCACCCAGTTCCTTGAGCCCGCGGCACATCTCTTCAAGGCGTGCATCCATGACATGAATATGATCAAGAATCCCGTTGACTGCATTCGCCACCGGGTCCGGCATATCGCTGGTGGCGCCATAGGCGTCAAATCCCATTTTCTCCGCAATGGCCTGGCGCTTTGCATCGCGTTCACCCGGCGGGTGGACCAGGCGGCCGGGCACACCCACCACCGTCATACCGCTGGAGATACTTTTCAGTACCACGGCGTTGGAGCCGATGCGGACGCCGTCTTCGATCACGATCGGGCCAAGCACTTTGGCACCGGCACCAATCACCACGTTGTTATGCAGGGTCGGGTGTCGCTTGCCCTTGTCCCAGCTGGTACCGCCCAGGGTTACGCCGTGATACAGCGTGCAATCGTCGCCGATCTCGGTTGTTTCGCCAATGACAACACCCATGCCGTGGTCAATAAAAAAACGCCGTCCGATGGTCGCACCGGGGTGGATCTCGATACCGGTGTACCAGCGCGCAAGGTTTGAAAACACACGCGCCAGCCACTTCAGTTCATGCGTCCATAGCCAGTGACTCCAGCGGTGCATCAGAATGGCATGAATACCGGGATAGGTTGTCAGCACATCGAAAGCATTGCGCGCGGCCGGGTCACGTTCGAATACGCACTTGATATCTTCCCGTATTCTGTCAAACATATTACCGGACACTCCCGCGCAGAAAGCGCAGTTAAAACAGCGGTCAGTGTAAGTCAGGACGCAGCAGGTTGGTAGTAATACCGCATCAACTCTGCTGTTTAACAGCTGCCTGTGCAGCACTCAACATTCCGCGAAGAATGTTCACCTCGTTCTCGTCAGGCCCGGCACGATTGAACAGTCGGCGCAGGCGGCGCATCAACTGGCGCGGATTTTCCGGATTGAGAAATTCGAGTTCGACCAGCGTCTGCTCAAGATGCTCGTAGAACAGCTCCATCTCCCCCGCCGTAACCGCAGCATGCTGCTCATGCGTACCCGGCAATGCCGCACCGAGCGAGGCGACATATATTTCATAACAGATGATCTGCACCGCCGCCGCGAGGTTCAGCGAACTGTAGTCAGGGTTGCCGGGGATATGTACCAGCTGCTGGCAACGATCTATCTCGGCATTGCTAAGACCGGATTGTTCACAACCGAACAGGATTGCCACCTGCCCTGACTGGCTGGCCTGCCAGGCAAGTTGCGCGCATTCCGATGGCGTGACCACCGGACACGGAATACTGCGGATGCGCGCACTGGCGCCGATAACAAGCCGGCAATCGGCAATCGCACTGTCGATATTTTCGAACACCCGTGCACCGGCGAGAACATCATCGGCACCCGATGCCCGGGCCGTGGCGTCGGCGTGCGGAAAATGCTGTGGATTAACCAGTGACAGGCGCGACAGCGTCATGGTCTTCATGGCACGCGCCGCCGCACCAATATTGCCAGGGTGGCTGGTGTGACTCAGCACCACGTGGATATTCTCGAGCATGGCAGACAACTAGCGGGCAGTGCGTGATTTACAGAAATCCGCCAGTTGCAGGAGCAGCCTGGCTGTCGCGCTATTTGCCGCCTGCACCCCGCCATAGGCATCCTCGCTGGCAGCCGTCTCGCGTACGTCGAACAGCTGCGTGGCAAGCACACGATTATCCTGCAGGCTGACCAGCTGTGCCCGCAGCGTAATACGCATCTGGCTGGGCTGCACGGTGAAGTCCTGGTAGAAGTCGATCAGCTCGCTATCCAGCCGGTAGCTGGCGGACAGTGCACCGGGTGACGCGTACTGTGCCTGGAACGCGCCGGCATCATTCATGGCTTCGGCCATCAGCGGCGCCAGCATGCGGCCCGGCGTATCCGCCCAGCGGCTTTTTGCATAATAGCTCAGGCCGTACAGCTGCTTCCGGTAGGCAACCTTCGTTGTATTGTAGCCGCTGTGCGCACGCGGCACGGTGACAATCATCACCGGCAAATCGACAGGCAGCACGGAACCGGCATTGTCAGTACTGTATTCCAGCACATACTTGTTCACAATCACCGGATTTGCGTCGGGCAGAATCGCACAGGACGACGTCAGGCCAATCATGACCAGCAGGTACAGGCGCATGCACACAGTCATCGACTTACTCCCCCGGTCCGGGCTGTTGTATTTCACTTCCAAACAGGATCGCGCGTGGATCATCCTCGATTTTCTCTCCGACATGTTGCAAGGTATTTGCCAGTCGCCGTAACTCACGAACCAGTGAGCCGAATTCCGGCAGGGTCTGCTGACTGAACTGCGTCACGCCCGAACCGCTGCTGTCGATATAGCGGTTCAGGCTGCCGCCCGCCACGCTGATCTGCTCAGCCATGGCCTCGATGGACTTCGCGGTCGTGTCGATCTGTACCAGCAACGGCGCAAGCTTTTCCGAGGCATCCGCGCTGTTCTCAAGCATGCGCGAAGCATTGACAATCGACTGTTCCAGTTCGGTGTCCCTGCGCGCAATGGCCGCGGTAATGGTATTGATATTCGCCAGTATCTCTTTCAGCGAGCGACGGCCGTCCGCGTCGAGCAGATGCGCGAGATTATTGGCCAGCGCATTGACATTCGCGATCAGCTCGGAGCCGGACATGTCGAGTCGTGCAAAGAACGAGGGTGCCGAGGGAATAACCGGGTATTCCTGGCCTTGCTTCGCCGTCAGGATCGGCGTTTCCAGCGTACCACCCTTGAGTTCGAGGAAGGCGATACCGGTCAGCCCCTGTACCGCCAGTTCGGCGACGGTATCTTCGTGAATCGGCGTTGTGGACACCAGCTCGAGCGTCAGCTGCACCTGGTCCGGCACTGCCGGGTTCAGATCGATCCCGACAACCTTGCCGACATCCACCCCGCGATATTTGACCGGCGCATCCCTGTACAAGCCTGACACGGACTCATCAATGTATACACGATAGGTGGTGTACTGTGTTGCGTAATCGCCCAGCGTCAGCCACAGACTTATCGCCAGCCAGGCTGCGCCGAACACCAGCACAAACAGACCGACCAGCGCGTAATTGAACCTGTTTGCCATTACTGCTCCCGTGCACGCCGTGCGCGCGGACCTTTGAAGTATTCCTGGATATGCGGCTGCGTGGACTTTGCCAGTGCATCCATGGTGTCGACGCCCTGCAGTTTACCATCTCCCAGCACGGCGACACGGTCGGCCACCCGCCACAGGGTATCCAGGTCGTGCGTGACCATGAGTACCGTCAAACCCAGCATGTCTTTTAATTGCAGCACCAGCTCATCGAACGCGCCGGCACTGGTCGGATCCAGGCCGGAGGTTGGCTCGTCAAGAAACAGGATCTCCGGGTCCAGCGCCATGGCGCGCGCCAGCGCGGCGCGCTTGATCATGCCGCCGCTGAGCTCGCTCGGCAGCAGCCCGGCCGCTTCCGGTGGCAGGCCCGCCTGGGCGATTTTCACACGCGCCAGTGCGTCGATCATGACATCATCGAGGCGGGTGTGTTCACGCAGTGGCATGCCGGTATTCTGCAATACCGTCATACCACTGAACAATGCCCCCTGCTGAAACAGGACACCCAGCCGCCGACGCAGGCGCTGCGCCTCGCGCGCGCCGATGCCGACCAGCTCCGTATCGAACAGCTTCACCGAGCCGCCGTCCGGCGAATGCAGCATGATCATTTCCCGCATCAGGGTGCTCTTGCCGCTGCCGCTGCCGCCAACCAGCGCCAGCACCTCGCCCCGGTAGACATCGAGGTCAACCCCGTTATGAATGACGCGCGTGCCGAAAACAGTCCTGACACCGCGCATGCGAATAATAACTTCGTGGCCGGCTTTATCTTCCGGCGACGCGGTCAGCGCGGGTTCCGTCAACATGGCTGTCAGATCCCCAGCATACTGAACAGGATGGAGAACATGGCATCAACGATGATGACCATAAAAATGGACTGCACGACGCTGATGGTGGTGTGGCGACCCACGCTTTCCGCGCTACCTTCAACCTTGAAGCCCTGGTAACAACCGACAATGGCGATAATTGCCGCGAATACCGGCGCCTTGCTGATACCAATCATAAATGTGGAAATGGTGATCGCCTCCTCGAGTCGTTCCAGGAAAGCATTGAATCCGATACCGAGTTGCGCATTGGCCATGACCATGCCGCCGAACACGGACAGGATATCCGCGTACACAGACAACAACGGCATGACGATGATCAGTGCAAACAACTTGGGTAATACCAGCAGCTCGATCGGTGGCACGCCAATGGTTTGCAGTGCAGCGATTTCTTCCCTGACTTTCATGGTACCGATCTTCGCGGCATAGGCAGACCCGGTACGCCCGCAAATCAGTATGGCGGTCAGCAGGGGCGCCAGTTCACGCAACATCGAATAGCCAACCAGGTCGGCAACATAGATATTGGCGCCATAGGTTTTCAGCTGCACCGCACCCTGGTAGGCAATCACGACGCCCATCAGGAATGACAGCAGGCCGACAATCGGCAGCGCATTGACCCCGGTATGGTAAATATCGTCAAGCAGCTCGCGCCAGCGGATACGGCCCGGATGACGGATTGCTGTCAGCAGCGCCAGTACGCATTCACCAACAAAGGCGAGAAAATCGATACTGTCGTCTACTATCGATGACCAGTGTTCAAGCCAGGACTTGCCGGGTGCACGGACCGTCGGCTTGTCGGCGGCGCGTCGTTCCTCGGCAATGTAGTCGAGCAGGCGCTGGTGTGCCGCGCTGAATGCCGCCAGTATCACCTTGCGACCATCCGCCTCGAGCTGCTGCCTGAACTGCAACAGCAACCAGGCGCCGGTGGTGTCCATCGCACTGATGGCCGCGCCATCGATAGTTACGACAGGCGCGTCCGGCAACGCCATCTCATCCATATCCGCACGCAATCGCGCCACGTCACCCACGGTCCAGCGACCGTTACACGCCAGCGTGTCTGCCTTGATCTCCACTTCGGCCTGACTGCTATCCTGACGTGACATGCTGCAAGTCTCTTGTATGTTGCTGGCGGTTACAAGGCGTTCAGGCGATTTCAACCGGGAAAGACTGAACCGCGTCCAGTGATTTCGCGCCACTCGCCAGCATCAGCAGGCGGTCGACACCCACGGCAACCCCTGCACAATCCGGCAATCCGGCCTGCAAGGCTGCCAGCAGGTGCTCATCCATCGGCACCGGCTCGAGCCCGGCCCGGCGACGTCGTTCGTTATCCCGCGTGAAGCGTTGCCGCTGTTCAGCGGCGTCGGCCAGCTCGTGGAAACCGTTGGCGATCTCGATGCCGTCCAGCCACACCTCGAAACGCGCGGCGACCTGCGGATTGTCGGCGCGCAAGCGGGCAAGCGAGGCCTGGCTTGCCGGGAAATCGGTCACGAACAGCAGGCCGCGGCCCATGCGCGGTTCAATCAAAGCGGTCATCAACAGGTCCAGCCAGGCATCCAGTGGCAGGCCGTCCATGCCGACCGGCACATCCAGCTGATTTCCCGCCAGCACGGCGGCGACATCTTCACTCGTGGCTGCCAGGGGATCAAGCCCGGTGTATTCACGAAACAGGTCCCGGTATGACCAGTGAGTGACCGCGACTGGCTGTGCATTATCCGGCAGTACGTCAGTCAGCAGACGTTCAACATCGTCCATGAGAGCAAGATGATCGAATCCGTTGCGGTACCATTCCAGCAAGGTAAATTCGGGACTGTGCAGGGCGCCGCGCTCGTAGTCACGAAACACCTTGCATAGCTGGTAAATGTCGCCACTGCCGGCGGCAAGCAGCCGTTTCATGGGAAATTCAGGCGACGTGTGCAGGTAAAAACGCTCGCCATCCCGCGAACCGGGACCATGCCAGGTCGTTGCCAGACTATGGATGGCCGGATCCGTGGTTGCCGCACGCGACATTACCGGCGTGTCGACCTCCATGACGTTATGGCGTGAAAAATACGCGCGGATTCGCGCGAGAATTTCAGCACGGGAGGCCAGTGCTTCGCGGGTAGCCGACGGCCGCCAACGCAGATCATCTTGCAGGTGGTGTGGCACTCCGGGCGGTTATTCCTTGGCACGCCCCACGTATTCACCCGAACGCGTATCGATCTTCAATACCTCACCCACGTCGATAAACAGCGGCACACGCACCACGGCGCCGGTTTCGAGCGTGGCCGGTTTGCCGCCGCCGCCCGAGGTGTCACCGCGCACACCCGGATCGGTTTCCGCCACGGCCAGCATCACGAAATTGGGTGGCGTCACGGCCAGTGGTGAACCGTTCCACAGGGTAACCTCGCACATATCCTGCTCCTTGAGCCAGAGCTTTGCATCCCCCACCGCAGTCGCATCGGCAGCCTGCTGCTCATACGACTTCGGGTCCATGAAATGCCAGAATTCGCCGTCTGAATACAGAAACTGCAAATCCACGTCCATGACATCGGCAGCCTCGACCGACTCGCCCGACTTGAAGGTACGCTCGATGACGCGACCCGTTTTCAGGTTGCGGATCTTGACCCGGTTGAAGGCCTGGCCCTTACCGGGCTTTACAAATTCATTCTCGATAATGGCGCACGGATCGCCATCGAGCATGATTTTCAGGCCACCCTTGAATTCATTGGTACTGTAAGATGCCATGTGTCCCTGTATACCCCGGATTATGAATGATATGAGTGGAAAAACGCCCGTTATCATACCCCGAATAGATGAAGCGGAACATACGCCGGCATGGCAATCGGAACTGGCCAATGCCGTACGCTCGACTGAAGAATTGCTGCAGCTGCTCGGTATCGAAGCCGGACCGGCCATAATCGGCCGCCGGGCAGACGGCTTCCCGTTGCGGGTACCACGCGGCTTTGTCCGTCGAATGCAGGCGGGCAACGCGCAGGACCCGTTACTGCTGCAGGTATTGCCGGTACTGGCGGAAACCGCCACGGCGGCGGGTTACCAGCAAGACCCGCTGGCGGAAACCTGCGCCATGCCGGTGCCGGGCCTGCTGCATAAATACCGGGGGCGCGCACTGCTGACCGTCACCGGCGCCTGCGCGGTACACTGCCGTTACTGTTTCCGCCGGCATTTCCCCTACCCTGACGCCAACCCGGCCGGCGACCAATGGGTAAACGCGGTACGCTACCTCGACGCACATACAGACATTCATGAGCTCATTCTCAGTGGCGGCGACCCCCTGTCACTGACCGACAGGCGTCTTGCGCAGTTAAGCCGTCAACTGGATAAAATCGCTCACCTGCATACCCTGCGTATCCATACGCGCACACCCGTTGTCCTGCCGGAGCGCGTCGACAGCGGGCTGCTGGAATGGATTGCAAACCGGCCACAGCGCGTTGTCATGGTCATCCACTGCAACCATCCCAACGAGATTGACGATCATGTGATGATAGCCATGCGGCAACTGGCACAGGCCGGTGTCACCCTGCTGAACCAGTCGGTATTGCTGAAAGCCGTCAACGACGACACGGACACGCTGGTCCGGCTCAGTGAACGCCTGTTTGCCGCCGGCGTATTGCCGTATTACCTGCACCAGCTCGACCGGGTACAGGGCGCTGCACATTTCGAGGTGGATGACTTGCGTGCGCGCAGCCTGCATGCCGATATGCGTAGTCGCTTGCCAGGCTACCTCGTGCCCCGGCTGGTCCGTGAAGAACCGGGCGCGACCGGCAAAACACTGCTGGTTTGAACGGATACACTGACAGCCGCAGCCCGGTTGAATATACTGCTTGAAAACAGGATAAACAGGCATGGATCTGGAACTACCGGCAAGAAAAAAGCCGGATTTCAACAGCATGGACACCCACCCGGACACATTGCGTGACTGGGTCGACCGGTTGCCACTTCTGAATACGGAGAAAACCCGGCAGTTGCTGGTTGATGTTATTAACAATATCAACCATCTCGATATATCACCGGACGAACGGAACGAGTCGCTGGAGATCCTGTCGACATCGGTGATGTGCGTGATCGATGCACTGAAAAAGGATTTTCTGGAGAAACCGCTGCCGCTACAGGCACACCATCAGGAGCATGCGAAGCAGGCAATCGATTTATGCAACCGGATGGCTACCGGTTACCGCATTATGGCCGACGACCTGGGAGAGAATGAGGCCCAGAACAGGGCACTGTCCATCGCCATCCACCGCTCCCTGCGATACCTCAGCGAGGTTCTTCTCTGCCACTACCAGATTTACCTGCAATATCCTGAAGGTCTGTGGCGCAGCATCCATTCACTGTACGCACTGGCCGAGGAATGCAGCATTAATCGCCTGTCGATTACCGACACAACCCTGACGACACCCGAAACCAGTAACATCGATACAATTTATAAACAGATACTGCTGCTGTCACTCGCCTGCCCCTACCGGCTGCGACAGAAAGAAATACATTTTGCCTACAATGCACTGATCGACTGGGCCAGT
>Ga0224506_10002660_pt1 | contig 12081 bp, 10 predicted proteins | sample SF_Jan12_sed_USG_2_FD_169108 | JGI IMG/M metagenome (GOLD analysis project Ga0224506, IMG submission 169108) | Sediment microbial communities from San Francisco Bay, California, United States - SF_Jan12_sed_USGS_8_1 | ecosystem: Environmental > Aquatic > Marine > Sediment | place: USA...
ACGCTGACTCGTATAGTTCTAATTCTGAACCTACTGGCTCGTAATAAGGTTCGTCTTTTATTAAATACTGTTCGGCATCTACAACGTTTTCAGTAACGGACATGATCCATTCTCTCTTATTCGATTGACTGTAATTGAAATATTTTTGTAGTAAATAAGTTTAAGTAACAAGTTGACGTTACAGATAAACTTTATTAGAGATACTACTTTTCATCTTCTGTTTCTGTTTCGCCTGACCATCCAGCATCGCGAGCTTCTTCCATCGCTTTGCTATGAATTCTATGATGTCTTTCACGTAGTTCTGGTGGTAAGTGACTTACCAGGCATCCATATTTATCCCACTCTTTATTGACTTTATCGAGCAACGCATCAACGCCGGCGAAATTCCAGCCTTCGCAGGTTTCGGTTTCTTCAATTAAGCCAAATACCCAGGCATCACGAATAATTTTACCTATTGTGGTCATGCCGCCATTTACTTCATTTTGAATTCCAACATATTTATCAGGACGTGCCATATAAGACTCTTTATGTAATGTAGTTAATTTATATTGTGTAACTATATCGTGTAACTGTGTAGTTTAACTATTATTGTTTAACAAAAGGTATGAATTATAGGCAAAAAAGCCTCTGACTAAAAAAAATTCTGCCAGAGGCTTTCATGTTACTTCTGGATACTACCTTGGCACTGTCTAATTTAATTAAACAGAAACGCCGCGGTAAATAACCATCGCTGTACCAGCTGATTGAGCAAAGTTGTCAAAACCTAACAGACGAACATGGTTGTTAGGGTGTGCTTTATGGCACGCTTCAACTTCAGCCAGGATAGCATCTACATCAGTTTCGCCAAACATTGGCAGTTTCCACATGTACCAGTAGTTGCTAATCGCATTTTCTGGCTCAGTGTGTTCAATACCCGGGTTCCAGCCTTTATCAACGATATATTGAATTTGAGCACGAGTAGATTCTTTGCTCAAAGGTGGTAAGTATGAAAAAGTTTCATATTTACGGCTTGTAGCAGCATCGCCCAAGCTTGATTTATAATCTTGCATATCACTCATTGTATTATTTCCTCAATAAACTTTTTAAAAGATAAATTGTTCGAATCAGGCTGCGAGGCGAGTTAAAAAACCTGTCTCGCAGCATTCAATGTTACTTGTGAGCAACGTCGATTTTATCAACTGTATCGAATTCGAATTTAATTTCTTTCCAAGTTTCCATTGCAATTTTAAGCTCTGGACTGCTCTTAGCAGCTTTAGTAAGAATGTCTTTACCTTCTTTCTCGATCTCAACACCAGAGTTACGTGCTTCAACACAAGCCTCAACCGCAACACGGTTTGCAGCAGCGCCCGCAGCGTTACCCCAAGGATGGCCTAATGTTCCGCCACCAAACTGTAGGCAAGAATCGTCGCCGAAGATGTTAACCAGTGCAGGCATGTGCCATACGTGGATACCACCAGAAGCTACTGGGATGACACCAGGCATTGCGCCCCAGTCCTGGTCGAAGAAGATACCGCGTGAACGATCTTCTTTGATGTATGAATCACGCATGATGTCGATCCAACCCAAAGTTGCGTCACGATCGCCTTCCAATTTACCAACAACAGTACCTGAGTGAAGGTGATCACCACCAGACAAACGAAGAACTTTAGTTAGTACGCGGAAGTGAATACCGTGGTGCGGGTTACGGTCAAGTACCGCGTGCATAGCACGGTGAATGTGTAACAACATACCGTTGTCCTGACACCATTGTGCTAGCTGAGTGTTTGCAGACAAACCACCAGTTAAGTAATCGTGCATGATGATTGGTGCGCCGATTTCTTTTGCGTATTCAGCACGTTTCATCATTTCGTCAGAAGTTGGTGCAGTTACGTTTAAGTAGTGACCTTTACGCTCACCAGTTTCAGCTTCTGCTTTATGGATTGCTTCCATAACGAAGTCAAAACGATGTCTCCAGCGCATGAATGGCTGTGAGTTTACGTTTTCGTCATCTTTTGTGAAGTCAAGACCACCACGTAGACCTTCATAACATGCACGGCCGTAGTTTTTAGCAGAAAGACCTAGTTTAGGCTTGATAGTACAACCTAATAGAGGACGACCATATTTGTTCAAGATGTCACGCTCAACCTGGATACCTTGTGGTGGTCCATTACAAGTCATAACGTAAGCAATTGGAAAACGGATATCTTCTAAACGAAGTGCACGTAATGCTTTAAAACCGAATACGTTACCAACCAGTGAAGTAAGAACGTTAACAACTGAACCTTCTTCAAATAAATCGATTGGGTATGCTACGAACGCGTAGAAACAAGTGTCATCACCTGGTACGTCTTCAATTGCGTATGCACGACCTTTATAGTGCTCAAGGTCAGTTAACAAATCTGTCCATACAGTAGTCCATGTTCCAGTTGAAGATTCAGCCGCAACAGCTGCTGCAACTTCTTCACGTGGTACACCATCTTGTGGAGTGATTTTGAAACATGCCAGTAGATCAGTATCTAAAGGTGTGTAATCAGGCATCCAGTATGTTTCGCGGTATTCTTTTACACCCGCGCTGTAGGTCTTAGCCATGTGTTCTCCTCCGTTTAGAGAATTTAAGTTAAAATACAATCCATTTTTGGATCTTGCACTTGCCGGCGGTTATAAAATAACCAGCTCGAATATATAGCCGCCGACATCTAGAAATCTTTAGTGCTTACGTCGTGCAATGAAGGGCAAGTTTAGGAGCCTGCTATCATAATGTAAATTAAATATTTTAAATAAAAATGATAAGCATTATCTTATGGTTGTGAATGTGCTATAAATTCAATAGGATAGGCTGTCAGTATGATGCGGTGTCGAGAAATAACATTAATAAAATCATGGGTTAATACGGTTAATTAGATTACTATTATAGTGGTTATATGTCTATGTTTTACGCGCAAATCTGGATTTGCTGGAGTTTGAGGAGAGTTTTGTGTGGTTTTATCCATGAATAGTTTTTTGTTGTTCAGGCGTGGAAATTCGTTTTTTGTTTTGATAATTGATATGTGGTGTCATGTGCTGAGATAATGGCATCCACTATAAGATGAGATCAGGAATAGGGCCGTGGTAAATACGATAGTTGCACGAATTGAGTTTTCTTTTAAAGGTGAAAGTCACAATTTAAAGGCCAGTTTAGATCTTGATGCGCTTATGCAGGGTGGTGGTCAGCTTCCAAATTTGTATAATCTGGTGGCAATTCAAAACAAGGTTGATACTTATTCTTATCTCTTTGAGGTGATGGAATCTAGCGATATTATTTTTGATAATGCGACCGGAGTTGCGAGTCAGTGTGTGGCGGGAGGGCAATTTGATATGACCAAATTTGAATTGCTCTGGCGAGGCAAACAAGCTCAGGGGGCGTTGCAGGCAATTGCAAAAAAACATCTTAATGTAGATGATTTTGAGACGCAGCCGATGTTGAGAGATGCCTTATTTGAGGCGTATCAGTTGGGAAAAAGTGATCGTTAAATTATTTGATAGTACTCGTATTATTTTTGTAGGCGTGTCTTATTCAGTACGTCATTAATGATAGTGGGTAATTGTTGTTTTACCCTGCCATTCACTTCGGTGCGAAGTTCGATTGCCATCTGGTTAACGAGTTTAGGTAAAACCGTTTCAACAGCGTTGCCGAGCAGGATATCCAGTCGAGCAGTTAGTTGAGCGTGCAACTCTTCAGTGATAGATGATGTTGCTTCGATAACAAGTTCATCTATTTTACTTGAGAGTTGAGAATGGAGCTCAAACGGAATGCTTAAATTTAAATTGTTCTGTAGATGTTCTGTTTCCCTTCTCTGGCCTGATACCCCAATGCTGTGAGAGGCCTGAGTCGCTGATCCGCGGCTAAGATCTGTTTCCGGATTAAATTCGCTGATCTCAGAAAGGTTCATTATATCCAGATCACCATCTGTTTCCTCTAGCAAAGTAGAATCATTTGAAAGCCCTTCGGCGAAACTGCTCGGGAAATCACTGGGCTCTGATATATCACTATCTGTTACATCACTATCAGCCATAGAACTAATCGGTAATTCATTTATGTCGGGCTCGGTGTGGCCAGATGCAATCGCAATTTTTTCGTCTATGGATGTTGAGCTGCTGTGTATTTCAGATGCAATATCCAGTTCTAAGTCGCTAATTTCTGATTCTATGTTGGGATCGTTATATTCCGGTGTACTTGTGTCATCATTAAGCAGCGCTTCTAGCGCGGCGTCATCCGACTCGCTTAATTGGCTCAGGTCAATATCGTCATCTTCTGCTCCAAAAGAGGTAATCTCCGGCATACTGTTTTCATCAGCTTCAGATTGGTCGATGAGCGGAACTGCTTCACTCATCAATTCCGCCGCCATTTGAAGTGAGTCGTGCATATGGCTGATATTTGAATTGTTTTTCGCTCCGGGGGAATCAAAAAGGGGTTCTTCCTCAAGTTCTTCTTCGGCAGAGTCAGCCTCAATATCCGTTACTTGTGAAGTCGGTTTTGATTGAACGGCTCCTGTTGCTGGCTTTAGCATCTCAGCGTAAACAGTCGCCTCCTGATCAAGTAGAGGAATGCTGGCGTTGGCATCCACAGGTAAAATTCGGGATTCTGAAGGTGCGTCTATAACTTCGCTCAAAACTGGAATATTGGAGTCATTTTCTGAGCCTCCTTCATCCATCTCGGCAAAGGCTTCGTCTAGCAGCGATATGTCGCCGAGTATCTCTGACTTTGCCTTGCTATCTGTATTATCTGTATTACCGATACTGGAAAGATCGCCGATAGAGTGAGGTTCTGATGGCGTTCCAATATTGCTTTCTATGGATGTCAGGTCGCCAATAGAGGGAGTTGTTTTTTCTGCTCTGTTTTTTAATGTGTCTAAGGCGTCATCAATAGGATGGCTGTCATGAAAATCTGACTCGCTGGGTTGTGTCGCATGACTTGAGCTATCTGACATAATACTTACCTGTTTACTTCGTGCGAGTTAACGATGCAGCCTCGTTGTTGATAAAATCGATAACGTTGCCGGGCAGCTTGCTGTTGCTGTGAGTCGCTAGTGACAATTTCGGCTACTCGCGCAAACTGCTCATAAAACATCGGAGCCTCGGACTTTAAGTTAATCAAAACATCCGTTATAGATGCTTTATCCGGGTTGTGGCTTATATGAATTGGCGTTTCTGCTGCCTCAGCACTATCTGCGATGGCGTGGGGCAAAAAACTCAGTTCGTTATAAGTCCACATAAGCGTATCCATACGCTCTGTTTGAAGGTTATCGGCAGTATGGATATGAATCTTGTGGCCTTTTTTAAATGCTTTTTCAGCAAGTTGGCAAACAAAGTGTTCAGCTTTGGCCAAAGGCATGTCTTTTAAAATATAAAAATCAACTTGAGTCATCAGATGTGTCAACTTTTGGTCAAGTAAGGGAGATGCTGCAAATATAATGCCCTTACCTGTAACGGCTCAGGGCGATTATCTTTTGCCCCAGAATTGGCTTTATTTCACACTCAAATCGGTCACATATGCTTCCGCTTTTTCCGCAAAATAAAGTTAATTCTGAAACAAAATCTAATCGCCCTGATCCCTTACAGCGTTGTTTAGAAAGGATTGCGCTTTGTTGTCAGGTTTAGCAGCGGTTGATCAGATATTGCGTTAGTAGAGACACTGGTCTGCCGGTTGCGCCTTTGTTTGTGCCGCTATTCCATGCCGAGGCGGCAATGTCCAGGTGAGCCCATTTGAATTTTTTTGTAAAACGGGATAAAAAACAAGCTGCGGTAATGGATCCGGCTTCGCGTCCACCAATGTTGGCAATGTCGGCGAAATTACTTTTTAGCTGATCCTGGTATTCATCCCAAAGCGGCATTTGCCAGCATCTGTCGCCGGATTCTTCACCCGCAGCGATTAATGAATCGGCCAGTTTCTGGTTATTGCTGAACAGGCCGCTGGCAGGCTTGCCTAGTGCAATAACGCAGGCGCCGGTGAGCGTGGCGATGTCAATGACGGTGTCAGGATGGAAGCGCTCGCAATAGGTGAGGGCGTCACACAAAATGAGCCTTCCTTCTGCGTCTGTATTCAGGATTTCGATTGTTTTGCCGGCAAGACTGGTAACGATGTCACCTGGTTTGTTTGCGTCTCCGTCGGGCAGATTTTCTGAGCTGGGGACTACACCAATCACATTTAGTGGTAGCTTCATCTCAGAAATTGCTTTTAATGTGCCGAAGACGCTAGCAGAGCCGCACATGTCATATTTCATCTCATCCATACCGGCAGACGGTTTAATTGATATACCCCCAGCATCAAATGTCAGGCCTTTGCCAACGAGAACGATAGGCTTTTGACCTTTTTTTCCACCTTGATAATCCATGATGATAAATTTTGCAGGTTCTCTACTACCGCGAGAAACGGATAATAACGCCCCCATTCCCAGCTGTTCCATTTTTCGCTCATCAAGAACGGTGACTTTTATTGAGCTGCAGCTATTACCCATGCTTTTTGCCTGTTCAGCAAGATACGTTGGAGTACAGATGTTACCGGGAAGGTCACCGAGGTTTTTTGCCAGGCTTATGCCACTTGCAATGGCAACTGCGTTTGCAGAAGCTTTATTAATCTGAGTAGCATCTTTTTTTGAATCAGTTAACCAGTTTAATTTGCGTAAGTGTGATTTTGTTTTATCTTTTTCGCTTTTTAATGCATCAGTGCGGTCTTCACTAGCTTGAAATATTTGAACCGCCTGAGTGATCTTCCAGGAAAGATCTCGGTCTTGCAGGTTGATCTCTGCCAGAGTGCAAACTGCCTCGCTGACGTTGATCGATTGGGCTGCCTGAACGCTTGTTGAGCAGATTTTTCGAAAATTTATGTCTGTGAGGTCTTTTTCTTTTCCGCAGCCAACGAGAAGTACACGGTCAGCAGTGATACCGGGAACGTTATGAAGCAGCAGGGTTTGCCCGATTTCGCCTTTAATATCCCCCTTTTTTATGATTTTTGAAAGGTAGTTGGCAGCGCTTTCATCTAGCTGTTTGGTTGAGGATGATAATTTTCCGTGCTCGAACACGGGAGCAATAATACAAGCCGTTCTGATTTTTTCCGGACTAGATATTTTAGAACCAAATTCCATGATGACTCCTGATGTCGCTTAGTGCGGTTTTAATGTGGTTGTAAATACGAGGATTCTTCAAAGATTATAATGATTTTAAAGAACTAAGCGAATGATTTGGTCTGTGTCAGTGTAAAATTCTGGTGTTATTATTGTATGTCGCTATGCTGATTAACGTGAGTTAAGTTGTTTAACATAGTTTATGGAACAATTTGTGTAACAATAGCCGCTCCTCTGATGTTTTATTTTTATAATAAAGAAACTATTTTGTGATAATTGATCGATATCTATTTAAAGAAATCATTGTTTCATTGGTTTCTGTTGTTACGGTATTGCTACTTATTTTTTCCAGTAAGCATTTCGTGAGATATATGTCTGATGCGGCAGCAGGTGAGTTGCCGACGTCAATGATTTTTCAGCTATTGAGTTTATTTACGCTGAGCTATCTGGTTTTGATTGTGCCTTTTGCTATTTATCTTTCTGTGATCATTACGCTTGGTCGCCTTTATAAAGACAACGAAATAACGGCCGCAGAAGCATGTGGTCTTGGTTTGCCTCGAATTATTCAATCGATATTTTATCTGTCACTTTTTCTCTCATTGATTGTGGGTATTTTGTCTCTCTGGGTAGCACCCTGGGCGGAGGCTGAGCAATATAATATTCGTGATCAAGCCAGGGCGGAATCTGAATTTGGGTTTATTGCACCGGGACGTTTTCACGAAATTCGGGATGGACGAGGTGTTTTTTATATAGAAGACATTGATGACGATATCGGAGAAATGAGTAAAGTCTTTGTATATCTGCAGGAAGACGGGAAAACAGATGTGTTTTCCTCTTTGACGGGATATATGGAGTTAGACGAAGACAGTGGATCCCATTTTATTATGTTGGAGAACGGTTTTCGATTTGAAGTCCTGGCCAGCAATAATTTTGACGACGAAGTAGAAAACAAAGAGAAAGCTGAAAATAACATCAATGATGGTATAGCCGAAAAAGAAAAAGCTAAGGAAAAAAAGACGAATAAAGAAAAAGTAGAGAGAGGCAAACTTGAGAAAAATAAGGTAGAGGTGGAAGGTTATCGCCTGCATGATTATCAAAAAAGCGGAATACGAATCACTCAACAGGTTGTAAGTTCAGGTAACGTAAAAATAATTGAGAGAAGTACGGCAAGTTTAATCGGTGATGATAGTCCTGAAGCGCAGGCGGAATTACACTGGCGAATTGCGATGCCTGTTTCCTGTGTCTTGCTCACGATCATGGCAGTTCTTTTAAGTAAAACTAATCCCCGGCAAGGGCGTTTCGGAAAATTATTTGTGGCTCTGCTAGCTTATATTGCTTATGTCTATGTGTTGATGTTAACACGAAGTGGATTAAAAAACGGTGATATTCCATTGGCGCTTGGGATGTGGTGGGTGCATGTATTGGCCGTCATTTTTATTGTGATATTAATGGGCAATCAATTTGGCTGGCGCTGGTTTTTGGCCCAGTTTTTACCCTGGCTTGCGCAGAGAGATACTAAAGCGGCGAGGAGCATGAATTAATGCGGATTCTAGATCGCTACATCGGGCAAACAGTAGCCTATTCAACATTGACGGTAATGCTGGTTATTTTATCATTGTTTACTTTTTTTACGTTTGCTGGTGAATTAAATAAAACCGGTAGAGGTAATTACGATACCTTGCAGGCTGCGCAATACGCTTTGATAACCATGCCCAGCATGTTGTATCAATTGTTTCCCACCGCTGTGTTGATTGGCACTATGGGTGGGCTGGGTACGCTGGCAAGTAGCTCCGAACTGGTGGCTATGCGAGCCGCCGGGTATTCGTTGCTTTCAATTTTACGGTCTGTCCTGGTTTTTGGATTGTTGATGATGGGTTCTGTGTTTTTAATTGGAGAATACGTTGCTCCAGTAGCGCAAGAGTACGCTGAAACAAAACGTAGTTTGGCTATTAGTGGTAAGGATTCATTGCGTACAGGTGCCGGCTTATGGATAAGAGACGGATTGAAGTTTGTCAGAATAGAAACAATCGTGTCCGGTGGTCAATGGAAAAATGTGAGTATCTACGAGTTAGATGAAAAGCAGCAGTTAAAACAAATAATACGTGCAGATAGGGCTGTATATGGTGCGAATAACAAATGGATACTGGTTGGGCTTGAGCAGCAAAATTTTGTCAATGGTGGCCTTGTCATTCAGCAAAAAAGAACGGATGTGTGGAGTTCTCTCTTAAGCCCCGAGTTGTTAGACGTGGTTGTTGTGCGTCCAGATATGATGTCGGCTGCGGCTGCCCTGGATTATGTTGATTATCTCGAAGAAAATGGTGTGGAGGCGAGAAAGTATTTGCAGGCTTTCTGGTCAAAAGTAAGTGCGCCAATTTCAACGGCAATTATGATCTTGCTGGCAATTCCTTTTATTTTTGGTCCAACTCGGAGTATGAGTGCGGGGCATCGAATATTGCTGGGTACCTTAACCGGAATTGGCTTTTATCTTTTCGGTCAAGTGTTTGGGTACGTCGGACTTGTTTATGAGCTTAATCCGTTTCTTGCGGCAACAATGCCATCGTTTCTCTTTTTGGGTGTTGCGTTATATTTGATGAAATCAATAAAGTAAAAAAGGCCGGATCTTACCGGCCTTTTTTACTTCTTTCTTCTTTCTTCTTTCTGTTTCTTTTTTTACTGCTTTCTATCAGTTTGTTTCCATTTTCAAGCCACTGAAATTCTTTCTCGAGTTAGATTTTCATGTAGCCCGGATTTTTACCCAGGTTTTTAACAACTGGTTCATTAAAATCTTTAATTTTAATAACCTTCTGATCCCTCATGTAGCCTGCAACCACGTCCCATATCGGTGTAGCGGTCTCGGGTTGTTCATGAACACTTGCCCACCCGGCAACTTTGTACTTTTTGCTGGCATTGAGTGGCTTTCCGTTTAATGTCATGTCGTCAATACGCTTACCTATATCAGCAGTAGGGTCGATGGAAAACTTAAGGCCGCCAACTCGAACCATATCACCACCTTGTTGGTAGTAGGGGTCTTTGTTAAATAGATTATCGGCAACATCCTCGAGAATATTTTTAATTTGTTCTCCCGACGTATGATTAAGCGTAGCTGCCGGATAGGTAATAGCCGTCTGAGTCATTAAGTCTTCAAACGTCACTGTCTCACCCGGCAATTTTGAAATGCCCCAGCGGAAACCCGGTGAGAACGCAATTTCAGCATCCTGAACAGCCAGCATCGCATCAAGTATGACCTGATCAAACGTACCGTTGAAATTACCGCGACGGTAGAGCAATTCGTCTGTTACTGCCAGAGGTTCGTTTAGCTTGCTTAAAAATGGTGCTCGCACATTTTCAATATGCTTGCTCATTTCAGGATCGGCTTTTAGTAAATTAGAGAATACAGGCAACATATGGAATTGATGACCCTGTACTTTTCCGTTGCGTACATCGAAGTCCATAACAGCCACAAATTTGCCATTTGATCCTGAGTTAACAACTAAAGTTGTTTCGCCGCTCGGATTTTTGACTGGCATAGTGCCAGGAACTGCATCATGTGTATGGCCGCCAAGTATGGCGTGTAAACCGGATACCCGTGAAGCAAGTTTAAGGTCAACGTCCATACCGTTATGTGAAAGCAGTACGACAACTTCAGCGCCTTCGCTGTAAACCTTGTCAACCATCTTCTGTAATCGTTCGTCCTGAATGCCAAAGCTCCAGTCGGGCACTTTGTACCTTGGATTAGCGATAGGTGTATAAGGAAAGGCCTGACCTATAACGGCAACTTTTACTCCATTCATATCGCGGATGGTATAAGGCTTAAATACAGGTTCTTCCCATTCGTTATCGATCACGTTTTGAGCAAGGAAGTCGATATTATTCGGCATTAAGTCCTTGTCGATAATTTCAGAAACTCTGTCAGCACCATACGTGAACTCCCAGTGCGCTGTCATTGCGTCTACGCCAAGTAAGCGGCAGGCGTCAACCATATCCTGAGCGTTTGTCCATAAAGAAGTAGCAGAGCCTTGCCAGGTATCGCCACCATCCAGTAATAAAGAATTTGGTCGCGAACTTCTCAATTGCTTCATGAGGGTTGCAATGTGAGCGAAACCACCAACTTTACCGTACTGATGAGCGGCTTCTACATAGTCAAGATAAGTGTGAGCATGAGCGTAAATTGAATTTGGTGGCATATTGAAATAATCCAGCAAATTCTGGCCTGCCAGGTGTGGTGGGCGCCCTTTCATTGAACCGATACCAATATTTATATTTGGTTCTCGAAACCATACGGGCAGTAATTGCGCGTGGCAATCGGTAAAGTGAAATAATGATACGTTCCCGAATTTGGGTACATCATAAAAATTTTCCGGCGCTCGCATGTGTTTTCGAGAGCTTAGCGTAGAGCAGCCGGGAAGGGCCAGGCCTGCCGTGCCCGCAACGGCCAATAGCTGTAGAAACTCACGGCGAGAAATATTCATACGGTAACCCTTTTTTGTTAGTGAATTTGATTTAGCTTAGATTCAAATTGAACTTAAATAAAGCATAAATAAATTTAGCAGTTAAATATTTTAATTAAAATGCCATGGCAACATGTCAAAGTTGTTACAGGCATCAAAAGCGACGCAAATTATATGCTTATTTGTTTATGAGTGATAATACACAGAATTGATACAGCGCTAAATACATTAAATGGCAAACAGCTACGCACAATCAAATAATCATTTTACTTTTAATAATTTAAGCTGTTTTGTGAAAGTGACTATATTCGTTCGTTATTTCTCGTTTCTACGCTTATATACTTGTATCTGAGCTTTTATAATGTTTCACATGCATATTTTTATATTTTAAAATGACAAAAAAGCCGACGATCATAATGATCGTCGGCTTTTTTATTTAAGGCAACGCTAGTAGTAATTTACTTGCGAACACCAGGACCGTTGGCTTCAAGACCATTACCCATGTAGCTTAGGAAATATTCCAGATTACGGTATTCCGCGCTTTGCGCTTTAAA
>Ga0224506_10002661_pt1 | contig 12081 bp, 11 predicted proteins | sample SF_Jan12_sed_USG_2_FD_169108 | JGI IMG/M metagenome (GOLD analysis project Ga0224506, IMG submission 169108) | Sediment microbial communities from San Francisco Bay, California, United States - SF_Jan12_sed_USGS_8_1 | ecosystem: Environmental > Aquatic > Marine > Sediment | place: USA...
GGTACAGATGGTCGTCGGCATTCATGAAATCTGTCTGCAGGGTGTTGTGATCCACATAGGAGACAGACAATTTGGTCCGTACCCTGTCAATACCAAGGGTCTCGAACTCCAGATACGCCATTGTCCCAGTGGCGTCCTGGGTCAGGGTCTGGTCGATAGTGATAGCGATCTTTTCGCCAGGAATCAGTTCCCCTTCCACAAGATGGCTCTTGAGAATTTTTTGCGTTATGTTCAATCCCATAAGATTATTCCTAAACTCCCTAGTTTAAAGGCTTTTCCATTGTTTTCCAATCCCCAGTCCGTATATCTTAAATGCTTCCTCAGGGCATAGCTATGGCCTTGAATAGATATACGAAACGATGGACAGATTTTGTTATTTTTCCATTGGAAAGTCAAGGAAAACCGCATACTCAGACATTAATAGTTCATGCCTGTCTGGGGCGATATTCGTGAGATATCGTCCTTTCCCCGAATATGATATTCCATTGGATGACCATTTGCGAGAAGACGCCGTATGGTTATCTGACCGATCAGGTTTTCCAGCCCCCCGGGCTTATGCTTCGCGGAATTTTGTTGTTCGATTTCTATCAGTCAGAATTCTATTCTTAATCGTCAGCGCAGTCGCGGCAGATAATTTTCCGGATTCACCGGTTTTCGGTTGATACGGATTTCGAAATGGAGATGGTTTCCGGTGGCGCGGCCTGTCCTGCCGACTAAAGCCACCTGCTGGCCCTGGCTGACGGGCTGGTTTTCCATCACCATGTTTCTGGAATTGTGGGCGTAGACTGTTATGGTGTTGTTGTCATGTTTTATCATCACCGTATTCCCATAACCGGAAGGCCCATCCCCCGAAAATATCACTGTCCCCGCAGCGGCGGCCATGATCGGCGTCCCCTTGGGATTGGTCAGGTCGATTCCCGTATGTTTGCTATCGGCGCGGATTCCGTATCTGGATGAGATTTTCACTTTCCGCATGGGCCAGATGAAACGAACCGACGTTCTGGCGGGTCCGCGGGAAGTGGCCTGCTGGGTGGCCTTATACCATCTTTTCCCCTCGCTCCCTCCCGGTTTTATGGCGTCCCTGGGGGGGATATATATTTTCGTTCCGATCTTTATGTCGGTGACGTCCCAGATGTTGTTATATCGCTTCAGCTCCTCCACGCTCACTCCATACATTTTCGATATGCGATAGAGGTTCTGCCCTTTGCGGATGACGTGGTAGCTGGCGCCGGATTCCATGCCGGGACTGGCGCTTGTGTATGAGTAGTCCGGTGAATCGGTGGAGGCGCAGGAGCTGACAATCAAGGCCACCGCCACTATGAAAGCGGTCCTAGACAACATATTCAAATACGGCATCCACAGCCTCTTGAGGGGTGCTGACATTTATAACATTTTTTATCTGGGTCCATCCTCCAAGACAGATCACCGGTTTATTGAGTTTCAGGGCGATGGCTATCTCCGACAGGGTGCCATATTCCCCGGAAATGGCGATGAGCGCCTGGGCCGTATGGGCGATTATCACGTTGCGCCCATGCCCCATGTCGGTGACTATGGGAAGATTGATATATGGGTTGGCGTCCTCTCTTCCATCGCCTGGGAGAATACCGATGGTCAATCCCCCCATTTGCGCCGCTCCCATGGCGGCATGCTGCATCACACCCCCCATTCCCCCGCATACCAGGGCAGCGCCCCGGCCGGCGATCAACCGTCCCACCTGCTGAGCGATCAATCCTGTATGCTCGTCGCAATCACCGGCGCCCACCACGCCGATGACTTTCATCCGCCCGGTAGCCATGAGGTTGCTGGTCCAATCCAAAAGCTCCGTCTACCCTTCATCTTTCATTATTTTAAGCCCCAGCCTTTTCTTTATCTCGCTATATCGCAGCTTGAGTATCCGCTCATGCCCCTCCTCATCCAGGGCCAGTTGCTCGAACATATCCTTGATCTCCTGCAGGGAAGCCAGTTCTTTGCCGTGGCGATACCTGTCCGCCGCTTCACGCTCCAGCCTTATCGCCTCTTCCAAAACCTCCAGAAGTTTGCGTTCCATATGCTCCATATATTTATCCTATGCAAATCTTCCATGATGCGTCGTCCACCATATAGTCCAAAGGCCATGGGGGAAGACCCTCCAGAAAAAGATTACAGGAGACGCGGCTTTGCCGTCAAAATTATTTCAGCCCTTGACCATGGGATCGAAAAGGTTGCTGTGGTCCTGCAGGGCGTATCTGTCTGTCATCCCCGCCACATAGTCGCATATCAGCTGATACTGCCCCACCTGCTTGGCGTTCCGGAACACATGCTCCGGCAACAGCTCCGGCCTTTTCTCGTAGGCCCGAAAAAGCTCCTCCACCACCCGATACGCCTTCTCCTCCATCCGGATCACCTTGTTGTGCTTATACATTCTGGAGCGCAGAAACTGCCGCAATTCATCACGCTGGCGAGCCATCCCCTTGGAAAAATCGGCGGTCTGCTCCCCGGCGTTGCGGGCGTCATCCGGTGTGGTTATGGATAGGCGCTGTATGTTTTGCTCTGTCTGCCGCACCAGGTCGCCCACCTGGGCGCCTATAATGTTTCTGATAATCTGGTACCTGGCCATATCTGGGGGCAGGGCTCCGCTGGCCTCCGCCAGTTTTCTTGAGTCCCGCCATATCTCCACTTCCTCCAGCATCGACGTGTTTATCAATCCGGACTTTAATCCGTCATCCAGATCGTGGCTTACGTAGGCTATGGAATCGGCGGCGTCGGTGACCTGCGCCTCCACCGAAGGGTGGGGACACCCCCTGAAATCGGCCAGGGTGGGATGGTCGGCCATTTTGGAGTGTTTGGCCACGGCCTCCCGCACTTCCCAGGTCAGGTTTATGCCCCGGAAGCCATGATAGCGATGCTCGATATGGTCGATGATCCGCAGCGCGTGGACATTGTGCTCGAACCCACCATGCTCCTTCATCATCTTGTTCATCGCCTCTTCGCCAGAATGGCCGAAGGGGGGATGGCCGATATCGTGGGACAGGGCTATCGCCTCGCAAAGGTCCTCGTTGATATTCAGGGCGCGGGCTATGATCCTGGCGATCTGGGCCACTTCCAGGGTGTGGGTCAGCCTTGTGCGATAGTAGTCCCCTTCATGATAGACGAACACCTGGGTTTTATATTCCAGCCGCCGAAAAGCGCTGGAGTGGATGATCCTGTCCCGGTCGCGCACATAGGCGGTTCTGTATTCGTGTTCCTCTTCCTTGTTTGCGCGCCCCCTGCTCTTGGCGCTGAGGCACGCATAGGGGGCCAGGAGTTGGCTTTCCCTGGCTTCAGCTTCAGCCCTGGTGAGCATTCAGAACCTGTGGCGGAAAAATTGGGTCACTCGATGATCCCCTTGGGAAGCAACAGCCGCTCCACCGGCTTTCCATTCATGAAATGACTCTCGAATATCTCCTCCACGTCCTCAGCCTGGATTCTGCAATACCATACACCTTCCGGATAGACCACCGCCACCGGGCCGTATTGGCAAGGCACCAGGCATGAACGGGTGGCGGAGATCATTACTTTGTCATAGGCCATTTTCAGGTTCATGATTTCCGAGAACCTTTGCCACACATTGGTGGCGCCGCGGTCGACGCAGCATCCCTTGGAATGGCCGGGAGGGCGCTGGTTTGCGCAGATGAACACATGATACTTCGGCTTCGCCATGAGAACTCCATTGTAGTATTTTAGCGTCGCGTCCAGGGATCACGACTTTTGATCTGACAAGGTTAACCGAAACCACAGGCTGGATGCAATTTGTACTATCCAGCGTCGCGGATTTTTCCAGGAGCCGGAATACCTGCCGTGCGCAATGGACAGCTGGTCATGCGCATCGATGGGCGTATTATCCCAGGGCTTTTCTATTGCGAGCCTCTGTAGTTGATGGCCCTGGCGATTTTTTCCATGGACAAGCAATAGGCGGCCTGGCGCAAGAAGAGCTTTTTCTCTTCGGCGTAATTCACCACCCGATCATAAGCGGCGATCATTTTGCCGTTCATCCGTCCCAGCACTTCATCCTCGCTCCAATACAGCCCTTCCCTGTTCTGCACCCATTCGTAATACGACACGATCACCCCACCTGCGTTGGCCAGGATATCAGGGACCAAGGTCACCCCTTTCCCCTCCAGGATTTTTTCGGCCTGGGACGACACGGGCGAGTTGGCCCCTTCCACGATCAGCTTCAGATTGCTCCCCAGTTGATCCACGTTTTCTCCGTTGATGGAATGTCCCAGAGCACAGGGAATGTGGATATCCATCGGCGCTTCCAGGATGTTGCCCAGTGGCTTGGCGTCCGGGAAATCCGCCACCTGCCCCTTTTCGCGCTTGTAGGCCAAAAGCCTGGTTATGTTCAATCCTGTCTGGTTCACCACGCACCCGCCAGAATCGCTGACCGCGATCACCCGGAAACCCATTTCGGAGAGTTTCATCGCCGCGAACTGCCCCACGTTGCCGAATCCTTCGATGGAAATCGCCGGGTTGACCAGTTTGTTCCCATAGCAAAACCTCTCTGTGATCAGCGCCACTCCATAGCCTGTGGCCTGGAGCCGCCCCAGGGATCCTCCCAACTCCAAAGGTTTGCCTGTGACCACTCCCCTGGCGCTCTCTGAGTAGTTTCGATACTCATCATAGATCCAGGCCATCTCCCTGGGGCCGGAGTTCACATCCGGGGCGGGTATATCCTCGTCCGGGCCCAGGTCGTCCTTTATCTGGTTCACATATCTTCTTATCAGGCGCTCCAGCTCCATAACAGACAAGCCCTTTGGGTCGACGCATATCCCCCCCTTTCCTCCCCCGAACGGCACATCCACCAGCGAAGTCTTCAAGGTCATCAAGGTGGCCAGTGCCTTAACTTCGTCCATGTTCACAGAGGGGTGGAGCCTGGTTCCTCCCTTATATGGGCCCAGGGTGTCCGACTGTTGCACCCGATAACATTGGAACACACCCACACCTCCGTCATCCCGGGGGATGATGCTTTTGAAGCGGATGATTTTATCGGAGATGGCTATACGCTCCACCATCTTGGCGCCTGGGAATCTTTTGTCGAATTCAAGAATTTCACCGGTGCGACGGATCATTTCCATAACGCAAGTGAAGGGATCTTCATTTTTTCTGTGTTTGCGATGCATATTCCATTTGCTCCCGCTCCAGGATTTGCCAACATACCTTATGGATTATATTTTAGCAGCAAACCGGGGAATAGTTGAAAACGCGCATCCGGGCGGCGGAAACCGGAATGGAGGGCGCCCCTTCTTCTCTGGGCTATTGACACCGGTCAATAACGCAAATAGACTTCTCCGATGCGCGCTACAAGGAAAAAGAAACTGGGGTTCATAACCCTTGGTTGTCAGATGAACAAACACGATTCTGAATGGATCGCCGGAGTTCTGTCCGACACCCATGAGGTCACCGAGGAGCACTCCCAGGCGGATCTGCTGGTGATAAACACCTGCGCTGTGCGGGATAAGGCAGAGCAGAAGTTCTCCTCGTTGCTGGGCAGGCTGCGCCCCCTGAAGAAGCAAAACCAGAAGATGATCATCGGCGTGGCGGGATGTGTGGCCCAGGAGCATGGAGAGGCGTTGGCCAAAAAAGAGCCGATGGTGGACATGGTGTTCGGCCCCAGAACCATAAGCAAGGTGCCGGAGATGCTTTTGCGGTTCGAGCAGACCGGCAAGACCCAGGTGGATGTCTCCGACCATGGCGGATTCGACGACTATCCCATGGCCCGGCAATCTTCGGTGAGCGCCTGGGTTTCCATCATGCAGGGGTGTGACAACTTCTGCTCCTATTGCATAGTCCCATACGCCAGAGGAAGGGAGAGAAGCCGACCGGCGGATTCCATAGTCTCCGAGGTTTCTCGCCTGGCCGCGGAAGGATTCGTGGAGATCACCCTGCTTGGGCAGAACGTGAACAGCTATGGCAAAGGTCTGCCGGAGGAAACGGATTTTCCCCGGCTTCTGGCCAGAATCAACGCCATAGAGGGGATCAGGAGAATCAGGTTTGTCACCAGCCATCCGAAGGACCTTTCAAGGGGCCTGGTGGACGCCATGGCCGATCTGGAAAAAGTGTGCCCATCCCTCCATCTTCCCCTCCAGTCCGGCTCTGGCCGTATATTAAAGTTGATGAATCGCGGCTATACAGCCGAGGAGTATTTCGAGAAAGTGGACCTGCTGCGCAGCCGAGTTCCCGGCATGGCTCTGACATCGGATATCATAGTGGGCTTTCCGGGGGAAACGGAGGAGGATTTTCAGATGACTGTTGACGCTTTGGAGCGAGTTCGATACGATAACATCTTTCTTTTCAAATACTCCCCCCGGCCTGGGACAGCCGCCACAAAATTGACCGATCCGGAAGTGGACAAGGTCGCCGTCGGAGAGAGGTTTACCCAGCTGATGGAGAATCAGAATGCCATTAGCCGCCAGATATATGAAGTATGGGTGGGCAGGCAGGTGGAGATTTTGGTGGAAGGACCGAGCAGAAATAATCCATCGAAAGGCTCTGGAAGGACAAAGGAAAATCTCATGGTACATTTCATGTCAGATAATGACTACACTGGAAAGTTCATTCGTGTTAGTATCAATCATGCGGGCAGGTTTTTTCTGGAAGGCCAGTTGGCGTAAATTATCCTCGGGAGCCATCTAGATGAATAAAAATGAAATGGTGGAGATGAGGGTGGAGAATCTTGTATTTGATCCTCTTACCAATACACCAATTATTATCCTGAAGGACATGTTGAACGAAAAATCGCTTCCTATCTGGGTGGGCTACCCGGAAGCCACGGCCATCGCCCTGCAGATGGAATCAGTCACCACCCCCCGGCCCATGACCCACGACCTTATAAAAAATATCCTCACCAGCGTAAAAGCTTCAGTAAATTATATTTGCGTAAATGACCTCAAAGACAGTACATTTTATGCCATTATATCCATTGGCTCCGGTAAAGAAGAAGTGGAAGTGGATTCTCGCCCATCGGACGCCATAGCGGTCGCCTTGCGACTGAAGGTTCCCATATACGTGAACCAGAAGGTGCTGGAAAACGCCAAGGAGTATGAAGTCAGCCCTGGGTCGGAACATGGAGGGGAGAACGAGGATCAGGTTAAAAAGTGGCTGGACGAGATTAAGCCAAGCGATTTCGGGCAGATCGACCAGTAAGTTTTATGATAACAGGGGGGAGACAGATGGAGTTCTGCCCTTTTTACACAATATTATTTTTGGAGACTCAACAGTGCTTTGGATCATGGGGGGGTCAATCAAGGTAGTAATGAGAAGAATATCTTTTATAGCTTTAGCTTTCGTGTCCACATTATCGGCGGCTCCATGCACATCCTTTGCGATTCCGGGAGTGGAGCAGCCTGCCACGGAAAGCAGGATGGACGACGAGCGGATGGCCCAGACCAACAGCGGCAAACAGGTTTCTCAAACCTCTGTGAGCACGGAAAAACCTCAGGGATTCCACCAGGAGGGCGCCATCATCGGGCTAGATAAGCAAAATGGCGTGGGGATCATAAATATCGGGCAGGACAAAAATGTGATCCAGGGTGACATGTTCGCCGTGGTGAGGGTTAAGGACAAGATCGTGGATCCCGCCACAGGCGAAGTGATCCGTGTGATCCAGGAGTTTATCGGCACTGTCGAGGCCGTCTCCGTCCGCAAATCCAACACCGATGTGAAGCTGGACAAAGGCGCCAAATATATCGAAGAGGGGGACAGTGTCCGAAGAAAGCCCTCCACCCCTTCCGGGATTTCCATAAAGAACATTTCAACCAGACGGATAGAGATCAGCTGGAACCTGTCCTATGAACCGGAAGTCCGGGGATACAAGATCTACAGATCTTCAGAGTCCAACACCGGCCCCTTCGAACTGGTGGAAATGGTCACCAAGGGGGATGCCACCAGTTTCGAGGATAGATCCTCCTCAAAATTCCCCATTGTCGAAGGAAAAGTTTATCACTATCGTGTGTCCAGCTATAACCTGTTGAACAACGACAGCGATCAATCGAACGTGGTGACAATTTCCGCAAAAGACGCCCCTGCTCCACCGGCGAACCTAAAAGCGGAGGGAGATAAAATCCGTTCCAACTATCTCGAATGGATCCCCATTGAGGATCCGGACGTCTCCGGCTATAAGATCTTTCGAACTTTGGGAAAGCGGGGCGAATTCGTGGAGGTGGACAATCTGAAAGGCAGGGAGACCAGGAATTATACCGATTATGGTGGAGGAAAACCGCTTTCACCAAAGCTGGAGGACAGCACGGAATACAGCTACAAGGTTTCCGCTTACAACATCTTTGGAACGGAAGGGCCCAAGAGCTCCTCTGTCTCCGCCACCACCGCCTCTCCTCCCACAGTGCCCACCGGCTTTTCCGCCAAGGGGATGCAACCGAGGATGGTACCTCTTACCTGGGATGTGCATCCCGACCCCAACGTGAAAGGATACATTATCTCCCGGAGCGACAGCCCTGATGGCCCATTCGAGGAAGTGGCGAAAATCGAAGGTAGGAACATAAGCAACTATGTGGACAAAGGAGCGCCCCCCTCCTCCGGCTGGGGAGTCAGCTCTACCAAAAAGGGAACAGAACTGGAAGACGCGCATCTGTACTTTTACAAAGTACAGGCGTACAACTGGGTGGACTCCAGATCGGATTACACATCGGCGGTGTCGGTTTTGACCAAACCAGTCTCCTTCCCGCCGGAAAAATTCACCGCCACAAGCAACCGGCCCAGACAGGTTCCACTGGAATGGAGGCCAGTGCCGGACATCACCATAGCATGGTATGAGGTCTTCCGGTCGGATACCGTGGATGGTGAATTCAAGAAGATCGGCGCGGTAAAATCCGATTCCTCCCACTACCTGGATGAAAAGCTGCCCGACGGAAAAAACTATTTCTACAAGATCAGGGCGGTGGACAAGTTTGGGCTGATTGGGGAATTCACCGATCCGATTTCCGCCACGACAAAATTGCTGCCCGCCAAAGTGGCAGGATTAAGATGGGAGATCATCAGCGGGGAACCCACCCTGCTATGGAATGCGAACCCGGAAGTGGACATAAAGGAATATATCATCTATGAGAAGGGTTTCTTCGGCTGGTCAAAGGTTGGGACTTCCAAAACAGCGCAATTCATAATCAGGGGATTGGCCAGCGGAAGCACGTCCAGCTTTGCAGTGTCGGCCGTGGATGGGGACGACCTGGAAGGGGAGAAATCCGAGTCCACCACCGTGAGGCCATAAACTGCCGGCGTAGAGATGGAATCAGAGAAAAACAGAAAATATATCTGCCAGGTGTGTGGATACATTTACGACCCCAGGAAGGGGGACAAGGACACTGGGATAGCTCCCGGAGTGCCATTCGAGGATCTTCCACCAGACTGGGAATGCCCGGATTGCGGGGCGGGTCTTGATGACTTTTCCGCAATTTGATATCGGCTCCCTGGCCAGGGGCGCCTCTCCCCTCCCCCCCTTTTGCCCATCGCCATGAACAACCTGGCCTGAATATTCCCGGCGCCCTGGAATTCTAGCCGTAATTTATTGCCATTACCCCGCAAGTTGTGTTGTAATAGGTGGTTTAACCTGCCAATCACCATACAAGATAGTGACGCAGGAAAACACACATGTTTTCAGATTCCCGCGCCCTCAAGTGCGGCCAGCAAAGCCGTCGGAGTGGGAAGGAGAAGAAAACAGAGGACTAACTTGAGATAATCGAAAGGAAAATTATCGTGAAAGAAATCTCGCTCCAGACAATGATGGAGGCCGGCCTTCATTTCGGCCATCAAACCAAAAGATGGAACCCCAAAATGCGCAAATATATCTTCGGATCGCGCAACGGGATCTACATCCTCAATCTGCAAAAGTCATTGAAGCTGATGAACAAGGCCCTGGCTTTCGTGAAGGATCTTTCCGCTTCAGGAGGCAAAATCCTCTTCGTAGGCTCCAAGGTCCAGGCCAAGCCCATCATCCGGGAACAGGCCGAACTTTGCCAGATGCCCTTCGTCTCCGAGCGTTGGCTCGGCGGCATGCTCACCAACTTTGAAACCATCAAAAAAAGCGTGGGAAGGCTCAAACAGCTGGAGGAGATGAACGAGGATGGATCATTCAAGGTGCTGGCGAAGAAAGAAGTGATCAGGCTGCAGAAGGAACTCGGCAAGCTGGAGAAAAACCTGGGCGGCATGAAGCATATGCAATCCCTGCCGGACGCCGTGTTCATTGTGGACACCCGCAAAGAACGCATAGCCCTCTTCGAAGCGGTCAAGCTGGGAATCCCCGTCATTGGCCTGGTGGACACCAACTGCGACCCTGATGGGGTTGAGTATATTATCCCGGGCAACGACGACGCCAACCGGGCCATCCACATGGTCGCCTCCGCCCTGGGAGAAGCCATCCTGGAGGGGAAGAAGGAACACGACATGAAGATCAAAGCCCTGGCCGAGGAGCGAGAAAGAGCCGCCGCCGAAACCATAAAGTGGGAGCGGGAGAAAAAGGAAGCCAAGGCAGCGGCCAGCAATGCCGCCCCTGCCCCAGGAGTGGCGGAACCGGGAGACAACAGCCCCGGCGACCAGCCTAGCGCCAGCTAGCATCCGGTTTGCCTTTTCCAAAGAGGGACACCACTGGAAATTACACTTTAATTTATACAAAGGATTAGCAGACAGATGACTGTTACGATGGATATGATAAAGGATCTGCGCCAGCGAACCGGCGCGGGAATCATGGAATGTAAAGAAGCGCTGAGGGAATCGGACGGAGATATTGAAGCCGCCACCCAGTACCTGCGCAAAAAAGGAGTCAGCAAGGCGGCCAAGAAGGCGGACAGGAACACCAAGGAAGGGGCTGTGCGCACTGTGGTGGATGGCGCCATCGCGGCCATGGTGGAAGTGAAATGCGAAACGGACTTCGTCGCCAGAAACGACAAGTTCCAGGAATTCACCTCCAACCTGACAGAGCATACCGCAGGGTCGGATTTTGTGGAAGGTGATGAAGAATTTCTGGCCCAGCCATATCTCAAGGATAAATCAAAGACGGTTAAAGACATCCTGACCGCCATGATCTCCGAAATTGGGGAGAATATCGTGGTGGGCCGCAGGGTGCATATGAAACTCCAGGGGCCGGGCCTGCTGGCCTCCTATGTGCACGGAGTGGGGAATATCGGTGTTCTGCTGGAGCTGGGGGCCGATAGCGACAATGTGGCCCAAAAGCCGGAAGTGGCCAACCTGGCCCGCGACCTGACCATGCAGATCGCCGCCATGAGGCCGATCGCCCTAAACCCGGACGAAATCCCCCAGGAGATCATCGACAAGGAGAAGGAAGTCTTCGCCGCCCAGGCGCGGGAGAGTGGAAAACCGGAGCAGATCATTCCAAAAATCGTGGAAGGCAGCCTGAAGAAGTTCTTCACCGAATCATGCCTCCCCATGCAGGCCTTCGTAAAGGACAACAAGAAGACCATAGAAGCGTTGATCAAGGAAGTCTCCTCCACAGTCGGGGGCCAGATCTCCATACGGCGTTTCTTCCGATACGAGCTGGGGGAATAAGCAACGAATGAGCCAACCCAGTCCGTTTTATAAAAGGATTCTGTTAAAGCTGACCGGTGAGGCGTTCTGCAGCAAGGAAGGCTTCGGCATCGATTTTGACGTAGTAATGCGCCTTGCCAAGGAGCTCAAGGAGGTCAGGGACCTGGGAGTGGAGATCGGTGTGGTGGTCGGTGGAGGCAACATTTTCCGCGGATCCATTGCCCACAAAAACGGGATGGACCGCGTTATCGCCGATAACATGGGAATGTTGGCCACCATGATCAACGGGCTTGCCCTGCAAAACGCCCTGGAAGAGCAGAACTGCCACACAAGGATGATGACCTCCATAGACATCCACCAGCTGGCCGAGCCTTATGTCCGGCGCAGGGCCATCCGGCATCTGGAAAAGGGCCGGGTTATCATCCTGGCCGGCGGCACGGGCAACCCATACTTTACTACGGACACCACCGCCAGCCTGCGGGCTATGGAGATCGGCGCCGATGTGATTCTCAAGGCTACCAAAGTGGATGGCATATACGACGCCGACCCCATGAAGGTGGCCTCCGCCAGAAA
>Ga0224506_10002662_pt1 | contig 12077 bp, 10 predicted proteins | sample SF_Jan12_sed_USG_2_FD_169108 | JGI IMG/M metagenome (GOLD analysis project Ga0224506, IMG submission 169108) | Sediment microbial communities from San Francisco Bay, California, United States - SF_Jan12_sed_USGS_8_1 | ecosystem: Environmental > Aquatic > Marine > Sediment | place: USA...
CGTTTTGATAAAGATTAGCACCGGTTAAATAGTTTAATGCGGTCGCGGCAGCAATACGTTCAGCATCAACGTCACTTTTTAGACCGACTATTAGCAAAGGAATACTTTGGATATCACCGAGAATCCCCATACTTTCATAAACAATGGGCTTTAGTTCTGGATAATGTAATGCGTTCACTAACAAGGCAAAATCTTGCGTGTCACCGAATAGGGCAATCAATATTAGACGCTGATCGCTAACCCGATTAGGATCTTGGCAAGTTTGCCGAATAACGGTTTTTACCTGTGTTGAACCAAGTACTAATAACAACAGCAACATTTCATCACTGACATCGGCTTGCTCTAGCAATAGCGCTTCTAAAAATGGTAACGCTTGCCGATAACCCAGGCGCATTAATGCAACCATTACGGCCGACTGAACGAGTGCATCACTATCATGTAGCAGCGGCCATAAGCGTTTCGGGTCTAAGTCGCCTCGATAGCCTACAATCTCGATCGTGGCGGCACGAATCAATGCTGACTCGGATTCCAGTAAAGGCAATAGATCCTGAGTGAGCGTTGGATTCAAGCCGTATTTTAAGGCCTCGACAAACAGAGGCAGCGTATCCTCATCCGCTTCTTGAAATGCTTCGATGACTACCTCAATACCGTCACTCAACGTGTCAATGGATACCAACGCGAACAGCGCGCCTAACAATTCATCCTCATCAATTGATTCTAGCTGTTCGCGTAGGACTTGATAGGCTTCCGCACCCCCAAGTCGTAACGCGCTTAAGTGTGCCGCAATGTATTGCTCCAACTCGGCGCAATCTTGCCAAGATAAACTTTCCGTATGGAAAATCGTTTGACGGTCACTCAAATTAAAGCCAAGTTCGGCAATATGCTCTTCATAGAGTGAGCGGTAGTGTTGTTGTCGTGAAATATCCATCAATACTGCCTGATATGCTTTTAAATTATTTTTTGCAAACTAAACAACAGGGTTTTATATCCGGTGCGATTACAACAATCGGTGCCTGCAAAACGGGAAACGGTGGTGTGTTTTTGTCATTGTGTAACATTAAGTCAAACGCGCGAGGGACGTTTTTCTTTTCAAACTTAACGTCAAAGGAATAATTCACAAACTCCGCTTTGCCCTTGGTTTTACTGGACGCAATCCCTTTCAGTGCACCGGGTTCATCACCCACGCTGGTTTTAAAATTGGAATCTTTGACACACACAGGATTGCCGTCGCATTTAACTTTTTTCGTACCTTTGGCCGTATCAGATGATTTCGCGATATTCGGATACGGGATGGGAATGACCGGTGGACCGCATTGCGTTTTACACACGTCCGGAAACGCAATGGTGACACCACTGCTGCTTTTGTGAACCACTGATAAGTTATTAACACCAACGGTGACACCCATAATGATTTCTCCTATCGTAATTGTCTGTTCGGGTTTATTGTAAACATCGACGTTGTGTCCAACTAATTCACCTCAATCTTTTCAAGATTGAGGTTGGTTACATCCGGTTTAGCCGCGCGTATCCCATCGACCAGTTTTTGGTTTATGAAATAAGCTCGCCTGTCTTGGTCGATACGAAACAACGGCGGCACATCATTCATTTTATGTTTGTCCAATACAAAATGATTGACATGAATCACCTCACCGTCATCTGACCATTCAATATCAGACTTGTTTAAATCTAAACAATCATGTGTACCTAGCGGGTTGATATAATAATACTCATTGGATGCAAGACGTCCCTTATGATTGATGATGCTAAGCGGTAAGTACTCACAGGTTTGCGCACAATGGGTCTCAATCACTGACTTAAGGGTTTGATGGACAATCAAACTCAGATTTTTGTTGGCAATAATATCGCTCAGTACAATGCCACCTCGATCATCTGACATTCTAGCCTGGACATCACTGGGATAATCCGCGGCGGCGGGTTGGCCCCCGGTGATATATGCTGACAATAGCGGAATTTGATCGGGCACCGATGTTAAAAAACAAAAGTCATCGTCTTGCCGATCATACTCGTCCAATTGATAGTAGTTCATGATCTACTCCGCTTCATTCAACTTTGCAATACTATCCAGTGAGCGACCACCTTGTGCAGTTAGAATCATATTCAGCAAGCGTCTAGATAGGGATTCCAATTTCTGCTTACTTAATTTGAATTTGGGTGCCTCGCAATCTTCTTTTAATGCATCCTGAATTTTTCCTTTATACTCCTGGACAATGTTTTCAAGTCCTTTATCGATTTCCTTAACCATTTTGTCATAGACTGGGTGTTGGGTGCAGTTGGCGGCAATACTGTTATCATCGCCTTCTTTGAGTTGAATATGCCGCGGCATGTCCAGTATTTCGCCGACTTCTTTATCTTGTGGCAAGAACAGCATATTGATTTTGTGATTCACATTGTATTCCGCTTCGAGTAGCCCTTTTTCCATCAGCGTACCGATTTCCATCCCGATTTTTTCATCCTTGATCACATTTTTTAAGGTCCCCTTAGGGATGAGGTGATGTGCATTGTTCCAATAGGGCCAGGTATCCTGCGTGAAGTTGAAGCCTTTGGGAATAATGATTTTTTCCCGTAAAAAGCTTTTGCGTCGAATCACTCGTTTTGGCCCCCCAACATCCCAGTCACCTTTTTTGGGTGGCGCAATCCGCGCACAATAATAAGGGGGTTGTTTGCCGCCAGCGTTGGTGGTGTAGGCGGACGTGCGCACGCTATCAAACTGATCGTGGATTAATATTTGATTGGTGGCGTCATTGTAGGAATGCAGATAGTCCTTTATTTTCTTTTCACTTTTGGCTTGTTCATAAGCCTGGTAGCGATAATTGCAACTATTCTTGTTAGCAAATTTACTGAAGTTACCTTCATGCCCCACCAAGCATTGCCCGCCTTCTGTCGAATTTGGGACCGGCTTATGATACTCCTTGTTTTCTTCATAAAAATGTTTGTCCGCCATTGTATGTTGTCCTTTATTTTCTTAGTAGTACCACCCCAACATCGCCGTTATCGCTGATGCTTGCAACGAGTGCAAAATCAGTGCGCGCATACTGTTCGGTGAAACTACGTACGGCCAATGCCGTATGGACTAAGGCTGAGGCCGCGCCAATATCACCCAAACTCGTGCCCGGAATAATTTCCTGGCACGCATCCCAGTCGATGAGTTGCTTTTGTTGCAAAATAATTTGCGCACTTGACCATACTTTTGCGCGCCAGTCTTCACCGTTGAGATCGAGATAGAGATCACCCACAAACGGTTGTTCTGGCAAGCAACGACAGGCGTCCTCGATTGCCTGGGCTAAGGCGCGCCCTATCGGGAAGGCCGCGTTGTTGCGCCAGTGTTTGTCGTCGCGATCAATCGCGACCGATTGATGTATCACCTTCAGTAAGGTGGCGCCGGTTGTTGAACCACGCTCAGATGCTATGGCTGCCGGCTCAATCATGAGGGCGACGGCCGCTTCACCCGGGATGAGACCACTTTTTTCTGCCGCCGTTTTCACTCGCTGTTCATTCAACAAAGCTTGCAAGATGCGCGGTTCCAGCAGCGAGTCCACGGCAAGACAAATCACGCGAGTGCATTGATTGTTGGCAAAGCGTTTTTCTATCTCGGCAAAGTGCGCGGCGAAGCCCGTTGCGCCTTGCTGGACGAGGTCGTTGGTTGTACTGGTGATTGGTAAGGCCAGTGATTGAGACAGCGGTTGCACAAAATACTGTTGCAATAAGCTCGGCGTTTCATCATCTGGCCAGTCAAATGCATCAATATCATGCGGCAACAACCAGATTGCTTGGGTTTTACCCCATTGAAACGCATCCAAAGTATTAAGTGACGCGGTTTGCATTATGTCTTCCAGCGCACGATGGGCGAGTCGCATCCAACGCGCCTGTTGTACAAATCCGCGTGTTAAGATTGATACGGGTGCGCCATTGACTTGCATATCGATGTCATCATCGTCATAAAATGGTATGGATTCGATGGGTGAGAAACGATGAAACCCAACTCGGATGGCTGCCGCTGAATGCACCGCATCGAATCCGACACTGGTCACCATGCCGATTCCGGTGATACTTAACTTGATGGTATGGGTCTCCATGGCTCTCTCACCGGGTCCGTGGGAGACTGCGATAGGATTCGAGTTTTAACCACGCTTGGGATGGCAAGCGAGTGACTGGGCAGTCACTGAATGCGGAACTTGGCGCCAGTAAGTAGTCGTCTTGCACGGGCATGCGCTGGTGCTTGGCCAAGCGTAACCAAGCGATAATCTCACTGGAAATATTGGACAAAATCACGGCGGTTTCCTGCGTACCCGCATACAGATCTCCCCCATCTTGATACGCAGCTATTTGCGCGTCAATCAGTGGCGTTAACGCATCCTGAAACGATGACACGTTACGTGTCAATAAGGCTTGTAATAACGCAAAACGCGGATCGGGTTGCTGCGCTTGTAAGGTTTCATATTGAGCCATGTGTGGTGCGACGTCGTCAGTGGATTTTTCCAACGCAAAATAATCCATCAAGATGCGTAAACACATAAAGTCTTCGTCATATTCCTTGCGAGCGTTCACCACGCGGGGTGCCAGTGTCGCGAGCTCGGTCATTGCATGGCGATTGTTGACACAAATCGCGTCATAGAAAACTTGGACATGAGAGCAGGCTTTTTCGGCCTCAGGTGCGTGCTGGAGAAATTCACAATAGGCCTGTATGCCACAGTTGAGGTGATGACAGTACATCGTCATATCATTACTCATTAAAAACTCGCCTAAGCCAAGTTGTCGATAGAGTTGCGCTATGCGGTCAAAATATTGAAGTTTATAGACAGGCGGCGTCGGCATACTGGTTAAAATATTTTCCAGCGTGATGCCCAGATTTTTCACAGCGATTGGCAGGTACATCATGGCAAACCAGTCCAATTGAGAAGTATCATTTACACCATCCGTGGTTGATTTTGTGCGTTAATTCTACAACAAGTTCGGTTACCTGTCTTGTAGGGGGTTTGAATCCCAACGGTGGGAAATCCCAAACAAATGTTCAATTTTGTCCATAGTATTTGAATCATTTGCCATCGATTCAATGAGTTACCGAGCAATATTTTTCCCAATTTTCGCTCTAGATTACGGCAAGATAATGGGAAAGGAAAATAGCCGCAACGGCTTGTGTTGCAAAGCATTTCTGTCAAACCTATGGACAAAAATTGCGTTTTGTTTAGGATTTCCCTCTGATTCGCAAATTTGACAGAAACCTTTCGTTCCTTTTAAGGCCTTTACCTTTTCACCATCAACCATTGCGTACTTCATCGCTTTATACCCCAACCCATTGAGTATGGCTTCTGCCTCGATCACTATTCACATCCAAACGTACGCTCAGCATTTGCTTCATTTCTTGAACATGAGAAATAACGCCCACCATTCGCCCCGTTTTCTGAAGATCTAAGAGTGTGTTGATGGCTAAGTCGAGGGAAGTGGCATCCAAACTTCCAAATCCTTCGTCGATAAACAAGGTGTCTAAACGTATTCCGCCGGCGTAGGCTTGAACAACATCGGATAAACCCAGCGCAAGAGCGAGTGCTGCCTGGAAACTTTCCCCGCCTGATAGTGTTGTTACAGCTCGTGGCTCTCCAGTGTGTGTGTCATCGACAATAAGATCCAACCCTGCTTTTGAACGACGGTCTTCGACTTCCTCACTACGATAGAGTCGGTAGCGTCCTTGACTCATTTTCTGCAAGCGCACATTCGCTTCCTGCAGTACATCGTCTAGTAACACGGATAGTACAAATCGTTGGAGATTCAAGTTATTTGAGTTGTTCCCGTTACTAACGTCACTTAAACGACCCACGGTACCATATTGTGTTTCAAGTGCTGTTTGTTGATCGACAAAATCAAGAAATTGTTTTTTAGTATTGTTGAGTGACTCAAGCTTTAATTGAGTTTGACTCACCTGCTGTTGTACAAGCTCTTTACTCTGTAACGCTTTTTGTTCGTTTTCTTGAAGCAATTGAAGATCTGGGCGCTTTTTCTCCAGTGTCGCATTTTCTTTATCTGTTACTTGATTAGTGGCTAGCAATAAGTCGTTATCAAACCGTTGAATCTCTTCCTGTAATCGATTTTGCTCCGCACGCTCCATACTCGCGTTGATGAAATGTTGTTCGTTATCAAATGGGCTCTCATTGAGAATGCTCTCCCATGTTGTTTGAAGCTGTTCCCGTTTTTTGTTTGCCTCTTTTTCATTGACAGTGGCAGACTTGAGTTCAGATTCGGCTGCCACCTTTTGATCCCGACTATTTTGGTAGCGCGTTTTAATTGAATTGATTTCACTTTCTAGCTTTTCTTTATTCTTGGTCGTTTCCGATAAAGTCTTTTCTAATTCATGAAGATCACGATAGGCTTCGGGTACCGCCGATCGTTGACTCTCTAATTCAGTGGCTGCCGCTGCCGAAGCGCTAGTGAGCTGATTGAGCGCCTGATTGGCGGCCTTTAGGTCAGCGTCGAGCTGTTTGATGGATGCGGACGTATTCTCTAAATCCGCATTTTTCGCAGTAAGTCGTTCTACTTGCTTTTGAAGGCCTTCGACCAATGTATTGGTTTGACGATATCGCTGCTTAACAGCATCCAGGGTTTCATTTTCTAAGCCGCGATTGTCATCTACTATCACTTTGAATTGTTCTTCGAGTCCTTGATGAGTTGTCTGTTTGACATCCAGTCTACTTCGTATGGTGTCCCATTGTTTATGAGCGCTTTCGATTGCACTATTCGCGTGCTCAAGTTGTTCATCGGTTGGTATAGCGTCATTAGAAACAGCAGGACTGGGGTGATCTGCGCTACCGCAGACTGGGCAAGGTAGATTATTTGTTAAGCCAGCGGCTAATTTGGCAGCTTGACCCGTTCGCCAGATCTTCTCTAGCTGCTGCTTCTCATTTTTTCTGTTCTCTAAAGTTTGATGAGAAACTTTTTCTTCTTTTTGTAGTTGTTCAATATCCTGTTTCGCTTCGACCAAGCTATTTTTTAACTCTGTTATCTGTCGTATGATTGTTCCTTCATTTTTAATCGTCGTAAGCAATGCCCTTTTTTCCGGCAACTGGACTTGTGCTTGTCGCAATTGCTCGATCTCAACCTGCAATTGTTCTAGTTGTGTTTGTGCAGTGTTTCGGTCAGTGGTTAGTGAATCGAGCGTTACCTGTGCTTGTTTAAGTTTGTTATTAGTTTGATTTGCCTTCGATTCGGCGTCTGTTAGTAATAATGCTTTCGTTCTAAAACCCGTTAGGTCGGTAATTTGTTGCACCAACTCTGATAACGATTTTTCTTTTTGTGGTAAAAGCTCATGCTCCTTATTGAGACTGTCATAGTCTTCTTGGACCCGAGTGAGATGCTTTTGTTGTTGCTCTAGACGTTGTTGCGCTGTTTTATATTCAGTTTTTTGCGCGGATAATTGCGCGAATGTGGCATGAATGTCACGGGCTTGATCCGCTAGGCGACAGCGTTCCCTTGATTGGTCGACTTGTGGTTGTTGTGCAAGTATTTCACGCTTTCGTTTCTGTGCTTCGATGAGTGCTTGAAATGCTTGGTCGAGTGTGTGGGCCGCTTGAAGCAATGTTTGTGCATCAGCATATTCACGGTCTGCGATGGCTTTTTGCTTATTCAAGTTCACCTGTTCACGATTGAGGTTTGCTATCGCTTGGGTGAGTGCCTCTGCATTCTCAAGATCTTGGGCCGTCAACAAGCCCCGTTGATTTGACTCGAGTTCGCGAATCTGGCTTTTCAGTTGATTTGCCTCCAATTTAAGCTTGCTTTGCAATGCACTATAGACATGAGTTTGAAATAGTTGCTCAAAAATTGCTTCTCGACTATCTGAGCTGGCGATCAATAGCTCACGAAACTTACCCTGTGGCAAGACCATCACTTGGCGAAATTGATCGGCACTTAATCCGGTGAGCTCGCTAATCTTATTGTTTACTAACGTGACTTTCGGGCCTTCGATCAAATGGTCTTTATCGGGTTTAACTTCATAAAGATTAGCGGTAGCCTTTTGTTCAGTGAAACCATCACCTCGGCTTTTTGGGCGTTTTTGATCGGGTGAACGCAGAATGCGAAAAGTACGATTTCCCAGAGCAAATACAAAATCAACACTGGTTAATAGATCTGACTCTGCATCTGAGCACCGCATTTGCTTGCCTTCTCGTTCATTTCCAGTGGTTTGTCCATAGAGCGCATAACAAATCGCATCAAGAATCGTTGTTTTCCCAGCACCGGTGGGTCCATTGATCAAAAACAAAGGATTTTCACCCAGGTTGGAGAAATCAATAATTTCGGTGTCTGCAAATGGGCCAAAGGCAGCCATCTCTAATCGAAGTGGGCGCATTTACACGACCTCCCCTTGATGAATGCGTTCCAGTAAGGTGGAGACAAGCTCCTCTGCTTCTTTATTGAGTGTATCCCCGGTCATTTGTTGGTAGAAGTCTTGAAACATGGGTAACTCACCTTTCTTTAAGTTTTCTCGCTTAGTGGTTTGACGTTCTCCAGTTTGATGCAAAAAGGGTTTCTCAAGCTGTAGCACATTGGGATAATACACCCGCAATTTTGACATGGGGTCATAGAGTGCTTGTTTGTCCATGAGTCGCACAAGTAAATAGTCCTGTGGATTGGGATCCTCTTTGGCTTTTTCAATAATGCTTTCTAGTGTTCCTTCGATAATTCGCATATCACGTAGTGGAGAGAGTAGGCGTTTCTCGACTTCACAGTGACCTGTTTCATTGATATCAACAATGCTCACAGATTTGTTTTGTGTGACTTCAGAAAACGAATATTTTAATGGGGATCCGGAGTATCGGATTGTCTCTTTGCCGCGGAATTGTGGACCGTGTAAGTGTCCGAGTGCGGTGTAATGAAACTTGTCGAATAACTCATAGGGTATTCGTTCTGCTCCACCCAATGACAATGTTCGCTCAGAGTCACTGGTTTCACTGCCATCAATAAAGCAATGAGCAAGGATAACGGATCGTTGTGTTGGTTTTATTTGAGGTAGTATCAATTGAGTGATCGCCGCCATGGCTCGTTCATGGGTTTGCACATCGGCGTCGAGTTGATCTCTGACGAGTACCGGGTCCGCATAGGGAATACCAAAAAAAGCCACTTCACCATGCTCGTCATTGAGTAATACCGGCTTGGGTTCTTGGCTGAGTTCCGTCAGTATGTGGACGCCACGATGCGCAAAAAGTCGGGAACCAAAACTAAGACGTTGCGCCTGATCGTGATTGCCTGCGATTAAAATGATGGGAACGTTTTGCTCATCAGCAACTTGGTGAAAGAACTCCTCTAGCAAAGTCATCGCCTCTGTTGGCGGCAATGCGCGATCAAAAATATCGCCAGCAATCAGCACAGCATCAATGCGATCGGTTTGGACCATCGCAATGATTTGATGCAGAACATGTCGCTGGTCTTCTATCAAGGAGACATTATGAAAGTATCGACCAAGATGCCAATCTGATGTATGTAGAAAACGCATATTCTAATTCCTGTTCAAGTTGACTAAGCGATAGATTTCTTGATTGAGTAAGACGACTTGTTGCTTGATGGGGTTACGTTGGTGTTCTTTTCCATCCAAATTGAGTGATCGTAGAAAATAGAATAAAAGGGCTTGTCGTATTCGCATGACGGTCTCACCTCTCTTCATACCATAGTCGATGGTGATTATTTTTTTCTGATCATCATCCAGCTTTGGGTGTGGACCGATTCGAACAATCACCCATTTGTTCCATTCATCATCGTCGGATTTAGTGGGCCCTGATAAACCTTGCTCACCCGTGCTAACAATGCGACTGAGTACAAAATCTCGGAATGCTGATCGAGTATGACAATAGGCTCTCACATGATAGCGAAACCCATTGAAGACTAAGCTATGGGGTGACATATCTCGCAGAGTGCCGCGGGGATTTTCCAGGGATCGATAGCGAATATGTAAGCGATATCCTTGATGGATGCTTCGAGTGATTTGACTCACGATGGTTGGTGAGAGCACTCGATCGGGGCGCGGAACCGTTTCCAGCAACTGCGATTGATCTTGCTTCCATTGTATATAGTCCTGAATATCCGTGGAGATATACTGAGGAAGATACTCGGGTTCAGGTTGATATCGTTTGATCGATGAATTAAACACAACCTCTTTAGCTGATTCTAAATAGAGCTTGAAATCGGCAGAGGCTTGTTGCGGTGAGATACCAAACTGATCAATGAGTTCTCCACGTCCTACACTACCTGCCCAATAAAGGTGACGTTCGATCGCCTCCATTCGTCGGCGAACCTCCCATTTTTTCATTGCACCGTTCACTACACTATTTCATCCATTTTAAGCTGGTTTTCTGTTGACCGTTAACAGTCTAGTAACTAGACTGTTAAATAGCAAGTGGATATTGAGGGTTGGCCGGGATTTGTACCAATCCCGGCCAACCCTCTAGTTATGATATGATTCTCAACTAATGAGTGGACTACTCGAAAGAATTGACTCCACACAATAGCTAACCAATGGGTCTAGGAACGGTACTAATAAATGGAAACTTTTGATACTAGCGAAATTCGAAAGTATACAAAGATGATGGCACCAACAGCAGATTTCGATAGTTCATACACATTTTATTATGACGAAACAAATAATATTAGAAAGTTCTACGTAAATGAGTTTGACTTTAATTCTGCATTTACAGAGAATTTTGTACTAGGCGGTTTGGTTCACAAAGGTTCCGCACCTGAAGTGCAACACCTTATAGATAGTTTCAAATTACAAAGCACCGCCAAGGAAGTTAAATTCAAGCATATTGCTAAAGGCAACTTTCTTGACTGTTTGAATTCACAAAAGTTATATTTGTTTTTAAAATTTATTAAAAATAGTAACTTGTATATTCATTACTCAAGTTTAAATTTACTTTATTGGTCAATAGTAGATATTGTTGACTCTGCTATTGTAAATTCCGAAGCTAGTCAAAAACTAGGCCCTCAATTTGCCAATAAACTAAAAAATGATTTGTATAAACTATCAAGGCTTGAAATAGATCCAATAATAAGCCTATTTCATAGTTTTAAATATCCAAACATCAAAAAGGAATCCATTCTGCCATTTATTGAAGCATTAAGTGATCTTTTTGAAAGTTATATTGATGACATTGAATTTCATTTTGGCTTAGAATCGCTTAGACAACTATTAAAGGTAGCAAAGAAAGAGGGCTCACTGCCCTTTATTATGGATGGCGAAGATTTCATTTTGATAAAAGATTTTTCGCAATCCTATTTGAGGCCGATCTATTTATTTAAAAATGCAACACATATTTTTGATAGTGAAGATTCAATTTCTAGGATAGTGAAAAACTATAAAATCTTAGATGGCACATCAGAAATTAAAAATTACTCATTTGTTGATTCGCAAACAAATCGACTAATACAGCTCTCAGATGTTTTTGTTGGGTTAATTGGAAAACTATCAGGCTATTTAAACACTAGTTCCAGAGACAAGATCAATTCTGATTTTGGTTCGATAACATCGATTCAAGGTGAAAACATAAACTTACTTTTAGGTTTGATTGACAAATCGCATGACAAAAATATTGGATTTCTACATACACTAGACAGTGAAGAGGAAAGGTCAAAAATCGTAGTTATTCGTGAAAAAATGTTATAGATTTCATCCATATTTTTGAGGGGCCACTTTTTTGCACTTTATAAATGCTAAATAGGATTCCCCAATGAAACAGCTTCAAGAATACATCACTGTGACCAGCCCAAGATTTCCGTCCAGAAGAAATGTTAGACTTAACAAAACTGGGGGAAGTGATGGGTCGACGAGTGTATCAAAATTTCTATGCGCAGTGATGGTGCGTTTTTTGGATTGTATGAGTAAGCGCAGAATAAACCACATCTAGTATCCTCAAACACAATCCCCTATCGTTCCATTCTTTACCCAAAGGAACGACCATGGAAAAAGTCCTCACTGAAAAACAACGCTACTGGCTGGATCACCTCAAGCAAATCGATGCAGGTGATCAGTCTTCAGCAGCCTATGCCAGAGAACACCATCTCGATCCACATGCCTTGTATCG
>Ga0224506_10002663_pt1 | contig 12071 bp, 11 predicted proteins | sample SF_Jan12_sed_USG_2_FD_169108 | JGI IMG/M metagenome (GOLD analysis project Ga0224506, IMG submission 169108) | Sediment microbial communities from San Francisco Bay, California, United States - SF_Jan12_sed_USGS_8_1 | ecosystem: Environmental > Aquatic > Marine > Sediment | place: USA...
AGGACCAGAAAGGCCCCCAGAACCAGAACTTACAAAGACGTCTACAAAATCACCGCTTGGCGAGTATCGCAGTACTTCGTTGGTGGTAGCACTGCTGATATACACAAAGCCTTTAGAATCAAGTGTCCAGTATCCATTTTTTTTCACATCTCCATTTTTTGTAAGATATAATCTAAGATCTTCCCCTTTTGATACTTCAAACTGTTTAATCGTGAGATCCCCTTCATCTTCCTCATAGTCAATTAGCATAGTTCCTTTTGCATTGTAGTCGTCTACACCTTCAAGAAATCCATACCTATTGTAGATTATCTGTGAACTAATCTTAGGATGATCGATATTCTTAGAATCATCTAGAATATTATTTATGGCATCACGAACATAAAATGGATCTTCAAGCAGTATTTTGGCAAAAGGTTCTTTTTGAATCGCATCAAATATTAACACAGTGTCATACAAATCTAAATCTACATCATCAGGTAGTTTGTAATTCTTACCACCCATCTTTGTTTTCAATTTATCTAAATAAATTTCTGGAGAAAGAATATTTTTTTGAGTCAAATATACATGAAGTTCAGGAATTTTAAAATTTTTGCCAACTCTAGAATCATAACCAATGTCAAAATAATCAAATCTCAGATAATTAGTTTGGTCAATTGTAATGATTTTGGCTTTCCCACTCACTTTGTGATTTCCAAGCCCTTCAAAGAAACCTAATTTTTGTGGAGTCAAATAAGAGCTTAGTTCTGGTAGTTTTCCGCGCATGCATTGTTCAACAACGCCAATTTGTTGAGGAGTCAAATAGGAATTCAACTCATCAGCATTCATTAATCGAATCATTTGTTCATAAGACATATGATGAGATTTTAAAATGAAATCCATTTGTTTGCATGTGGAGGTAACATCAGTAATTGACATGTGGTTAGTACGAAGATCATGAGGTATTTGAAAACCCTCGTATGAGATCAACAAGGATACGGTAAAAAATATAATTGCAAACAAAACAAGTATTGTGGATCTAACAAATATGTCAGATTTACCAATCATGTGATCAGTCAATTAATTAACAATTAAAAGATATTTAAAATAATTATAATAAAGATTTAAAAAACATTAAAAATCTAAACGATAGAATCAAAACAGCACCACAGAAGAATTGTTCAAGAAACTGCCATCTCCAAATATTTTATCAGTTAGCTTTGCAAATGTTTGTAATTTTGCACAGGCAAGAGTTTCATTATGCTTCATTTATTAGTACTATCTGTATTTCAAATTGCTACTTTGAAATTCTCGAATTTTTGTTCTGGTTGATTTTGCTCAAATTCATAATTATTTTTACTGTTAAATTCTGCCTCTGGTGATGTTGATGATTTTAAAAGATCTTTTGACACATTTGTTATTTCATCATATGTTCTTATGATATGTTCTATTGTTGCTGATACATTAGATACGATTCGTTCTGTTTCTCTCATTTTGCTGAAAGCATCTGCTTCTGATTTTGTGAAATCATTTTCAACCGTAACTAGTTTTTTAGATGTGATCTCTTCCATCTTTCTTATTGCATTGAGCTCACCTTGTGCTTTTTCCGTTTCTAATGTAATTCTAATAAGTGAATCTGCTAGTTCCTTCTGAGATTGTTCAAGATATTTTGGATCTAAACCTTGTGTTGCTTCTTTGATTCTTTCTATCACATCTTTTATTTTATTTACTTCTATCACTAAATTTGACGTTTTCTTAGCTACTGCCAATTCACGTTTTTTTGTACGCTCAAGTTCTTGTTGTAATTCTTTCATTTTCTCTCTTTTTTCAGATAAGTTGATTTTCAATTCATCTGTTTCAATTTTTTTATCATATGCAATTTTACGTGCAGCTTGCATCATTTTGATTATTTCATCTGTTCCTTCCTTCATCTTGTTAGCTGCTTTTTTTGCCTCTGCGGATGAATTAATCTGATAAATCGTGTGCTCCGTTTGAATATCTCTAAATATATCTTCTGAACTTAAACCACTTTCTTCATAAAATGAAGTCATCATTCACATGACAAACTACAACTATATTTGTGCTTCTTTGTTATATCTAATACGCCTTTTGATCGAATGGTTGCCTATCTCTTGTATAATGATTGGTTTTCTTGGACGTCCATCTAGTTGTACTATGGATATGCCACGATATCCAATCATACGATAGTATGCCCAGAATGCATGCTTGGCTAAGAGGTGAAATAATTTACGCAAAAGAGAATCACCAAAAAGATTTATTCAAAAAATGTGTAAAAAGAAAGAAAAATTTGTAAAATTTTAATTGTTTTTGATTAATCAGGCTCCCAAAATTGCATGACATACATGCAGTTGTTACAACGCCACAACCTAACATGAATTCCATTCTCAGTATCTGCAGCATAAGTTCCATCATCCATTTTCATAACTGTTGGAAGATAACTAAGTTCAGGATTTTCAAGCCATTCGTTTTGTTGACAGTTAGGACATTCGATTTTTGGAGCCATGTACGATATAGAATATGAACAAAGAAGAATATTACTATTAAAAATAGAAAATAAAAGATGTTTTTGAATTAGAAACCTTTTGGCAAAGTACCTTTTGCAGGCTTTGGTGGTTCTGGAGTTGGAGTTTGTTGTGGTTTTGCTGCAACACCTTCAACGGTCATATTGATTCCACTAAAACTTCCAAATGTCTTATCAGCAGGGTGGTATGCGATTCTTGCCCTTGTTGCATAGTACTGGTTTGATGGTGCGGTGTAACCAGTTACTGTTGCTTTCTGATCATTCCAGTTTCTGGTTGGAACTTTTCCTACAGGAGCAGTTCGTCTGACAAAGTATCTGTTAGGAGCTGGAGAATAACCGGTTACTTTAGCTCTGTAATCATGGAATGATGTCATTGGAGCAGTATAGTATGCATTCTCTAATGCTTCTTGTACAGTTGCTGGAGGTTGTGATTTAGTCTCAGCTGGTTTTGGAACCTCTGCAGGTTTCTCTTCAAATCCTTTGGGTAGTGTACCTTTTGGTTTTGTAGTTGCTGCAGGTCTCTCAGCAGGTTTTGTTTCTGCCGGTTTAACCTCTGCAGGTTTCTCTTCAAATCCTTTGGGTAGTGTACCTTTTGGTTTTGTAGTTGCTGCAGGTCTCTCAGCAGGTTTTGTTTCTGCCGGTTTAACCTCTGCAGGTTTCTCTTCAAATCCTTTGGGTAGTGTACCTTTTGGTTTTGTAGTTGCTGCAGGTCTCTCAGCAGGTTTTGCTGGAGCTGGTTCTGTTTCAGCCGGTTTAACCTCAGCAGGTTTTGTTTCTGCTGGTTTTACTTCAGCTGGTTTTGTTTCTAGCTGAGTAGAAAGTTTGTTTAGCTTTGCTTCTAATTCAGTAATCTTGGATTCAAGATCTACTTTTGTTTGCTTTTTAGCAGCAGCCATATTCTTCAAGGACAATCCGGGGTTTATGTACATTTGGGTTGATTACGAGAACTAATTTTGATCTAGTTTTATATGCTAATTTACATATTTTATGGTATGGATGACTTTGAAAAAGAATTTCCAGATTTTGATTGGAAGAATACTCCAGCATACAAACATCCAGGAGGCAAAGATTGTCCATGTCCAAAGCACGAATACATACGAGAACAGATCAATTTTACAAAACAAGTCAACGAAAAAGGAAAAGAGCCATCAAAAGTTACCCTAAAGTTTTGTCCCGATCATTATAGAGTATACATGGATGAAGTGATTCCGGCAATGCCATTAAAGTATAAAATTTTGACAAAGATTGCATTGAAGCTTGGAGCAATTCAAGTAGAGCAGCTAAAATACATGGAGTCAGAATTATGTTTTTACTGTAAATTTGGTTCTGGCGGACATGACAGAAAAACTGAGCTTCCACCAATGTAGAATCGAGTTAAGCTTATACTTGATCTGACTAGAGAATCAATGTGGGAATAGAAGACATTAGAGGATTCATTGCAGAGTTAGAAAAACAGGGCGAACTAAAAAGAGTCAAGACAGAAGTTGATCCGGATTTAGAAATTGCAGAAATTATGAGACGTAAAATGTACTCAGATGGACCAGCAATTCTTTTTGAAAACGTAAAAGGATACGACATGCCAATTTTAGGAAATGCGTTTGGCTCCATAAAAAGATTGGAGATAGGATTGGAAATGACAGACTTTACAGAAATTGGTCAGCGTATTGCAGATATGACAAAGATGGATGTTCCATCAGGATTACTAAACAAAATCAAAAAACTTCCAGAGCTTACAAAAATGACTGCATCATTTCCTAAACAAGAAACAAGTGGACCAGTAACTGAGATTACATCAACAGATGCATCGTTTGATGACATACCAATTCTAAAATCATGGCCTAATGATGCAGGACGATTCATAACTTTAGGATTAGTAGCTACAAAACATCCTGAAACTGGAGTTAGAAATTTGGGAGTGTACAGAATGCAAATAGTGGATAAAACTCATGCATTAATGCATTGGCAGAAACACAAAAGAGGCGCACATCATAGTGATATTTCAAAAGATAAAGGAGAAAAGATTCCTACTGCAATAATCATAGGAGGAGAACCTGCAACAATATTTTCATCTATTGCACCTGTTCCAGAAGGATTAGACAAATATCTATTTGCAGGAATTACAAGAAAAGAAGGAATCAAAACTGTAAAATGTAAAACAATTGATTTGGATGTTCCAGCTAATGCAGAAATTGTTTTAGAAGGATATGTGGATCCTGCAGACATTAGAGATGAAGGTCCATTTGGAGATCATACAGGATACTACACACCAGTTGAACCATATCCAACATTCACATTAACAGGCATTATGAGAAGAAAAGATCCAATCTATGTTACAACAGTAGTAGGAAAACCAATTCTTGAAGATGCATACATTGGAAAAGTAATCGAGCGTTCATTTTTACCACTAATCCAAATGTTCCACCCAGAGGTCGTAGACTTTAGTATGCCAGCTGCAGGGTGGTTTCAGGGATTTGCAATAATATCAATTAAGAAAAGATATCCAGGTCAAGCAAAAAAAGTAATGATGGGACTATGGGGGATGGGACAGTTATCATTAACCAAGATGTTTGTTGTTGTAGACGAGGACATCAACGTCCACGATATCAATGATGTGATATGGGCAGTCACCACACGAGCAGATGCCGCAAGAGACACAGTAATCATTAACAACACACCAACAGATACTTTAGATCCAGCATCACCTCTTGTTAATTTGGGTTCTAAAATGGGAATTGACGCAACTCAAAAAACAAGAGAAGAGGGATATCAAAGAGAAATCCAACAACAAGTCAAAGTTGATGAAGATACAAAGAATCTTGTAGATTCTAAATGGTCCAGTTATGGACTATAATATAGAAAGGGGATTGTAAAAATTATCTCGCTCTTCTACCTGATATCCAATCTGGTGAATAGTATCTATGATTATTTTATCTGTAAGTTCAGTAGAGCGGGCTCCAGTACAAGAGACAACCTCCTCCCCAATCAGAGTACCTCCAAAATCATCAGCGCCATATTGCAATGCAAGCTGTGCCATGCCAACGCCATTAGTTAACCAAGAGGATTGGATGTGAGGAATTAACCCACCAAACACGAGTCTAGAAATTGCAATCATTTTCAAAAGTTGAATTCCACCAGTACCATATTCAACAATTCCTTCTTCGTGCATCAAAGTATTATTTGGTTCAAAATTCCATGGGATAAAGGCCATGAAACCTTTGGTTTTTTCTTGTAATTTTACAAGTTTGGAGAAATGTTCAACAATATCATTATTGTTTTCTACATGACCATACATCATTGTAGCAGAAGATGGAATTCCAATAGCATGTGCTTCATCCATTATTCTTATCCAAGCAGCGCTAGAAATTTTCTTTGGACTGATAATTTCTTTAACTGAATCAGTTAGGATTTCAGCTCCTGCTCCAGGCATTGATTGTAGACCAGCATCTTTTAGCCTAGACAAGATTTCTTTTGTTGATGATTTTTCAACTCTTGCAATCATATCAATTTCAGATGTAGATAATCCATGAACTCCAACATGTGGGAATTTTTTCCGAATCATTCTAAATGCATCCTCATAATATTCAATCTTAAGATTAGGATTGTGCCCCCCTTGAATCAAAACTTGACGGATCTTAAACATTTCATATGCAGCTTTTACCCTAGCTTCAATTTCATCAAGTGTTAATGTGTAAGAGTCCTCAGCTCCGGGAGATCTGTAAAATGCACAAAACTTGCAATCGGTGATGCATACATTAGTATAATTTAGAATTATATTATTTACAAAAGAAGCTTTTTTGCCAAACTGTTTTCTTGTCAAATGCCCTGAAACAAGACCCATTAAATGAACATCATCAGATTCCAATAATCTCAAGCAATCTTCAGAGTCAGGTCTTTTTCCATTAAGAGAGTTTTCCAAAATATCTTTGATATCACTTTTTTGTATTTGTTCAGTAGTCTGACTCAAGTGATCTTCATCCCCTAGAATTTCTATTTAATCCTTGATAGGAATAACAAACAAAAATGTTTAAACGAAAATGGTGATTTGCACGCAACTATTGAGAAAAATAAGTTCAAAGATTCACGTTATTTTTAAGTAGGGCACAAAAAACAGATCAAATCATGGTATCAGGAAATCAAATTAGACTAAATCGAATTCTCAGGAAAGGAAAAATGCTATGCATTCCGATGGATCATGGAATTTCAAATGGACCAATTGAAGGTCTTGAAAACCCAGCAAATACAATTTACAAATGTGAGGGTCATGGACTTACAAGCGTAATTATCAACAAAGGAATCATCAAATCATTACCAAAACCAACCAAAGTGGGAATTTTAGTTCATTTTTCAAGCAGCACTTCATTATCATTATCACCTAATCGCAAAATGCTTACTGGAACTGTAAAAGAAGCAGTTGCAATGGGAGCAGACGGAGTTTCATTACACATCAACATAGGAGGTAAAGAAGAACCAGAGATGTTAGAACAGCTCGGAATGACTGCCGATCAATGCCACAAGTGGGGAATGCCACTTTTAGCAATGATGTACCCTAGAGGAGAAAACATCAAAAACCCACATGAACCAGAAATTGTAGCACATGTTGCAAGAATTGGAGCAGAGTGCGGTGCAGATATTGTTAAAACATTATACACAGGAGACATTGATTCATTTTCAAAAATCGTAAAGAGTACACCAGTTCCAATTGTAATTGCAGGGGGACCTAAAGCAAAAACGGATTTAGACATTCTTCAAATGACTGAAGATGCTATGGCTGCAGGAGCTAAAGGGGTTACATATGGCAGAAACATCTTTGCACATAAAACACCTGAAAAAATAGTAGAAGCACTAGCTGAAATAATTTTCAAAAAAGGAACCGCAAAGGAAGCAATGAAAAAAATTGAGTAAGACAAGAGAATTAATTATTTCACCCAAAGTATCGCAGATGCAATTAGCTAAATTTTTGCCTCAGTTAGAAGAAGAGGGAATCAAAATGGTATACATGAATCCTAAAAAACTAGGTAAGAAAAAGACAAAACTTCAAACAGTATTTCCATCAAGTGCAGCAGATTATGTAGTATTAGATAAAGAAGGAACAAAACCAAAGGGCAAAAAAATTGGTAGAAAATTCCAGATATTATCAAACTCAGATATTGAAAACATCCTCAACATTGCCAAGAAAGGATTAGATTTTGTCATTGTGGAAGTCAAAGATTGGAAAATTATCCCATTAGAAAACATAATTGCAAAGTTACACAAGATACACACCAAAATCTTTGCAATAGCAAGAACTCCAGAAGAAGTCAGAAAAATGTTTTCAATTTTAGAGGTAGGAGTAGATGGAGTTATCTTCAGCACTTCATCAATTAACGAAGTCAGAGAGGTCATGATATACTTGGGTACAAAGAGTTTTGATATGAAACCGGCTAAAATCATAGAAATCAAAGAAGTAGGAGACGGAGAACGAGTGTGCGTAGATACAGCATCGATACTCCATAAAGGAGAAGGGATGTTGATTGGAAGTAGATCTAATTTCCTATTTCTAGTACATAACGAATCAGTGGGTTCATCATTTACATCACCAAGACCATTTAGAGTAAATGCAGGCGCAGTTCATTGCTATACATTATCACCAGATGGAACTACAAACTATCTTTCAGAAGTAGAAACAGGTTCTGAAGTGTTAATTCTTAATTCAAAAGGAAAAGCAAGAAGAGCAACTGTGGGAAGATCAAAGATTGAAAGAAGACCAATGTTGATGATCAAAGCTACTGCAGGAGGAGAAATAGGTGGAATCATAGCACAGGATGCAGAAACAATTCGCTTTGTAAAATCAAATGGACAATTGGTTTCAGTAACCCATCTCAAAAAAGGAGATACAGTCATGGTCCATTCTAAACCAGCAACAGGCAGACATTTCGGAATGGAAGTTTCAGATGAATATATTTTAGAAAAATGAAATACAAAACTTGTGTATCAGTTGCAGAGAACACACCAATTAAAACAAAAAAAATATTGAAAATTGCACTTTCAAAATCAGATTTTGCAGAAGTGAGATTTGATTTTTTGAAGAAAGAGCAAATTCCAAAAACATTGGAGATCATTAAAAAAGAATTAGACAGAACAGTTTGTACATTAAGACCAAAAACAGAAGGAGGTAAATTCTCAGGAAATGAAAAAGAAAGAATTTCAATTCTAAAACTAATTGCAGAATACAATCCATTCCTGTTAGATGTAGAATTTAACACGTTGAAGAGAAATGAAGATTTGGTGAGATATCTAAAATCAACAAAAACAAAATTGCTTGTTTCATGGCATGACTTTAAAAAAACACCAAATTCATCAGAGTTGAAAAAGAAAGCCAATCAAATGAGTAAATTTTCATCAAATGTGAAAATTGTGTGCACTGCAAAATCAACAGATGATTCTACTAGAATGTTGGAATTGTATAACAAGAAAGGGAAAACCAATCTTATTTCTTTTGCGATGGGAGATTATGGCAGAATTTCAAGGATTTTGTGCCTGTATTTAGGCAGTCCCTATACTTACGTGTCACTAGGAAAAGCAGTTGCACCAGGACAATTTAGTATAGATGAAGTTAAAAAAATCACAAATTTAAAAAAATAATAGATCAGTAGTTGAGAGTTTAAATCAATCGTATTACTTTGAAAAATTATATGAGTAAATCATTTGCAGTTATCGGAGACCCTATTGATCACTCATTATCTCCAAATATTCACAGTGCAGCATTTAGAGAATTGAATTTAGATTCATCATACATTGCATATAGAATTCCAAAGGGAGAATTAGCAGACGGTATAGAAGGATTAAAAAAAATCAAAATAGACGGATTCAACATTACCATTCCACATAAAATAGAGATGATGAAATATCTAGACAAGATAGATGAATCATGTAGTTTGATTGGCGCAGTAAACACAGTATCAAACAAAGACGGAGTTCTAAAAGGATACAATACAGACATGGATGGATTTTTAGAGCCATTTAAGAAAAAAGAATTAAACATAAAAGATGCCAAAGTTCTTCTTCTTGGTGCAGGAGGAGCTGCTAGAGCAATAGTTGCAGGGTTTGCAAAAGAAAAAGCAAAACGCATGACCATTGCAAACAGAACATTAGAAAAAGCAAAAGAACTTTCAGGATTTGCAAAAACCATAGGTCTAGACGCAAACGCAATAAAGATCGAAGATGTGAAAAACACTGCAAAAGATTACGACATTATTGTTAACGCAACATCCATAGGATTGAAAAACGAACCCAGTCCGATTTCTTTAGAAGGGATTAATGAAAAAACAATCGTGTATGATATTGTGTATATACCTATGAATACAGACTTTCTCAAAAAAGCAAAAGAAAAAAAAGCAATCGTAATTTATGGTTATGAAATGCTTTTAGGTCAAGCAGTTAGAGCTTTTAAGATTTGGCACGGTATAGAAGCACCTTATAATGCCATGAAGAAAGCACTGTTAGGAGGATTTTGATGGCAAAAGTACATTCTGTCGTTCATGGAGCAGTCTCAGTGGTAAATGCAATTGCAAACCAGAAAGGGGCAACACTAGGAATAGAATTGAAAGTAGAAGCAATCGTAGAGACTAGTCCAGGTAAAGGGATAGTAATAGAATCAGAGAACAAGACAATCAGTTCTAGATTAATCAATAAAACAGTCGAAAAAATAGTTTCAAAAAAAGATTTAGAACAAAACAAGATATCAATTATTCTAAATTCAGAAATACCTACAGGTTATGGATTGAAAAGCTCCAGTGCAATTTCTTCAGCAGTGGCCATGGCATGTGCAAAAATATTCAAACCTAAACTTACTGATCAACAAATTTTATTGGCAGGTGTGGATGCCTCAATTGAATCCAAAGTCAGCATCACAGGAGCATATGATGATGCATGTTCTTGTTATTATGGGGGATTTAATGTAACAGATAACGCAAAGAAGAAAAGAATCCAATTTGAAAAAGCACCATCAAATCTAATTGCAGTAATTTTCATTCCAAAGAACAGAAAAAGAGGAAATCTAAAGAAATTGAAAATTCTCTCATCTTTATTTGACAATGCATGGGAGTTGTCTAGAAAAACAAACTATTGGGATGCAATGATACTCAATGGATTGGCTACCGCATCAATTTTAAATTCAGAACCAAAAATAATTACAGATTTAATTGAAAAAGGAGCACTGGGAGCATCAGTATCAGGTAATGGACCATCAGTAGCTGCAGTTACAAAAAAAGAAAATGAGGCGGCAATTAAGAAAGTATTTTCAGCATTAGAGGGACACATAATTGTTTCAAAAATCAACAACAAAAAGGCAGAAGTTCATGAAGTGCAGAGTTGAAAAATCGAAAATTTCAGGGGAAATAACATGTCCTCCAAACAAGAGCTATTCACACAGAGCAATTTTTCTTGCATCACTTGCCGGAAAAAATAGTACTGTAGAAAATGTGTTATTTTCGGCAGACACAAATGCAACAATTGAAACATGTAAAAAATTTGGTGCAGAAATAGAGATTAAAAATTCATCAATAATTGTCAAAAACCCTATCAAAATAGGCACAAAAGTGCCTGAAATCAATACAGAAAACTCAGGAACCACTATGAGAATAGCATCAGGAATTGCCAGTTTATTTTCTGAGGAAATTACACTGACGGGGGATGCTAGCTTGCAAAAAAGACCAATGCAGTCTCTCTTAGATGCACTAACAAGTATTGGGGCAGAATGCAGTTCAACAGATGGAAAACCACCAATCAAAATCAAAGGAAAGATCACAGGAGGAGAAGTTAAAATTCCAGGAAACTTTTCGAGCCAATTTATTTCATCATTATTAATTTGTGCACCATTAACTGAAAATGGAATCAGTTTAACAATTGAAGGGAATTTAGTATCAAAACCATATCTTGATGCAACCATATCTACAATGAGAAAATTTGGAGTCACAGTTCAGACACTAATCCCATACAAACGATACAATATTTCGCCTCAAATCTATAAAGAATGCACATTCACAATTCCAATTGATTTTTCCAGTCTGGCATTGTTACTTTCTGCAAATGTATTAAGTGGAGAAAACATCACCATAAAAGGCAGCATAGGAAACCTACCACAAGGTGATGAAATATTTTTAGATATTTTAGAGCAACTAGGAGTTCAAGTCACAGTAGAAGATGAACAGATTAAAATTAAAACGCCTGAAAAATTAAACGGGGGGAAATTTGATTTGAGCAATTCTCCAGATCTTCTTCCGCCACTTGCAATATTAGCACTAAAGTCATCAAACTCCATTGAAATTTTTAATGTAAAACATGCAAGATTAAAAGAAACAGACAGAATTGCAATTATATCAAGAGAACTGGTAAAGATTGGAATCGAAATTCAAGAAAAAGAAGACGGATTAATCTTAAAGGCATCTGAAAAAATTAGGGGTGCTGATTTGAATTCAGAAGAAGATCACAGATTGTTCATGGCTTTTTGCATTGCAGGAATGTATGTTGGAAATTGTACTGTGACTGATCCAGAATCAGTTAAAGTGTCATATCC
>Ga0224506_10002664_pt1 | contig 12070 bp, 10 predicted proteins | sample SF_Jan12_sed_USG_2_FD_169108 | JGI IMG/M metagenome (GOLD analysis project Ga0224506, IMG submission 169108) | Sediment microbial communities from San Francisco Bay, California, United States - SF_Jan12_sed_USGS_8_1 | ecosystem: Environmental > Aquatic > Marine > Sediment | place: USA...
ATTGGTAATACTCCTCTAATTCAAACTCAAAGAATTAGAATTCCGAATAATAATCAGATTCTATTAAAACTTGAGGGTAATAACCCCGCAGGATCAGTAAAAGATCGTCCGGCATTGAATATGATTCTTGCTGCTGAACGGCGTGGAACCATTAAACCCGGAGATCGGCTGATTGAGGCTACCAGTGGTAATACGGGGATTGCCCTGGCGATGGTTGCAGCAATTAAAGGGTATAGAATGACGCTAATTATGCCGGACAATCTCTCACAGGAGCGTCGTGATGCCATGAAGGCATATGGTGCTGAACTGATACTCGTCACTCAGCAACAGGGAATGGAGGGCGCAAGGGATCTGGCTGCTGAAATGTTCGAGAGCGGTAAAGGTATAGTGCTTGATCAATTCTCAAATCAGGATAATGCTGACGCTCATGTGATGTCTACCGGGCCTGAAATTTGGCAGCAAACTAACGGATCGGTGACTCATTTTATTAGTGCCATGGGTACTACAGGAACTATTATGGGAACCAGTCAGTATCTTAAGAGTCAAAATCCCGATATTCAGGTTGTAGGTTTACAACCTGAAGAAGGAGCTTCAATTCCGGGTATTAGGCGCTGGCCAGATGCCTATTTGCCTAAAATATTTGATCCTGAAAATGTTGATTTAATTTTGGATGTTAGTCAGCAGGAGGCCGAGGAAATGACAAGAACTCTGGCTAAATCTGAGGGTATATTTTGCGGAATCAGTTCGGGTGGCGCTGTTGCCGGTGCTCTTAATCTGGCAAAACAAGTCAAGAATGCAGTTATAGTCACGGTCATTTGTGATAGAGGTGATAGATACTTGTCGACCGGTATATTTAGTCAATAAGTGATATCTCTATGATAAACAGTTGAAAGCATGTGTAACGACACCATTATTTTGAGCAATAATATAGTACCAAGGTGAATCATATTATGAGTGTAATGATGATTTATCTGCATACAGTTGATAGTAGGCTGAGTGCTCTGAAAGGATTAAATGATTATGGTTAAAGTTCGGGAAGATCAACCTGTATTTAAAGATGGTACTGTTGATCTTGAGCAGTGGATGTACAGAATCCAGCGTAATACAGCCCTGATTGACGAGGATGAGTTACTTAGGGCCTGCAGAATAGCCAGAGTCGCAGAAGACGAAGCCAATGGAACTGAAAATGAATGGCAAGATGGTGCCAGCTCATTTAAAACCGGTTTAGAGATGGCAGAAATGTTGGCTGAACTCAATATGGATCAGGAGTCCCTGATTGCAGCACTGCTGTATCGATCCGTTCGTGAGCGAACTTTGGAGCTTGATACGATAAAGGATCAATTTGGACCAGGGGTGACCAAGTTGATTCAGGGCGTATTACAAATGGGTGCGATTCACCAAAAACATCGTTCTACCCGTGATGTGGTGTTAGGGCAGAGAGAAGCCCAGCTGGAAAGCATTCGTAAGATGCTGGTCACCATGGTTAATGATGTTCGTGTTGCTCTCATTAAATTGTCAGAGCGTACCTGCGCAATCCGTGCCGTCAAAAATGCCCCGGCTCAGAGGAAGCATAAGGTAGCGCGTGAAGTCTTTGATATCTACGCGCCACTGGCTCATCGTTTGGGAGTTGGACAGATAAAATGGGAATTAGAAGACCTGTCTTTCCGATATCTTGAGCCTTTACAATATAAAAAAATCGCGACGCTACTTGATGAAAAACGACTGAACCGTCAAACCTATATTTCATCGGTATTAATGACACTTGAAACAGAATTACACTCTGCCAATATTCAGGGTGCTCAAATTGATGGACGTGCTAAACACATCTATAGCATTTGGCGCAAAATGCAACGAAAACAAATCGGGTTTAGCCAGGTTTATGATGTTCGTGCTGTTCGAATTTTGGTTAAGGAAATAAGAGATTGTTATAGCGTTCTGGGTATTGTTCATTCTTTGTGGCGCAATATCCCAAGAGAATTTGATGATTACATCGCTAATGCCAAACAAAATGGCTATCAGTCGCTCCATACTGCGGTAATTGGACCCGAAGGTAAGGTTCTGGAAATTCAAATTCGCACCTATGACATGCACGAAGATGCAGAAAAGGGTGTATGCGCACATTATAAATATAAAGGCACTGATGCGAACTCTTCAGTATCATCAGGTTATGAAGAAAAAATATCCTGGTTGAGACAGGTTTTGGATTGGCATGAAGAACTGGGTGGTATAGACGAGCTGGTAGAAGAATTTGGTGATGCAGATAATTCGAATGACAGAATATATGTTTTGACGCCGGAGGGGCATGTCGTTGATATGCATAACGATTCTACTCCTATTGATTTTGCCTATAAGGTTCATACCGAAATTGGCCATTCGTGCAGGGGAGCAAAGGTCAACGGTCGTATTGTGCCTCTTACCTACAATCTGCAGACGGGTGATCAGGTTGCGATATTAACCGCTAAGGATGGAAAGCCCAGTCGCGACTGGTTAAATCATGACTTGGGTTATATCGCCACTTCTAGAGCCAGGGCAAAAATTAAAGCCTGGTTCAAAACACAGAATCGTGATCAAAACATTGAATATGGCTTAAAAGCGATGAAGGCAGAACTTTCCAGGTTTGGATTAAAGATGCCCGATATGGATAAACTCGCTCAGCAGGTTAACTATGACAATGGCGAAGATATGTTATCTGCCATTGGTGCCGGGGATCTCCGGTTAATGCAAGTTGTACATGCAGCAGAGCAGCTTGCAGGACGAAGTGAAGTTAAACAATTCAAGGTCAATAAGCCTAAAAAGAAAGAGCATCAAGATTCCGGTATTCAGATTACGGGTGTCGGAGCGTTAATGACGGTTATTGCTGGCTGTTGTCAGCCTGTTCCTGGTGATCAGATTATTGGATTTATTACTCAGGGGCGCGGTGTATCAATTCATCGTCAGGATTGTCTTAACGTATTGCAGCTAAAAGCCGATGAACCAGAAAGAATGGTGGAGGTGTGTTGGACCTCTGCAGAAACCAATTTCTATCAGGTAGAGTTAATTATATCTGCTTATGATAGAACCGGGTTGTTGCGTGATGTCATGACTGTTCTAGCCAATGATGGTATTAGTACAACATCTGTTAATACACAATCTGATTACGAAGAAAGCATGGCAAATATTCAGCTTCAGGTCGAAGTGGAGAGTATTGAGCAATTAGGTAAGCTTATGACCAAGGTTAAATCGTTACCTAATGTGATATCAGTTAGACGGACAAATAAATAGGCACCTTCGCATTACAATAACGTTTTTATCTGAGAGAAGGTCTCAACTAAATACTGGATACAGATATGCCGAATAGTTACCAACTTGAAGATCTTATTTACCTGATGGGCCGTTTAAGGGATAAAGAAACTGGTTGTCCATGGGATATTGCTCAGTCATGGCAAGATATTATTCCTCATACGCTGGAGGAGGTTTATGAAGTTGTCGATGCAATTCAAAATAAAGACTGGTCTCATGTTGAAGAAGAGCTGGGTGATTTACTGTTTCAGATTATTTTCTATAGCCAGTTAGCCAGGGAACAGGAATTTTTTGATTTTGCTGAGGTTGTTCATTCATTGGTTGCGAAATTGGTGAGACGCCATCCTCATGTATTCCCCAATGGCGACCTGTACGCTTCAGTGTCTATTCCTTTAAGTAACGATCAAATTAAAGGTCAATGGGATCGGATAAAGGAAGAGGAGAAAGCGGGTAAAAAGACACCAGTAGTCAGTCTGTTAGATGATATACCGCTTGCGTTACCCGCTCTGCAACGCATGGTGAAAGTCCAAAAGAAAGCCTCAAAAACAGGCCTGGACTGGGGGGATGTTTTGCCTGTTTTCCAGGTTGTTCGTGATGAATTGGATGAACTGGAACAAGCATATCGAGCAGGTGAGCAAAAGAGTATTCAAGATGAATTAGGAGACGTTTTCTTCAGTCTGGTTAATTTATCTCGAAAACTGGATTTGGATCCCGAGCAAGCAGCGAACCTGGCAACCCGGAAATTTACTCGTAGATTTCAATGGATTGAAAAACTTATTGTTAAAAGAGGTGATTCATTCACTAATTTAAATGCCGAGGCCCTGGATAAATTGTGGGCTGAGTCGAAGAAACAGACAGAAGAAGGGTATTAATAAGCCAAAGTGTGAGCCGGTAAGCAGTATGTGTTTAATTTTTTCTGCAAAATTGTAACTTGTAAGCCTAGACTAAGGTCTACTAGTTACAATCAAATAAATTAAGCTACGGGCAGATAAATTATGAAATCTAAGTTAGATAGTAAAAAAAGCTTCATCGGTTTTTTTCAGCAAATCAATAAGCTTTCAAAAAAGCAAACTCAAAAGCCATTATTGTCCAGACCTTCATCTGACACTCGTATCATGGAACAATTGAATTTTGACAATGTGGCCTATTTAAGCGACAACTAGAATTCGTTTAAAATAGATGCCTGTTATTATCTGTCAGTCTTCTGGCAGATAATTTGCCGCAATTCTCTACTTTATAGCCTCGCGTTTAACGTCATGATCTAATCCATTGGTCATACAAACTTCACGTTCAACCCAGAAAGCCTGTCTTGTGTCAACAAACCCCTTAATCTCTCTATTGGTGGTATTTTAACCAATTTTTACTTGTGGCAGTGTCCTCATTTCTTGGATGTCGTTGATGGGTATTAGTAATGCCTATTATACGACCTAATATTTAGCACGCTATGTGCGTGATAATGAGTGTCTTCCTAAAGTAGGTTAAGGTGAGTTGAAAAAAACACCCATTGGGTGCTTTTTTAGTTTTCAGACATTGACACCTGCAGGAGTTTAACCCGGCGGTCATCAGCATTCAGAATTCGGAAATTTAAAGCTTCGATAGTGATACTTTCATCTCGTTTGGGCAGACGACCAAATTGATGGCTTACGATGCCTCCGATGGTATCAAACTCTTCATCACTTAGGTTGAGTTCGAAGTAGTCATTAAACTCTTCAATAGGTGTTAACGCATCCACTGCAAATTGAGAAGACCCTAACTCTTTAATGTTAGGTTGTTCTTCACTGTCGTGTTCATCGTCGATCTCTCCAACGATTTCTTCTAATACGTCCTCAATGGTTACCAGTCCGGCAATGCCTCCGTATTCATCAACAACCATAGCCAGGTGATATCGGTTTGCCCGGAATTCATTTAAAAGCACATTGAGTCGTTTACTTTCGGGAACAAAGGTTGCGGGTCGTATAATGTTCTTAAGTTGTTTTGACATTTTTTCTGTGTCGAACTTAGTCTTGGAGCCCAGAGAGAGCAAGTCTTTTGCTAAAAGTACGCCAATGACTTCGTCACTGTTTTCACCGGTTACCGGGAACCTGGAATGACCACTATCTATAATGTTAGGCAATATATCTTCGATGGATTTACCGCTTTCAACAGATATCATCTGAGATCTAGGGATCATAATGTCTCGAACATGTAGTTCTGAAACATTTAATGCACCTTCTATAATTCTGAAGGCTTCCTGATCCAGAATCTCGTTTTCATGAGCTTCTGTCAGGATTTCTTTGAGGTCTTGTCGATCTTTAGGTTCCCCGGCAAAGGTATCGGCTACACGCTCTAGCCATGACTTTCTGCCAGGGTTGGTACTCGGATGATCTTCAGTCATTTGTGTTTGTCTTTAACCTCAGTTAACAATTTTATAGGGGTCTTGAATACCTAGTTTGCACAGAATTTGAGTTTCAAGCAACTCCATTTTTTCTGCTTCTATCTCTTCTATATGGTCGTAACCTAACAAATGCAAGGTTCCATGGACAACCATGTGTGCCCAATGATCAAAGAGTGCTTTGGATTGTTCATCAGCTTCTTTGGCTACAATTGAAACACAAATTACCAGGTCACCCAGTTGCGGTTTTAAAGCATCCATGGGTAAGCCATGAGGCATCTCAAATGCAAATGATAATACATTGGTTGGAGAGTCCTTATGCCGATAGGTTGCATTGAGTTCCTGGCTTTCCCTGGCATCAACCAGTCTAATAGTCATCACACCACCCGGGTGCTCTATGGCCTTAAATACGGATTGAGTCCATAACTCAAATTGAGCGAGAACAGGAACTTCAGGATCAAGGGTGGCAATCTGAAGGTCTATATCTAAATCAGACTGATCAATAATGGGGTCATCAGAATGATTCATAAGCATCCACTATACGCTGTACTAGTGGGTGACGGACGACATCCTTGCTGGTGAAGTGAGTAAAGCTTATGCCTTCGACGCCTTCAAGTACTTTGGATGCATGTATTAATCCGGATTTACTACCACGAGGTAGATCAACCTGAGTTGGGTCGCCGGTTATGACCGCAGTCGATCCGAAGCCAATGCGTGTCAGGAACATTTTCATTTGTTCCTCTGTGGTGTTTTGGCTTTCATCCAGGATGATAAAAGAGTTTGATAAGGTTCGTCCGCGCATAAAGGCAAGCGGCGCTATTTCAATAATGTTTTTTTCGATAAGTTTGTCGACAGGTTCAAAACCTAACATTTCATACAGAGCATCATAAAGTGGCCGTAGATAGGGGTCTACTTTCTGACTAAGGTCACCGGGTAAAAACCCGAGTTTCTCACCGGCTTCAACTGCCGGGCGTACCAGTAATATACGTCGTACCTGATCTTTTTTTAATGCCATAACAGCACAGGCTACGGCGAGAAAGGTCTTGCCGGTTCCCGCTGGACCTATACCAAAGTTGATATCGTGATTTAAAATGGCATGTACATATTTTTTCTGGTTGTCACCCCGGGGTCGAACAACAGCACGGGGGGTATTGATGACAGAAACAGAGTTTTCATCATACTTAACGGATTTTGGCTTTGTCAGTTCATTGCCTTCACTGATCGCCATCTCCTGCAAATACATGTGTACAAGTTCCGGATTTACATCACCACCATCCTGAGTTTCACGGTAGAGGTGTTTAAGGATGGTTTGAGTCAGGTTCAAGCGTTCATCGGGGCCGGTAACATGGAAGTGGTTGCCGTGATTTTGAATTTTAACGTCCAGGCGCTCTTCGATTTGAATGAGATGATCATTCGCCAAACCGCAAAGAGTGGCGAGCCTGCGCGGATTGTCGGGTTCTAATGTGAACTTTATATCGTTAGAACTTAGTAAGCTGCTCAAGGTGTCTTTATGCTCCAATGTTTTGCTTTAGGGTAGACGAGTGATTCAGTTAGCTCTGGTTTAATAGGCTAGTTCAGGGTTGATAATTTCACCCCGAAGCGAATTGGCATAGGCATCTGTAATTTTCACCTGAACAAACTTACCAATAAGGTCTCTATCGTCGCATTTAAAGAATGCTTTACGATTATTTTCCGTTCGTCCGTAAAGGTCGTCAGGATCTCTTTCAGAGGATCCACTTACTAATAAAATCTGAGTGGTACCAACCATTCTTCGGCTTATGGAGGCAGCGTTCTGAATAATCCGTTGCTGAAGTATGGCTAATCGCTCTTTTTTTGTGTCCATGGGTGTATTGTCGTCATACTCTGAGGCTGGAGTTCCTGGCCTGGGGCTGTAAACAAAACTAAAGGAATGATCAAAACCTATTTCGTCAATCAGATTCATAGTGTCTTTAAAATCCTGATCTGTTTCATCAGGGAAGCCGATGATGAAGTCAGATGAGAAACTGATATCAGGACGATTTATTCTGATACGCTCCATCTTGTCGATATACTCCTGACGAGTATGTCCTCTCTTCATGGCAGACAGAATTCGATCTGAACCACTTTGGACAGGAAGGTGGAGGTGAGCAACAAGTTCTGGAACATCTTTATAGGCATCAACGAGAGACTCGCTAAACTCTACAGGGTGCGAGGTGGTAAATCGAATACGGTCAATACCGTCGATTTGAGCCGATAGAGTAATCAAGTCTGCAAGGTCGGCTATTTCTCCGTCGTGCGTTTTGCCCTGGTATGCATTGACGTTTTGACCCAGAAAGTTAATTTCCCGAACGCCCTGTTCGGACAGGTGAATTACTTCGGCAATGACATCGTCATAGGGCCGGCTAACTTCTTCACCGCGAGTGTAGGGTACAACACAGAATGTACAGTATTTCGAGCAGCCTTCCATAATAGACACAAAGGCACTGACGCCATCGCTGCTAGGTGCGGGTAGATGGTCAAACTTTTCTATTTCTGGAAAGGTTACGTCAACGACGGTAATTCGATTATCTGTTTGAGTTTCAGATGTTTGTAACATTCCAGGTAGGCGATGCAATGTTTGTGGACCAAAAATCATATCGACATAGGGTGCTCTCTTGGATATTTTTGCACCTTCCTGAGAAGCCACACAGCCGCCTACTCCAATTTTTATATCAGGATTTTTAGCCTTGATTTTGCGCCATCGTCCTAGCTCATGAAACACTTTTTCCTGTGCCTTTTCTCTAATTGAACAGGTGTTCATGAGCATAACGTCGGCATCTTCAGGGTTTTCGGTTAACTCCAAATCATGACTTTCTCCAAGAAGATCAGCGATTCGATCGGAATCGTACTCATTCATTTGGCAGCCATAAGTTTTGATGTAGAGTTTTTTAGTCATGCTGTATAAATTACCTGTAATAGCTACTCTGCTTGCATAATCATCAGGGTAGTAATTAACGTTATTCAATGGATTCGGGCGCGGAATTATACAGGTGAAAGGGGAATTAAGTCCATGAATTAAACCTACTGTAAAAGTCCGGTATTGTAGGAAAATCGTTACTCAACTGTATTTGGGAGTCGTTGCCATTTTTATGATTAATGGCAACGAAAGTCTTTATTTTATTCGATTCAACCAGACGGCAACCGCCAGTATAATTAATATGAAGGGTGTCGAGGCAAGCAATAGGTTGTTCCAGCCGGCCCAAAAGAGAATAGCGCCAGCGGACAGAGATGCAATAGCCTGGACACCGAATATAATGAAATCATTGGCTGCCTGGACTTTAAATTTTTCAGAGCTATTATAACTCCTCGGAAGTAGTGTTGTACCTCCCAGAAACAGAAAGTTCCAGCCAATACCCAGTAATACCAGTGAAAACCAATAATGAAGCAGTTCATGCCCCTGTAAAGCAATGACTATAACCAGGATGTATGCCAAAACACCTGTAACGATTAATTTTTCTATTCCGAATCGTCGAATGAGTAGTGCCGCGAAAAGACTTGGCAAAAACATGGCAATAATATGACTCTGAATGACCCATTTTGTATTTTCAAGGCTGTGATGATGCATCTCATGCATACTGATAGGGGTTGCTGTCATGATGAAACTCATCAGTCCATATCCAATCGTTGCCGCCATGACCGCGATGATGAAAATGGGTTGTTTCATGATTACGGTCAATGGCCGTGAAGGACACTCATTAGATTCGGTCTTAGTCGGTTCATTTTTATATAAGATTAATGCTGTCATTGCTAACAAATAGAGTCCGCACAGTAGTAAAAAAGAACCCGCAAACCCATAAGGAGAATCAATAAGGTCTTTGCCAAAAACCCCTGTCTCCGGACCAATAAAGGCCGCAATTAGACTACTGAGCATGATAACGGAAAGTGCCAGGCCAATTTGAGACTCTTCATGAACGCTATCAATTGCTGCAAAACGAATCTGTTGTGTGAATGCATTGGCACAGCCAATTAATGCTGATCCAAGTAGAAAAAGAGAGAAGTCACCATTGATGGCCGCAAACACATTAATGAGAGCACCCATAAATCCAAATGAAAATCCAAGAAGCATTCCGGATTTCCTGCCGATTTTTTTCATGGTCATAGCTGCAGGAATTGAAGCCAGTGCTGTTCCGATGATCATTAGTGCAATGGGTAGTGTAGCCAGATTGGCAGTTGGAGCGATTTTAGAGCCTAAAATACCACCAATTAAAATTAACATTGACGTGCTCGACAATGCTAAAGGCTGAGCAAGGCTTAACACCCAGAGATTACGGGGAATTTGATTTAACATAGTATTTCCAGAATTAGTTTATCGTTCAATAGGCCGGGTAGGGTTAGTTATCCAATGGCTCCAGGAGCCTGAGTAAAGTTTACCGGGATTTAGTCCGGCTTCATGCATGGCAAACCAATTATGACACGCAGTGATGCCTGAACCACAGTAATGAACCACGGGTTTCTCGTTAGCAAGTTTTTGGAAACGTTGTCTAAGCTGTCCCGGAGGGAGGAAAAATCCCTGGTCATCAATGTTAAAAGCAAAGGGAGCTGATAAAGCCGTGGGGATGTGACCCGCCACCGGATCTATAGTTTCGTTTTTGCCCTGATATCGGTCGTTAGCGCGTGCGTCAAATATACAGTAGTTTTCTAGCTGATCATTTAGGGAGTCCGCCTCAATTAACCAATCAGTGCGAGGTTTAATAGTAAAATGGCCTGCTGCAACGGGAGGTATATCTCTGGAGACTTGATTAGTTATGTTACACCAAGCGGGGTAGCCGCCATCTAACACGGATACATTATCAAAACCACAGTACTTCAATGTCCACCATGCTCTAACCGCTATAGCACCATTAGACGCATCATAACAAACAACCTGGCTGTCTGGGTTGAGTCCGATCTTCTCTACCAGTGCCTGTAATTGTTGCTCACTTGGAAATGGGTGTCGACCTGTCTCTCCTGGAATGACTTTAGAAGAAAGGTCCGTGTCGGGGTGAATAAATTGAGCCTTCGGGATATGTCCGCTGCTGTATAGTACTATCCCTTCATTGGGGTTAGCCAGATTATAGCGGCAATCGAGAATAATCAGCTTAGGGTCAGGCAATTGTTTTTCAAGCTGTGTGGCACTGATGACACTAGACATGGTAGTAAAATCTCAATTTTGATAGGACGATTTATGAGAAAACTATGACAGGTTATAGCGAATAAATAAATGGGTTATTTGGGAATATGATTAGAAATGATTTGGACGCTTTGTACAAGATAAGATGGCTGGGGTGGCAGGACTCGAACCTGCGAATGACGATACCAAAAACCGTTGCCTTACCACTTGGCCACACCCCAGTAACTTGTTGGCTATGCTACCATAAAACGAATAACCGTATTATGGTGGCTATAGCTGGACTTGAACCAGCGACCCCAGCATTATGAATGCTGTGCTCTAACCAGCTGAGCTATATAGCCTTCACTTGCCAACGGTTGCGTATTATCGTTATAAAAGTTTTTGTGTCAACACTTTATTGTAAAAATTATTTTAAGATCAACAAGTTAAAGGTTATCTTGTTATGTAGACCCTGTTTAAACTCAGGTTTTAAAAGGCTTTCATCCAAATTCAAAATTTAAATAAATATTTTGTTATTTTACGGTTCAACTGTGGGGATTTTTTAAAATCTAATAATGTGGCAAAAACCACATCGGGAAATGACCGTATTCGAGTGTGATAAATGTTCTGGCTATCTTAAAAATCCAATTTAACTCCCGCAAGTTGATTCTTGTCGGCGTGGAATAAAGTCTGGTAATTTTTAACGGCTGAGTTGGGACTGCAAATGGTGACTTTGCGGTCGCTCAGATTTCTTGTTAAAACACCTTTGATTTTTAAAAGGCGGTCACTGAGTTTGAGTCTCAGAACGGAGAATGTCGGATGTAAAATCATCACCCAAACTGATATGTTTGAATCCATAATTGTTGAACACTCCACCACTTGAAGCCTTCCGGTTTGTAAGTCATAGTGGTCACTCAAAGATGAAAAGGGATATTTCTATGCTGGGATACCGCAATACCGAGAAAGCGGATAGTCATACTCGCAACATTGCATCTCTAAATTTTCAAATAATGTTGGATAAAGGAATTATGAAAATAGGATTATTTGTCGCAATTTTTTTGCTATTTTCTGGATGTGCTAATCAGGCTCCAACGCTCAGTTACTTCGAAGGTAATTGGGATGCAAGATAATAGACACCCATTATAAGGATTGAAAAGTAGTTCTTTTGATGGCACATTGAATAAACGGATTTATTCACACGATTTCACGGATGGAAATCATTATGCCTAAGCCAAGATCAACTATGGTGTCTTTGGACGCTACCTCTTTCTACCACTGTGTATCACGCTGCGTCAGACGAGCATTTCTCTGTG
>Ga0224506_10002665_pt1 | contig 12062 bp, 9 predicted proteins | sample SF_Jan12_sed_USG_2_FD_169108 | JGI IMG/M metagenome (GOLD analysis project Ga0224506, IMG submission 169108) | Sediment microbial communities from San Francisco Bay, California, United States - SF_Jan12_sed_USGS_8_1 | ecosystem: Environmental > Aquatic > Marine > Sediment | place: USA...
TGTTTACCTTTTTCATCGATGGTGACGCAAAAAACTTTAATGCCATTCTGACGTGCTTCAACAATGGCGTGACGCGTATCTTCCACTCCATACCGACCTTCATAACTGTCCAGATCATTAGGTTTGCCATCGGTCAATAACAGCAATAACTTGGTTTCACTGGACTCTTTTTGCAGGTTTTGGGTGGCATAACGAATAGCAGCGCCCATTCGAGTATAAAACCCTGGAACGATACCATTAATGCGTCCTTTAACCTGTTTGCCCCATGGCTCATTAAAGCGTTTGAGAGGATAATAACGAATGTGATGACGTTTTTTGGAAGAAAATCCTGATATGGCAAAGCGATCTCCAACTGCTTGTATCGATTCACCAAAAAGAAATAGACTGTCTCTGATAATATTAATCACTTTACCCTGATTGTTCACCCATGAGTCAGTGGAGAGAGAAAGATCGGCCAGCAACAAACAAGACAGGTCGCGTAATTTAATGCGTAAATCCTGATACAAATCGTTGCGATTTTGACAATAACCTCTTTTCTTATCAGCTTGTTGTAAAATAAAGCGATCCATATCCAGCTCTGATCCTTCCGGTTGTCCTTTGAGCCATTGCTTGCCCGTTGCCAGCATTTCAAAGTGAGAGCGTAGTCTTCGAGATTGTGATTTTAAATGTTGCGGTAAATCGCAGTCCTCATGTTGTTTGGGTAACATTTCCTGTAATCGGCAATGTTTGGGCTTTAAACGATTTTTTTTATGATCCCATTCCGGAAGCAGTATGCCGGATTTCAGTACATAATCATCCTGATCCGGGGCGGGTAAGTCCAAATCAAATTTTAGTTGAGATGCGGGTGCATCTTTTGATCGTGTCACCGAAATCACGTCCAAATCATCAGCAACCGATTGGGCGTGTTCTTCATCGTCATCATCAGCAGTTCTGTCAACTGGCATAAATTCAGCCCAGCTAAATACACTTTCCAGACGAAAGGCGAGCAAACCTTCCTTACCGTCCTTATCTTCTACCCATTCACCTTTTCGTCGTTTATCTTCTTTTAGTTCTTTCGATTTTTTATCTGAGCGTTGTGCTTCAACTTCTTCAAGTTGTGCCTTGATTTTTTCTTCAACAGGCGGCTCTGGATGCAGCCAAAGCCAAACAGGATGAAGCCTTTGAGGTTGATCAATTTCTTCGAGTTTTGCATCAGGACTGGTTAATGCTGTTCTGATCATTTTTTCAGCCTTGATTAAACTGGCTGGCAAGCTTTCCAGTTTGGGGCGAGATTGAATGTGCGCTTCAACCAGAGAGTGGTAAATGCGTTTTAATCCCGGAAAAGCTTTCAGTGTTTTTCTTACTGAAGACTGATTATCTGATAGCCAACATTTCCTAACAGCATTATCACTATGAGCAGCCAGACAGGTCAGCCAAAGATAGTGTTGTTCATTGAGTTTTTTATCATCATACCAGGCCAGATGATCAGGTAAACGCAGGCTCTGTTCATCACACCAGGCCAATTCAACCTGATTAAAGGAAGAGGCCACTCGCTGGACAAATGAACGTCGGTCATGCCAATCGGTTTTGCTGGCGCCAAGAATTTGCATGGCAGGATTACCACCAAAGGCTCGGAACTGAATCGACAAGCGGTTTTTAATGTCATTTAACTTAATGGCCTTGTCAGGATATTCCGGAGAAGCGGCTCTGGTAATGATCTTGTGCCAAATCTGTCCAGCCCATTCTTCCATTTTATTCTGTCCGTTGGTTTGATTGGGAGGCAAAACATTTTCGAACTAATTGTCCAAGCATTGGATAGTCGTAATCTTTACCACCAGCGGTTTTGCTCATGGCGTAGACTGCCGCCAGAATCAGAAGGGAATGAATGCAGGTAAAATAAATGATTAAAATCATAATAGTGTAAGGGGATTGCCAACCACCAAATTCTACGATCAAGCCGCTCACACCAATGAGTAAAATGCCGGAAAAAAACTGCATCACAAGGCTTTGCAAAAAATGATGTCGAGTTGCCTGGCTCATAACTCTTTTTTGCTTAAAATATCTCAATACGCTCCAGATAAAGGCAATTAGAGGTAGAAAAGTTAAATTTAATAAAAAATATAAATGAGCATTATAAGCCAATTGCTGATCGCTGGCTGAGAGTACATCAGATTGTTTCGCTTTTTGCTTGTTCATAATTTTGCTCGATTATAGTCAATCAGACCAATCATTCATCATGGAAGTCAAACTTGGCATTCACCACTTCCATCAATGCATTGATAGTTTCAGGATCATCAGTCAGTGGTTCAATCAGCCCTGAACGAATAGCCGTTCTTTGATCGAGACCTGATTGCATTAAGGTTGCGGTATAAACCAGTAAACGAGTAGAAGCATTTTCTTCCAGATCATATTCCTTTAAAGCTCGTAAGGATTGCGCCAGTTCAACCAGTTTGGTTGCATAATAATGATCAATTTGCGTTTCTTTTTCGACAATAGAAATTTCTGATGTCATGTCGGGATAATCAAAAGTCATGGCAACAAAGCGTTGTCGAGTCGATGGTTTCATACCTTTTAATAAATTCTGATAGCCGGGGTTATAGGAAACCACCAACATAAATTCTTTCGGCGCTTTTAATTGCTCTCCGGTTCGGTCAATAGGTAGCATCCTTCTATCGTCCGATAGGGGATGCAAAACAACAGTAGTGTCTTTTCTGGCTTCGACCACTTCATCCAGATAACAAATACCTCCTTCTCTGACGGCACGCGTGAGAGGCCCATCGCGCCAGACAGTCTGACCTCCTTCAATCAAATATCGTCCCACCAAATCTGAAGCGGTTAAATCATCGTGACAAGCCACTGTGTATAGTGGGCGATTCAAACGTTTGGCCATATGTTCAATAAAGCGGGTCTTGCCACAGCCTGTTGGTCCTTTCAAAAGTACAGGCAACTGGTTGTCATAGGCGTGGGTAAAAATATCAATTTCATTGTGCTGAGCCTGATAAAAAGGAAGCTCTTTAAGTTGAGCGGCTGTCTCTTTTAAAGGAGATGATTGGGTCATTGAGTATTCCTGTATATCATTCAATCTGAAAGCAGGAAAGGGAGAGATTAACCCTCCCTTATCCTGTTGCTAGTTAATTCAGGCAGTAGCCTGATTTTTATCTTTAACGACAAAGCTTATGAGATAAAGAATCAATCCTATGATGAATACAACACCAGCAGCTTCTCTCATCCAGTAGAAAATAGCCAGTTGATCCTGAACTACCATAAAAGGTTGTCCTTCATCAAATCTTTGTAGCCAGACTTGCAATATACCTGCGGCAGTGAGGAACAAGGTAATAAAGACCATTGCAACTGTCATTAACCAGAAAGACCACATTTCCACTACTTGCGCTCGATTGCATGCTGCATTTCCCTGACCTCGCAAATGCGGCATGGCATAGGAAATGATGGTAAGTACAATCATTGCATAGGCACCATAAAATGCCATGTGTCCATGAGCGGCAGTAATTTGTGTCCCGTGGGTATAGTAATTTACAGGTGCGAGAGTGTGCATAAAGCCCCAAACGCCAGCACCTAAAAATGCCATCACGCCAGTTCCCATTGCCCAAAGTACCGTCGCCTTATTGGGATGTTCCCTTTTTCGTCTATTGACCATGTTAAAGGCAAACAGGGTCATGAGGAAAAATGGTATAGGTTCAAGTGCCGAGAACACAGAGCCCAGCCATTGCCAATACTCTGGAGTACCTATCCAATAGTAATGGTGGCCAGTACCAATAATGCCGGTAATTAATGCCATGGCAACAATTATGTAAAGCCATTTATCAACGACTTCTCTATCTACTCCAGTCGTTTTTATAAGTACAAAGGCAAGTATGGAGCCCAGAATTAATTCCCAAACACCTTCTACCCATAGATGAACAACCCACCACCAATAATATTTATCTTTAACAAGATTATCAGGGTTGTAAAAAGAGAACAGGAACATAACTGCCAGACCAATAAGTCCAGTCAGTAAAATGACGTTGATGACGGTTTTGCGCCCTGACAAGATGGTCATGCCGATGTTGTATAAGAATCCCAGAGCCACAACCACGATACCCATTTTGGTAATGGTCGGCTGCTCAAGAAATTCCCGTCCCATGGTTGGTAATATGTCATTACCGGTAATTTCTGCCAAACGGGCATAAGGCATTAACAGGTAACCGGCTACTGTTAAAACGCCTGCGACCAAAAATGCCCAGAACAGGATCATAGCCAGCTTGGGGCTGTGAATTTCTCTTTGCGACTCTTCTGGCACGAGATAATAGGCTGCACCCATAAAGCCAAATAGTAACCAGACAATCAATAAATTGGTATGTACCATTCTAGCAATATTAAAGGGGACATGAGGGAACAAAAAGTCACCCATTACATACTGCAGACCCAGAATAAGACCAAAAATAACTTGTAAAACAAATAAACCAATTGCAGCATAAAAATAGGGCTTGGCAACGGCTTGAGATTGATATTTTAAATGTGTTTGCATAACTATTCTCCCTAACCCTGTTTATTTGGTGGCCAATTGGCTGTATTAATTTCACTGGAGTATTTTAGAAATTCCGCCAGTGCTTCCAGCTCTTCTTCGGTCAAATTAAATTGCGGCATACTTCTGCGACCAGGAATACCATTAACCGGTCTGCTTTTAATAAAAGCTTTGATTGCTTCCTTCGATTTGCCATATCTAACGTAGACATTACCCAGCTCCGGCGCGTAATAAGCCCCTTCACCTAATAATGTGTGGCATCCAATACAATTGTTTTTTTCCCAGAGTTTTTTTCCTAAAGCGACCGTTTCAGTTATAGCTTGGCTGTTGTCTCTTTGAGGAAGAGCCTGATGGGTATCATAAGTTAGAGCCAGAAATAGCAGTACAAAAAAAATGCTACCGCCAAAATAAATATTTCTGGCCATGCTTTTTGTGAAGATTTCTTTCATGGCATTCTCCTTTTGTAGTAGTCTTAGATATTATCCTCCCATAAAGTTAGATTTTGTTGATCCAGATCATCAGATTGCTTTGATGTGATTTATGTAACTTGTTGTATATAAAGGAAAAACCATAAAGACTTTATGGGTATAAATGTTTATTCCTATTATTCATAAGATTGATTCAGATCATTATTTAAAAACAATCATGTACTAGAATCAGGACTAATTTGAATAAAATTGAACATATTTTGTACAAACAATCAACGCAGGTAGCGATATGGTCAAATTTAGATTGAACAAGGCATTTGCTTTTTTCTTTGTTGTATCCGCAGCAATATTTTCTTTATCAGTAGATGCTGATGAAGATGAAAGTGAATTGGTTGTTGATGATCAGGTGATTGTAATCATTGGAAAAATGCCAAGAGCTGTTGATGATGTTATTGGTAGTGCTTCGGTGATTGGTCAGGATAGACTGGATTACCATATGCCTCAAAATTTGACTGATCTGGTTCGATACGAAATGGGATTTGATGTTGAATACAGTGGAACCCGATTTGGAGAGACAGGTTTATCGATCCGTGGTATTGGCGGAAATCGTGTGGCAATGGAAGTGGATGGTATACCAGTTGCAGATCAGTTTGATATTGGTTCTTATTCCAATTCAGGTCGCAATATGGTCGATCTTGAACTTTTGCAACAGGTCGAGATTTTAAGAGGGCCTGCTTCCAGTATTTATGGTAGTGATGCCATCGGTGGTGTGGTCAGTTTTATCAGCAAATCTCCCAATGATTTATTACGTCAGACTGATAAAGAATATTATCTTGGTGTCAAGCAGGGGTATTTTTCTGCTGACAGTAGTCGTCTGACATCAGTTCATAATGCCTTTGCTTCTGGTAAATTTAGCATGTTGATGTCTTTGAGTAACCGAGAAGGTTATGAGATGCAACATAGTGCAGACAGTCTGGTTGAAGATGATAACCAAATCAATCAACAAACGTCACAAATGTTTCATGGGGTTTATGATATTAATAGTCGTCAGCAAATAGGTATTCGATATCAAAAAGTTAATCATCAGGCTGAAACAGACATTTTGTCTATTATTGGCTTAGGGCGTTTTGCCAGTACCACTTCACTGTTTGGTGATGATGAATCTGAAAGTAGTGGTTACTCCGTTAATTATGAATTTGAAGCGCAGGATAGCTGGCTCAGCGGAGGGGTGATTCGTGTCTACAATCAAACCACAGAAACGACACAATTTTCCGATGAAAACAGAGTTGTAAGAGGCGTTCCTTATCATTATGACAGAGATTTCTTTTATCAACAGGAAGTTAACGGGTTGCGCTTAAATCTGTATCATCATTTTGGTTTGGGATCCTGGGAACATGAGCTTGGTTATGGGGCCGAGTGGAGTAATAGCAACGTTAGAGAAATGCGTAATGCATTGCAGACCAATCTGCTGGATTCAACCAGTACCAATATTATTTTGTCAGAAGATTTTCCATTAAGGGATTTTCCAGTCTCTGACATAAAAGAGCAGGGCATCTATATTAATGATCAAATTACACTGGGTGATAGTCAATTCACTCTGATACCGGCAATTCGTTTTGACAGTTATGATTTGTCACCAAAAGTAGATGACATCTATCTGCAGGATAATCCGGCAACCACTCCTGTCAGCATCAGGGAGAGCCGGTGGTCACCAAAATTGGGATTGCAGTATCAATTCAGTAAAAGTAGTCAGTTATATCTGCAATATCTGAGAGGTTTCAGAGCGCCACCTTTTGAAGACGCCAACATCGGTCTGGATATTCCACTGTTTAACATAAGAGCCATTCCCAACCCCGATCTGAAATCAGAAACTTCATCAGGCTATGAGTTGGGTTATCGCCTTAATAATGAAAATCACAAACTGTCCTGGATAGCTTTTTACAATGAGTTTGATGATTTTATTCAAACCAAGGTTAATCTGGGATTCGATCCGCTATCTGGCAGAGTGATTTTTCAATCTCAAAATCTGGACAAGGCTACCATCTACGGAAGTGAAATCAATTATCAGTATAAAATTAATGAAAACTGGAAGTGGATGACACAAGCTTTCTGGAGTAAGGGCGAAAACCAGGAAACTGGCTTGCCATTGAACACTATTGAGCCAGCTCAAATTATGACAGCACTTGAGTGGCATCAGGGAGATTTTAGAAGCAGTTTGAATGTTTCTCATGTTCAGGCTAAAGACGAACTTGATGAGCCAGTTGGTCAAAGCTTGTTTAAGGCGCCCGCATACAGTGTTATGGATTTGTTTGCGCAATATCAAATCAATGACACAACCAAAATTTCAGCAGCCATTCACAATTTAACTGATAAAACCTTTTGGAATTGGTCTGCTGTTAATGGTTTGCAGTCGGATGATCCCTTGATTGGATTGTTGTCTGATCCTGGTCGTCGGGCATCTGTGCAGTTTTATATTCACTGGTAACGGAGGTTACCGTGTTTTTATTAACGTGTTGAGTTAGGAAGAATTTGGCATGATTAAAAAGGAGATTACGATGAAGAAAACGAGTAAAAAGTTGCTGGTAACTGCGTTGTCAGTAGCAATGGGGTTAGGTGTTACCTCAGTGCTATCAGCAGATACGGCATTAAAAGAACATCAAGCTGAAGCTGCAAAGCAGGTGTCAGTTGCTGACAAGATAGCCAATGGCAAAACCTTGTATGAAGCCAATTGTGCTGCTTGTCATCAGGTCAATGGTCAGGGATTAGCCGGTGCTTTTCCTCCTTTGGCAAAATCGGATTATATTAAAGGTAATACCAAGGCTGCCATAGGAGCTGTTATAAACGGAATATCAGGTAAAATAAAGGTTAATGGTAAAGACTACAATGCTGTCATGCCTAATATGGCTCACTTATCAGATGTTCAGGTAGCAGACATTCTGACCTATGTGTACAACTCATGGGGCAACAAGGCAACTGAGGTAAAAATTGCGGAAGTTGCAGCTGTGCGTAATAAAACAGGGTCATCAGATCGTTCTGCAGGAGAAAGACATCCTGATACGCCTGAATCAGAAATGAAATACAAGGGAAGCCCCAGTGCTATCAAATCTGAAGAGCTAAAATCCTTTATCGATTCTGAAGGTCCCAAAATGACTCAAACAGAATTTGACCGTGCTTCTGAATTATATTTCCAGCGTTGCGCTGGTTGTCATGGTGTATTAAGAAAAGGCGCTACAGGCAAACCGCTTACCACTGATATAACTCGTGAAAAAGGAACTGATTATCTTAAAGCCTTGATCAATTATGGATCACCAGCAGGTATGCCTAACTGGGGAACTAGTGGTGAAATATCAGAAAAAGATATCGATATTTTGGCGCGTTTCCTACAGCATGAACCACCCATGCCACCCGAGTTTGGTATGAAAGAAATGAAGGCAAGCTGGAATTTGATCATTCCTGCAAATAAGCGTCCAAGAAAGAAAATGAACAACTATGATGTGAATAACATTTTTTCTGTAACTTTGCGGGATACAGGTGAAGTGGCGTTGATTGATGGTGATAGCAAAAAAATCATTAACGTGATTAAAACCGGTTATGCGGTGCATATTTCTCGTTTGTCAGCATCAGGTCGTTATCTCTTTACCATTGGTCGTGATGCTAAAATTGATATGATCGATCTATGGATGAAGAAACCTGCGAAAGTGGCTGAGATTCGTGTTGGTTTGGAAGCACGCTCTGTTGAAACTTCCAAGTACAAAGGCTTTGAAGATAAGTATGCGATCGCAGGCTCTTACTGGCCTCCACAATATACCATCATGGATGGCGATACATTAGAGCCGCTAAAAATCGTTTCTACACGCGGTATGACTGTGGATACTCAGGAATATCACCCTGAGCCTCGTGTCGCAGCTATTGTGGCTTCTCATCAACATCCCGAGTTTATTGTTAACATCAAGGAAACCGGTAAAATCCTGTTGGTTAATTATGAAGATCTGAATAGTCTGGAAGTGCGTACTATCAATGCAGCGCGTTACCTGCATGATGGTGGTTGGGATTCAACCCATCGTTATTTCCTGACAGCAGCCAACAAATCAGACAAAATTGCGGTGGTTGATTCCAAAGACCGTAAATTAACTGCGCTGATTGATGTGGATAAAATCCCTCATCCTGGTCGTGGTGCTAACATTGTGCATCCCAAATTTGGCCCTGCCTGGGTGACCAGTGCTTTGGGTAATGACAAGGTCACTCTGATAGGTACCGATCCTGTCAAGTATCCTAAAAATGCCTGGAAAGTGGTTCAGGTGTTGAAAGGTCAAGGTGGCGGCTCCCTGTTTGTCAAAACCCATCCTAAATCCAAAAACCTTTGGGTTGATTCGCCTTTAAATCCTGATCCAAAAATCAGTCAATCTGTGGCGGTATTTGATGTGAATAATCTGGATAAGGGCTATGAAGTATTGCCTATTGCAGAATGGGCTAATCTGGGTGAAGGTCCAAAACGGGTTGTGCAACCTGAGTATAATGCCGATGGTACTGAAGTCTGGTTCTCGGTCTGGAGTGGAAAAACTCAGGAATCTGCCATTGTGGTGGTGGATGATAAAACCCGAAAATTGAAAGCTGTCATCAAAGACAAGCGTTTAATTACCCCTACTGGTAAGTTTAATGTGAAAAATACAGTTCACGATATTTACTAGTAAAACATTTTGCTGGTTCGTTCAGCATTGTAAGTTTTGCCCCGTCGTAAGATGGGGTTTTTTTTGTTTAGATTGATAGGTTGATAAAGAAAAGTCATATCGAAGAAAGAAAAGATATCTCGTCACATTGTATGCTTTCAATGTCATATTTACTGTGAAAGCATGTCTGCCAATTCTGCTATCAGGGGAGAGAATCCATATTGCTATAAGTCATAAATTATTATAATCTGCCAATTCAATAAAAGTTAGGTTCAGCTAGAAATTAGAAAAGCAACGTTTGAATTTGTATTTTTTATAAAAGATAAGAGGAAGAAAAAATGAATCATTTGAAATTGTTTACATTGTCTTGTGTGGTTTTTTTATATGGTTGTGCATCTGGTGCCAAATTTGAGAATATGGCTTATACAGAAAAGGCAGGGATACCTTTTGATAAAACCCTAAGTAATAACATTGGAGTTTCTGGTGTGAGTGGTGGAGAGTCTACAAATCCGATGTGGACATCGGAAATTAGTAATGAGGCTTTTCGAGAAGCACTAAAACTTAGTCTTTCCTGGCAGAAACTTTTGTCAGAAACAGGCAGATATCAGTTAAAAGTAGAATTGGTAAATGTTGATCAACCAATGTTTGGTTTAGATTTGGAAGTTACAACCAATGTTAGATATATTCTGACAGATACAAAAAACAATAAGGTTGTGTTAGATGAAAGTGTGATAGTAGGTTTTACAGCAACCTTGAGTGATGCTTTGATGGCTTTTGAAAGGTTAAGGATTGCCAATGAAGGTTCAAGTAAAGCTAATATCAAAGGGTTTATTGAAAAGCTTTCAGAGTTAAACCTTAAAGAAGGCGAAGTATCAATAGCTAAATAAATATTGGTGGATAGATCAAAAAACAGCCTCGATGTTAATCGAGGTTTAGTATTTGAAAGTTCACAAATGGGAGTTTGTTTCAAATATGAATTCAGATAAAGACATGGAGTAGTCCCTTTTTTATTTTTGATTTGCTGGTTGGGTAAAGCTGCAATTTTGAAAAAACAATCAATAACAAAATTTTGAAAAGAAAAATCATAGGGGATATTCATGAAAGAAAAAATATTTAAATTTGTTAAAAGCGCGAATCAGGTTTTGTTTTTTATTGCAGCGTTGTTATTAATCTTTCTTTTTTTGAAAAATATTATAAAGGATTTTTTTAGATACGATTATGAACCTCCCAAAGTTGAACTTGTTGATGAGGCATCTTCAGAGTCTCACAGCCAGCCAAAAGTTGTGTATGAGAAAATATATCATTCAATGCTAAAAGATGTGTATATTTTCCAGATAAAATCTGATGCTATTAATCTATCTAACAAACATCAAATGAAGGGTAGGGGAACAACTGCCGAGATGAGGCCTTCTTCGAATGATTATCTGGATAGTCAAGTTGTTAATATGCTTTTTGTAAAAGAAAATGGTCATAAAAGGATGTTACTTGAAACAGATGCCTTAATTACGTTTGTAGTAAAAGCCCAATTTGATGTTGGAAATCAAACCGGATATTTGGGCGATAACAACGGTTATAAATTTGAAAGTAATCGTTATTCTATAGTGTCTTCAGATACCGATAAAGATGGTTTTCTTAGCAACGAGGATGAGCGAGATTTATATCTATCTGATTATGATGGCGCAAATTTAATCAAGGTGATGGAAAATGTTTCAAATTATCGGGTAATCAGAGATAACACTTTGTTGATAACCCAGACAAAAGACAAAAAGGACGAGTTTTATATCTATAGCATAAATGATGAAAAACCGAAAAAACTGGATACGGCGATTGAATTGCAGGATGCGAAATGAAAACAATCGTAAAATTAACTTTTTTACTATTGTGTTCGCTGTTTAATGCAAAGTATCTATTTGCAACCCAACCAATAGCTTGCGGCAAGGAATGGATCAATCTTCATAAAAACAATCCGGATTTAATAGGTATTTATGTTAATCAAACGCCTGACAATCTCGATGATGCAAAGCTATATAAAAATGCGCATCCAGTATCAGTTTATTATTTATTTTCTGACGATACGGTACATGTAGTTTCTTATACGCCGATAGGACAGGTTCAAGATGGTAAGTGGTATTCTGCCGAAAAAATGAATTGGCTAAAAGACAAGGTATCAAAGGATTTTAAAAATGATGTGTTTTGCGCTTTTTGGGTTAAGTGAGTTAGGTTTATTCCTTTGATTTCTAATATATTCACCATTGATGCTACACTACTGTCGCCATACTGTCGGGTAAATGTCGTAACCGACAAAAGGAATTTTTAATCACAATTACCTCGTCAAACATTGCAGGGGGATTTTTTAATGATTGTAAAAAGACTTCGTGACAAGAAAAACTGGTCACAGGAACAACTGGCTATAATGACTGGATTAAGCACCAGAACAATCCAGCGCATTGAAAGTGGTAACAAGGC
>Ga0224506_10002666_pt1 | contig 12062 bp, 10 predicted proteins | sample SF_Jan12_sed_USG_2_FD_169108 | JGI IMG/M metagenome (GOLD analysis project Ga0224506, IMG submission 169108) | Sediment microbial communities from San Francisco Bay, California, United States - SF_Jan12_sed_USGS_8_1 | ecosystem: Environmental > Aquatic > Marine > Sediment | place: USA...
ATACGGTTCGATGTCGTGCCGATGGATGAGGTGTTTGCGGCCTATCTGGACACGCTGGGACCGGTGTTCGCCGGGGAACCCTTCGGAGTGGCGGAAGAGAATCTGCAGGCTCGCATCCGTGGAGCAATCCTCATGGCAGCCTCGAACAAGTTCGGCGGCATGGTGGTTGCCACCGGCAACAAGTCCGAGATGGCGGTTGGCTACGCCACTTTGTATGGAGATATGGCGGGGGGATACGCCGTCCTGAAGGATGTGTTGAAGACGCTCGTGTACCGGTTGTGCGAGTGGCGCAACCTCGACCGCGAGGTGATTCCGCGCTCGATCATGGACAAGCCACCGTCTGCCGAATTGCGGCCCGATCAACTCGATAGCGACAGCCTTCCCGACTACGGGGTACTGGACGGGATCCTGAAGGCATACGTCGAGGAGGACCGGTCGGTGGCGAGCATTGTCGATCTGGGCTTCGCCGAGGAAGTCGTTGGGCGGGTGGCCCGGATGGTCGACCGGAACGAGTACAAACGCCGGCAAGCTGCGCCGGGGGTGAAGATCACGACGAAGGCTTTCGGGAAAGACAGAAGACTTCCCATAACGAACGGCTACCAGCAGAAATAGCCGGCTACTCACCGCCCGTCCCTCCTCAATCCGCCGCTAGCCTGCATCGGATGCGAGTCCTGATTGATGGCCGCGAGGCCGACCCGACCACCGCGTCCATCTCCGTCTTCGATTGGGGAGTCGTGCGCGGCGATGGTTGCTTCGAGGCTCTTCGTTCCTACTCCGGTACCGCGTTTGCCGTCGATCAGCACCTTGATCGCCTCTGGAACAGCGCATCCGTTCTCGGCATGGATTCGGAGTTGCCGGCGCGGGCCTCGATTGCCGACTGGATCGCGGCGGTGGCCGCGGATGGTGGTGACTGCATTGTTCGGGTTATCGCCACCCGCGGGGGCGCCGATGCTCAAGTCGATGCCCCGCCGAAGCTGATTGTGTTTTGGGAGACGCTCCCCGACCTACCGGATTCCATCTCTCTCGGCGAGGTGTCCGCTCCGTGGCATTCGGGCGGATTTCCGTGGCAGTTGGCCGGCGTCAAGGGTCTGTCGTACGGGCCCAATATGGCGGCGGTCCGCATGGCGAGGGCGGCGGGTTGTGACGACGCAGTGCTCATCAGCCGGGAGGGGATCATTCTCGAGGGACCGACCCACTCCGTCGGTTGGGTCGTTGATGGCGTAGTCGAGACTCCGTCACTCGATCTCGGCATCCTCAGCTCCATCACCCGGACGGTGATGCTCGAAATTGCGGCCGACTTGGAAATCGAAGTACGAGAGGTTCGTCATCCGGTGTCGAGGCTGGATGTCGCTCAAGAGGTCTTCATATTGTCGACAGTCAGGGAGGTACTGTCGGTGACACGGGTGGGAGATCGAATCTTTGAACGTGGGCCGTTGACCGCACGGTTGGCCGGGGCGTTCCACCAGCGAGTTAGGGCTGCGACTCACTCGATTTGATCACACGGCGGCGGTCCGACCATCCCCAACGCCCGGGCGATCATCTCTGCCATTTCCCCATTCGTGACTATGCCCGTGGGTTGGTCTACGCAATAGGCGAGTGGCGTGCTTTGCTCCAACTGCATCAGAAGTGAATCTGCCAGGGCCTTTGCGGTCATCAAGGTATCCAGGTTGGGCGTTGAAAGTGCCGGCAGTAGGTTCGCCAACTCGTGCAGGTCGTCGAAGGTGATAGGTCCTTCGACGCAGAACTGACCGATGGCGCATGATGACACCGCTCTAGGGGGTCTTTTTCGGCCGGTCCTGGCGGCCAATCGGTCCTGCAAAGGCCCCTCAGGGCTCCTCGCCAGTCGGACATTCGTGATGTCGAGGTCCGTGATGCGTTCGACGAGGGCGGCCACCTCGGTCCCGCTCACCGGTTGCTCCGGGCAGAACGCCGCCGGGTCATCGCCGCATCCCGATAGCAAACCGATCGACGTGAGCGTCGAAATCGCTTCGGCGTAGGGGCTTCCGTCGTCGTCGGCAAAGGGTCCCTTGAACCGGTCGAAGTCCAAATTCGCTCGCGCCACCGTCAGGCTTTCAGCCGGATCCACCGCTATTCCATCCGGGTTCCGCAACTCAAGGTGGAGGTGAGGGTGAGAGTCCTCAGCGTTGCCGGAATCGCCGACCCACCCGATGATCTGTCCGGCGAAGACCTTGACGCCCGTCGCCAATCCCGGAGCGATGCCCCACCCGAGCCCGTCGTCGGTTCCGAACGTGTCGTTGTTCAGGTGGATGTACCAGGTCGTCCAGCCATCGCCGTGGCGTATCGCCAGTGCACAACACTCAGAGGCGATCCAGGAGATTCGACCGTCCGCGGCTGCGATAACGGGAGTGAGAGAAGCAGCCGCAATGTCGTTGCCGGCGTGCTGATGGTCGGAGCGATCGGCTCCAAAGGACGACACCGACACAGATTGACCGGCGATCGGGTAGGTGAACTCATACACGAACGGAGTGCAGGCCGGCTCCTCGGGTTCCTCGGCAATAGGGTCTTCTATCGGTGTTTCCTCGGCGGGAGGCTCGTCGGCTGGTAATTCTTCGGCGGGAGGCTCGTCGGCAGGTATCTCTTCGGGACCGTATAGCTCCGGGAAGAGGTCCTCGAGGGTGACCGGATCGCACATCGGGAGTCCGTCCGAACCCTGGTCTTCCTGCGCGACAACAGGGCCCGTTGATGCAGCGAGCACGAGCAATACCAACGCAAATCCCCAGCTGATCCGCCTCACCGGTCTGATCCTAGATGATCGCTTCCGATTGTGGTTGGGGAACTCGATGGGGGTCGTGTACGTTTGTGGGTTATGCGCATGCGAATACTGCTTCCGGTCCTCATCGGTCTGCTCGCCTTCACGGCGTGCAGCGGCGATGATGAAGACACCACGACCCTCCCACAAGACGTATCGGCATCGACGTCGACTTTCCTGAGCGGTGGTGACAGTTCCGGAGATGTGGGAGACGAAGATTCTTCGGAAACTGGAGAGGCCGGAGATTCGACTACGACCACAGTCGAAGTGGACATGCTGCCGACATACAACATTGCGCATCGGAGCCCGGGTGACAACGGTGACCTTCTCGTAATCGTGCTCGAAGATGCAGGAGACGGAGTATCCGATCACGATCTCGAACAGGTCATCCTCGACGTTGTCGATACGTTCGGCCCCGTGGCCGAGGCCTACATCATCGACGACCCGTCTGTGTTGGAGCTGGTATTAGCTGATCCGGCCGATCTCACGGATGCCGAAAAGGCTGAACTGGAGGCGCATTACTTGCTGAAACTCGTTGATGGGACCTCGGTATCGTTCCAGGGCCCCTTTGAGGATGTGCCCGGCTGGGAGATCGGCTCCTAGCTAGGCCGCTTGTCACCCTTTTAAGTGTCTTCTGATAGTTCCTCAAAGAAGTTCGTCCCGCGCCGATACATAATCAGAAGTAATCGACGCGGAGGACCGCTCTGGACATTCGAGTGATGCTTGTCGACGGTGACACGACGGCTCGTGCTGCAACCGCCAGTGTGCTGGTTGGAGCGGGCTTTGATGTCGTCGTAGAAGCCTCCACCGGGGAGGAGGCACTGCAGCGTGCCCGCATCATGTCTCCCACCGTGGCGATCATCGATGTGTCTCTCCCTGGAATGGGAGCAGTGACGGCTGCTCGACGGCTTCGAGATTTGTCGGCTCAACGTATCGAGATTGTGGCGATCGCCTCATTCGGAGATGTAGCTCGACTTGGGGAAATGGTGTCGACCGGCACGGCTGCCTATGTCGTCAAAGGGAAGCCGGCGGACCTGATCGGGGCGATCCGAGCGGTTGCCAGCGGGTCCGGCCTCTTATCGGCAGAGGCCAGCAGGCCGGTGCTCGAGGAAATCAGCCGCCTTTACGAGCGCGAGCGTGAGCGCAACGAGGAGCTAGAGCAGTCGGTCACGCAGTTGCAGGCTCTTTCGGTCACGGACTGGCTTACCGGCCTCAAGAACCATGGGTACTTTTTTGACCGCCTTGGAGAAGAACTCGAGCGTGCCCGCCGGTACGACCGTCCGCTGGCAGTGGTAATGGCGGACATCGACGACTTCAAGGCTGTCAACGACAACTACGGACACAGCACCGGAGACGCCGTTCTGCGCGGTATGGGTGAGGCGTTTCGCCGGCAAGTGCGCGAGGTAGATATCGCCTGTCGCGTCGGTGGTGAAGAATTTGGAATGATCATGCCCGAGACCGACGCCGAGGGAGCGATTCAGGCGGCAGAGAGAATCCGATTGGCTGTTTTGGATCAGCTCATGCCGGGCGTCGGTCAGGTGACAATCAGCCTCGGGGTCTCTGTTTTCCCGCATGATGCCCAGAGCTCAAAGGACATGGTTGAAGCTGCAGACCGTGCCCTCTACTCGGCCAAGCGCGCCGGCAAGAACTGCACGAAGCTGGCCGGTGGTGCTCCCTCGTTCTCCGGTGCAGGTCGGGCCTTCACGTCTATGACCCCTGTGGTTGGAACCCTTTTGGCGGCCTTGCGTATGCGGGCTCCCTGGATGGCCGATCACTCCGTTCGAGTCGCTGAGTTGTCGACCCAGATCGGGACGGTCCTCGAACTGAAGGCTTTTGAACTCGAGCGACTCCGCTTGACCGGGCTCCTGCATGATGTCGGCATGCTCGCCGTTCCCGACGCAGTGCTCTTGAAGACCGATCCACTCAACGACGACGAATGGTCGGTGATCCGCTCCCATGCGGCCAACGGTTTCCAGTTGATCTCCGACGCCGTCCATGAAGATGTGGCAGAGGCGGTGTTGTGCCATCACGAGCAACTCGACGGCCACGGTTACCCACGGCAACTGAAGGGGGATGCCATCCCGATGTTCGCCAGGATCGTCCTGGTTGCGGATGCATTCGATGCCATGACCTCCGACCGTCCTCACCGTCCGCGGATGACACCGGAACAGTCGTTTGCCGAGTTGCGGGCCCATGCCGGCAGCCGCTTCGATCCCGACGCCGTGCGAGCGATGATCGAGGTCGATCGGATCATGTCTCAGTCAGCCGAGATCCTGGAGTTCCCCGGCAAGGCGATCTAAGGCAGGTACTACCTACCGTGATTCAGATTTCGGGGAGGGCCCCGCGGCCTGCCCCTAGCTGAGCAACATCGCCGCTACGGCCAGGAATCCTCCGAAACCCACTATGTCGGTGATCAGTGTCAAGAAGATGCTCGATGCTTGCGCAGGGTCGAATCCGAGTTTCCTCATCAACAAGGGGATCCCTGCTCCCGCGAAGCCGGCGATGGTCACGTTGCCCAGAGCAGCGATGCTTACCGCCAAGCCGACGACCATTGCGTTCGAGCTTGAGTGGAACACACCGGCGCTGAGTAGGAGCACGGCCAGAGTTCCGGCGATGACCGCCAGGATGGCGCCATTCAGCACTCCGATGGAAAACTGTCGGCCGAGAACCGGAAACACCTGTGTCCCGGGAACGTCATCGGTGGCGAGAGCTCTGATGACCACGGCCAGGCTCTGAAACCCGCTGTTTCCTCCCAAGAGAGCGATGACCGGCATGAGGGCTGCCAGTATCGGCTCGTCCTCGATAATCCCGGTCTGCGCTTCAATCACGAACGTGACGATCAGTGCGAGCAGCAGATTGAGGCTGAGCCAGGGAAGGCGCATTCGGACGGAACCGAGCACGGGTGTGAAGACCGTCTCGTGGGCGCCCGCACCGGTGGTCAAAGCGAAGTCTTCGGACGCCTCCAACTGGATAGCCTCCATGATTTCCTCGTTGGGGAGGCGTCCCAATAACCGGCCCCGATCGTCGACCACCGGAAGGCTGTAGAGGTGGTAGCGCTGGGCGAGTTCGGCGGCTTCCTCGCGGTCGGTCAACGGCGTGACGGCGACGGGATTCGGGATCATGACATCGCCTAGAGCGGCACCGGGCCGATTGAAGACCAACTCTCGAAAAGACAGCACCCCACACAAAACACGGTCGTCGTCGACGATGTACACGTAGGAGAGATCCTCGAGTTTTTCGGAGAGTTGGCGGATGCGCTCGATCGCCTCTCCGGCGGTGATACCCACCGGCAGCGATGCGAATGATGATGTCATGTGACCGCCGGCGGTGTCCGGCGGATAGTCGAGGAGCAGCCTGACTTCATCGGTGAAATAGGGTTCGAGTTTCTCGATCAGATCTCGTCGAGCGTTCGGTTCGAGCCGGTGGATGATGTCGACAGCCTCGTCGGCAGCCATCTCCTCGAGGAGGTCGGCGGCATCTTCCGGGTTCAACTCTTCGAGGATGTCGGCCGCCAGGTCGTCGCGCATCTCTTCGAGCACGTCGGCCGCATCATCTGGATCCAGGTTGGCGATTAGGTCGGTCGCCGCTTCCTCGCCGAGTTCCTCGAGGATGTCGGCTGCATCATGAGGGTCCGCCTCCGCCAGCGCTTCCCACTCTTCGTGATGGGAATCGAGGTACTGCTCGACTTCCTCCGGACTGCGGCGCGCCAGCAGTCGGAGCCTGGTGGCGAGTTCGCGCGGGCTTTGAAGACGAAGTTTCATAGTGGACCTCGAAGCGTCGGTTCGACTGGAGTCAGGCTAACGCGGAAGCCATTGGCCGTTGGCCGTTGGCAATTGGTAAGAGAGGGTTTTCGAAAACCTAGAACTAGGCATCAGAGCTTCTGTTTCTCTACCCCTCGTAGGGTTTGATCGCCTCGACGCGGACCGTGAACGTTCCGCCGGGCGCCGAGTATTCGACCTCGTCGCCGATAGCCGCCCCAACCAGGGCTTTGCCGAGTGGGCCGGATGGGGAGGCCAGCAAGAAACCGGGAACCCGGTTCTCCGTGGGGGCAACGAAATAGTCCATCGAGTCGCCATCGGAGTCGACGACCGTCACGATCGTTCCGATTTCCACTACTCCGGTGTTTTCGGCCTCGCGGACTTCGGCGGTATCGAGGAGGTGGCGAATCTGGCGGATCCGAGCCTCCATCATCCCTTGTTCGTTCTTGGCCGCGTCGTAGTCGGCATTCTCTCGAATGTCGCCATGCGATCGGGCTTCTGCGATCCGTTCTTCGATGTGAATACGGCCTTCGGTTGTGAGGGTTTCAAACTCCTCCTGCAGCTTCTTGTGCGCGGCAGGAGTGAGCCAAGTGGTCTGTTCGGTCATGGCGAGGCAGGATAGTCCTGTGCAGGAGACAAACATCAAAGGTTCGGGCTTCGCGTTCGCCTTCACCGCCGCGCTGCTGTTCGGTGTGAGCGGCGCCATCGCAAGTGACGCTCTCGTGGAGATCAGCTCGTCGAGGGCGGCGCAGTCAAGGGCGATAGTGGCTGTCGTCATATTGCTGCCATACGCGTGGTACCGGGGAAAGCTGGCTGCACGAGCCCCCTGGACTTTGCTGCTGCTGTTCGGGGCAAGTCTCACGGCGGTCAACGCCGCGTACTACGAGGCGGTAGACCGCATAGGTGTGGGGCCGGGCATGACGCTTCAGTTCCTTGCACCGATCGTCGTGCTGCTGTGGATGAGATCGGTCGAGGGAAAGGCCGTTCGACGGTCAACCTGGTGGGCGGCATCCGTGGCGCTGGTCGGGACCGGCCTCATCGCCGAAGTGTGGCACGTCGCCGACATGGACCTCATCGGCATCGGGGCCGGACTGGTATCGGCGTTGACGTTCGCCGCCTATCTGATTGTCGGGGAGAAGCTCGGCAAGACCATGGCACCATCAGGAATCATGGCGTACGGATTCGCCATTTCGGCGTTGATGTGGGCTGTGCTTCAGCCGATGTGGTCCTTCCCGACGGACCTTTCGACAAAGGTGTGGGTTGAGTTGGCGTGGATGGGCCTGATCGGGACCGCCATTCCCTTCATGCTCGAACTCCAGGCACTGCAGCGGGCGTCCGCAGGTCTCGTTGGCATGATCGCCACGGCCGAACCGGTCATTGGTGCCATCGCCGTCTGGCTGATGTTCTCCCAGACGATGGCCCCCGTCCAGATCGCCGGCATGGTTCTGATCGTACTTGCAGTGGCATCTGTGCAGCAGCGCGGAGTTGCCGAAGTTGAGGTTCCGCTGGACGCGGGAAGGTAGAGGGCTGCCGTCCTTCGGAGCGGCAGCTTCGAGTTCCTGCGGAACTCGGGCAGGTCTTCGCGGGCCCCCTCCGCCTCGAGGACTCGGCACCTCCCCCAATGTCGCTTCGCTCCTGGGGGAGGAAATGTGGTGTCGGGTTTCCTCCCTCCGGCGAGCGGTTCGTCGGGATTGTCCCGCAACCCGATGGCCCTAGTGGAGCGTCTGGAGTAGCCTCCCGCCAGGAAGGGAGGTGATTGCATGGCAAAGCGCAGACCGCGGCTGACGACGCCTCACATACGTCGCAATGGCTCTCTCGTACCGGCCACGTGGGATGAGGCACTGGATGCCGCCGCCGCCGGCCTCGGGGCTCACCGGGGAGCGGCTTACGGCATGTTCAGTTGCTCGAAGGCGACCAATGAAGTCAACTATATGGCTCAGAAGTTCACTCGCCTGGTGATGGGCAGCAACAACATAGACAGCTGCAATCGCACTTGACATGCTCCCAGCGTCGCCGGTCTGGCGGCGGTTTTCGGAGTAGGGGGCGGTACCTCCTCATATGAAGAGATCGAGACCACCGATCTCGTGGTGTTGTGGGGATCGAACGCCCGCGAGGCGCACCCGATCTTCTTCCATCACCTTCTCAAGGGTGTACGCTACGGCGCCAAGATGTATGCGATCGATCCGCGGCGCACCAGCTCTGCACAGTGGGCCGATACCTGGCTCGGGATCGATGTCGGTTCGGACATTGCGCTCGCCAACGCCATCGGGCGCGAGATCATCACTGCCGGCCTGGCCAGCAAATCCTTCATCTCGCATGCCACCAGTGGTTTCGACGCCTACGCGGAAGCTGTCGACGAGTGGACACTGGAACGAGCCGAGCAGATCACCGGTGTCCCGGCTCGCCTCATCCGGAGCCTCGCCCACGACTTTGCGACGGCCGAGACCGCACAGCTCTGCTGGACCCTCGGCATAACCGAGCATCACAACGCCACCGACAACGTTCTGGCCCTCATCAACCTGGCCCTGCTGACAGGGCACGTCGGGCGCTACGGCTCCGGTCTCGTACCGATTCGAGGTCAGAACAACGTCCAGGGTGGCGGCGACATGGGGGCGCTGCCGAACAAGTTGCCCGGATTCCAGGACGTCACCGACGGCGAAGCCCGTAGCAAATTCGAAGCAAAGTGGGGGGCCCGAGTACCGGCTGAGCCGGGGCTACACCTTTCTTTGATGTTCGAAGCGATGGAGCGAGGCGAGATCCGATCTCTCTTCGTGCTCGGGGAGAACCCTGCGGAGTCCGAGGCCGACGTTGAGCGGACTCGCCGGTTGCTCGGTGGACTCGACTTCCTTCTCGTCCAGGACATCTTCATGACTCGAACCGCCGAGATGGCCGACGTGGTGCTCCCCGCGGCAGTCGGCTGGGCCGAAAGCGAAGGCACGGTGACCTCGAGCGAAAGGCGGGTGCAGCGGGTTCGAAAAGCACTTCGGCCGCCCGGCGAAGCCAAAGACGATCTCGAGATTCTCACCATGCTGGCGGGTCGCCTAGGACATAGCTGGGGCACACCCACCGCGGAGGAGGTCTGGGACGAACTATGCAGCTTGTCTCCCATGCACGGCGGTATGTCGTACGACAGACTGGAAGAACTGGGCGGGATCCAGTGGCCGTGCCCCGATCTGGCCCATCCCGGAACCCTTTTCCTCCATGGAGACCTCTGGGAGCACCCATTGCCACGGGAGCCGGTGCCCTTCATTGCCACGGGGTGGGTGCCGCCGGTCGACGAGCTCAGCGACGAGTTCCCTATCCGGCTGACTACCGGGCGCCGGCTCGATTCGTACAACACCGGTGTTCAGACGGGGGGCTACGGATCGCCCCTGAGGGATCGCGGAAGCATCGAAGTGTCGCCCGAAGACGGAGACATGCTCGGTCTTGCCGAGGGTGATCGGGTCCGGGTGCGATCGCGCCGGGGCGCCATCGAGGTGCCCCTCTATTACGCGGACAACCTCCGTCCGGGACTCGCGTTCATGGCAATCCACACGCCGGATACGGCTGATGTCAACGTGCTGACCATCGATGCCTGGGATCCGAAGTCCGGAACCGCCGAGTTCAAGGCAACCGCCGTGAGTATCCAACCGGTATGAGAGATCGCAGCCGTTCGACGGTGTCCCCGTATACGACTGGAGGCAGCCAATAGACCTGCACCTCATGTCCGCGACACCGAGCGAGTCCGAGCGCGCTGCGGTGGACGAGTTCCTCGGGGCTCCCAGTTCCGGATGGGCCGGTGGTGCGCGATCCGAGTTGGACCACCACGTCGCGTTAGGCGGGTACCACGGTGCTGTGGAGACTCGCCACCTGCTGCTGCCGGCACTGCAGGCCGTCCAGGGTGCGATCGGCTGGGTGAGTCCGGGCGCACTCAACTACGTCTGTGAGCGCCTTTCCGTTCCGCCGGCCGAGGCGCACGGCGTCGCGTCGTTCTATGCCCTGCTGGCGCTCGAGAAACGCCCGCCGCGCGTTGCCCACGTGTGTGAGGACGTCTCGTGCCGCACCCGCGGCGGTCGGGAACTGCTCGCGGCGCTCTCCGGGCGCGACGACGTGGTGCCCAGCCCATGCCTCGGGCAATGTGATCGTTCCCCGGCTGTTCTGCTGCAGCGGGCGGGCGAGCCCGACCTCAGCCTGTGGGGAGCGACGCCGCAGAATGTGATCGCCCTCCTGGCCGGTGCGCCTCTAATCGACCCGGCACCGGGCCATTACGGGATTCCGCAGAGCGAATACGGCTCCGAGCAGCTGCGTCTCCTATCGCGCGTGGGAGTCGTCGATCCGTACAGCCTCGACGACTACCGGGCGGCCGGAGGCTATGCGGGACTCGCCAGGGCACTCGAGATGGGACCCAAGAGCATCATCGAAGAGGTCAAGCGGTCCGGCATCCGCGGGAGGGGCGGAGCCGCCTTTCCCATGGGCATCAAGTGGGAGGCGGTAGCCGGCACCAGTTCCGAACGGCTGCTGGTGTGTAACGCCGATGAAGCAGAGCCGGGCACCTTCAAGGATCGCGGCCTCATGGAGGGCGATCCGTTTTCGCTCGTCGAATCCATGACCATCGCCGGGTACGCCATCGGGGCGAGCCGCAGCTACCTGTACATCCGTGGCGAGTATCCGCGGGCGGCGCGCCATGTGGCCGGCGCCATCGAGGATGCCAAAGCCGCAGGCCTGCTGGGCGAGAACGTCCTCGGATCCGGCTTCAACTTCGACATCGAGATTCGCATGGGCGGCGGCGCCTACATATGCGGTGAGGAAACGGCGCTGTTCAACTCGATCGAGGGCTACCGCGGCGAACCACGCCAGAAACCCCCGTTTCCGACCGAGGCGGGGTTATTTGGCCTACCCACGATCGTCAACAACGTGGAAACCCTGATCAACCTGCCTCTGATCCTCTTAGAGGGAGGCGACGCCTACGCGTCGTTGGGCACCGCCGAATCGACGGGCATCAAGCTCTTCTGCATGTCGGGCGACATTGCCTTGCCCGGCGTCTACGAGGTGGAGTTCGGAACGACGTTGAGGCAGTTGATCGAGATGGCCGGAGGGCCCATCGAGGACATTGCCGCCACATTGTTGGGTGGCGTGGCCGGATCCTTCGTCGGCCCGGATCTCCTGGACCTGCCGTTGACCTTCGAGGACACGAAGGCGGCCGGCGTTTCCCTCGGCACGGCCGTGGTTATGCCGTTCGGAGTGTCCACCGACTTCGAGGACCTGGCGATGCGGATTGCCGCCTTCTTCCGTGATGAGTCCTGCGGTCAATGTGTCCCCTGTCGGGTGGGCACCGTGCGACAGGAGGAGGCTCTGCACCGTATCTTCGCCGGGGCCCCTCTCGACGGTGTCGCAGGCGAGTTCGAGTTGCTCTCTGAGATCAACGACGCGATGCGCTTGGGATCGATCTGCGGCCTGGGCCACACGGCAGGTAGTGCGATTCGTTCCCTCATGGAACTGGGCTTGATTGGAGGGACACCGTGAACGAGATTCGAGTCACTATCGACGGTGCCCCG
>Ga0224506_10002667_pt1 | contig 12060 bp, 13 predicted proteins | sample SF_Jan12_sed_USG_2_FD_169108 | JGI IMG/M metagenome (GOLD analysis project Ga0224506, IMG submission 169108) | Sediment microbial communities from San Francisco Bay, California, United States - SF_Jan12_sed_USGS_8_1 | ecosystem: Environmental > Aquatic > Marine > Sediment | place: USA...
AAGACCCCACGTATGGACAGTCGACATTAATGAAGACACAGCACCGGCTGTTGTGACCAGCCTCAAACATGGACGATCGATTAAAATCGGACATTTAACACAAGACCCCGGCAATAGAGCTTCATTACTTGCCTGTGTGTCTTTATTACTCGTGAGAAACAATAAGAAAATTCTGATGCCAGAAGATGAATTTGAAATACTGGCAGGCGATCAGATCCTTTTTTGCGGAACCCCCGATGTGAAGAGCAACATGCGCTGGACACTAAAAGTACAACGCAGTCTCAATTATGTTATGACCTTTACTGCGGAACCGGAATCACTGATCTGGCGCACATTATATCGCCTACGTAATAAATCCGAGCGCAGGCTTAAATCAAGGAACAGGAACAACTAAAAATCACCTGATGACAGCCATATTCCCATCTGGATATATCAGGCCATCCTGATATACTGCCGACATTGAAAAACAATTCAGTCTCGATAGCTCAGCCGGATAGAGCGTCCCCCTCCTAAGGGGAAGGCCGCAGGTTCGACTCCTGCTCGGGACACCAAACATACAACAGTAAAAAAACAGCAGGAAAAAGCCATGTCACTGAAGAAATTTATAATCGAAACCACAAAAGGCAATATTACGCTCGAGCTCGACGCTGAAAAAGCACCCGTCACCGTAGAAAATTTCCTGAAATATGCAAATGATGAATTTTATAATGGCACTATATTTCATCGTGTCATTGCCGGATTCATGATTCAGGGTGGAGGATTCATGCCCGGCATGGTGCAAAAAGCCACACAGGATACGATCAAAAACGAAGCTGGCAATGGCCTGACCAATAAGCGTGGCACCATCGCCATGGCACGTACCAATGACCCACATTCTGCCACAGCCCAGTTCTTTATTAATCTCAAAGATAATGATTTTCTCAATCATACTGCACCCGCTGGACAGGCCTGGGGTTACTGTGTATTTGGAAAAGTAGTAGATGGCATGGATGTAGTAGATGCTATTGCTGCAGTCGATACCGGAACCAGCGCCGGACACGGCGACGTGCCTGTCGAAAATATTGTCATTGAGAAAGTTACAGAAGCCTGAAACACTTCATGCGTGAGTGGCTCTTTATATCAGACCTGCACCTTGCGCCCGAAAGACCGCAGATAATACAACTGTTTGAGCGCTTTATAGATGAAGTCGCCATCAGCGCTGACAGATTATATATCCTCGGCGATTTCCTTGAGTACTGGATTGGCGATGACGACAAAGCCGATGGCCTGACTGATGCATTTTCAGCACTGAAACGACTAGGTGAATCCAAAACAGATGTTTTTTTCATGCATGGCAATCGTGACTTCCTTGTCGGAGATGCGCTCGCAGAAAGGTGTCGCTTTAAAATAATTCAGGATCCACTTATCGAGAACATAAATGACAAGCCGGTATTACTGATGCATGGCGACAGCCTGTGCACCGATGACATTGAATATCAAAAATTTCGCAGCATGGTACGAAACAGGCAGTGGCAGGATGAACAACTCAGCAAGCCGCTAGAAGAACGAGAAAGTATCGCCAGGTCCCTCAGAGAACAAAGCCAGCAAGCGACTGCTGGTAAATCACCTGAAATTATGGATGTCAATCAAAATACCGTTACTGACATTATGAAAGAACATGCCGTTTCCCTCATGATACATGGCCACACCCATCGGCCCGCCATTCATGAGTTTGACATAGAGGGTAAGCCAGCCAGGAGAATCGTACTTGGCGACTGGTATGAGACCGGGAGTTATTTACGTATTACCGAAGAAAATCATATGGATTTAATGACATTTTCTTAGTTTTTTTAGTTTTTTCTGATTCGAATGTTTTATTGTTCTTCTAAGCATTTGTTTCGCCTTGATGGCGAGTTACTCTTTTGTCTACAGCAACAAAAGAGTAACCAGAAAAATGCCGCCCCCCACGTTTATTAAACTTGGGCCCACCCCCGTAAAAAGCACGGGGGTTCCCTCGTCACTCACGATCTGTTCGGCCGCTGCGGAACTCGCCTGTAAATAGCACAGGCTCAAACAGTCCTCGCGGAAAACCCCTCTCATATCGCCCCCTCCTCAGTGAGCTCAAAAGGGGTGGTTAAAAACCAATCAAACCCAAAATACCCAGGTGACTCTGCTGAGTTGCTACGCAACCATTTGTTTACGCGCCCGAAGATGCGCGCAAATCAACCCCTTTGAGCGAGCCATTGGGTGGTGTCGTGAATGGGGAGTTGTCCGCGAGGATGTCTGAGCGAGCGTTGTTTGCGAGTGAGTTCCGCAGCGGCCCCGTTCACGGCATTACACAATGGGCACCCCCTGTTTTCCAGGGGGCGAGTGATCAGGGGCGTGTTTCTTTGGTTACTCTTCTTTGCACGAGCAAAGAAAGTAACTCGCCATCAAGGCGAAACAAATGGTTAAAAGTATAAATCAAACAAAGAAGGCTAAACACTCGCCCATCAAGGGCGAAACAAATGCCTCAGACTAACAAAATAATAAAAAAATCAGTCTAATGAATACTCCCTGTAACCATCAGGAAGATCATATAACGTCGAATCTACTTTAATCTCTTTGTATGAATCCAGAACTCTCAGCTTGCCGTTACTGTGCCATTCCTGAATAGGCAAACCTTTTTCATAGTACGTACCGTCATTATAAACCTGATCATATAAAAAACATGTTGTCTGGTACTCTTCTGGCGTCGTCTTGAGAACCTTTACCTGTTGCCCGGCAACAACACCCTGATACGCCTTCAGTATTTTTGAAATTCCAGGAAGCAAACCAGGTACCAGTTGAATATCCATGCATTTTTCAGACTCAGCGTGAACAGTGTAACTGTAGACTGTTTTACCCGATATTGTTGGTGCATCGGTTAGTGCGCTGTAATTAATTTCTACCTGTTTTTCTATTTCGGGTTGTTTGTGCTCATAGTGTGGGATTACCAGAATAGTTTTATCGAAGTTACTGACACTATGTATTTTTCTTTTGTGATCATCATAGATGATATAACCACCTTCCCCTTCTTCATTAACATCATTATCAATCCTTATATATTTATCTGAGATAACAAATCTTACTCTATAAATATCCGTACCCGGTTCCTGTTCATTATATATAAGTTCATACGCTGTAATTTCAGACGCGAGCACATTATGCGCTGCATTCAGGATAAAAATAACCATATAGAAGACAAATAAATTTAATCTCATCAATTTCTCCGATGCACGCATGTTAACCACGAGATTCAAGGTAACTCAATTCACCCTTACTGAATCCTGCTTGCATTCTAACATCTGCATCAAATACACCAAATACAGCATCTTTCATATACTCATCCAGAAGCAGGCTAAATGTTTCGTCTGAAGATAAATGCCTCTGATCACATATAAAATTAAACCAGTGACTGCCGATTTTTACATGGCCGATTTCCTCCTGATGAATAATGTTAAGTATCTCAACCAGGTCAGTATCACCCACCAATTCCAGCTTCTGTATCATGCCTGGCGTAACATCAAGACCACGCGCTTCCAGCACACGCGGCACCAGCGCCATGCGCACTAAAACATCATGATCAGTTTTAATCGCCATTTCCCACAATCCATTGTGCGCTGCGTAATCGCCGTAAGCCGCACCTTTAGACCCAAGATAGCTATTCAGCAATGTAAAATGATTGGCCTCTTCTGCTGCGACACGCAGCCAGTCAGAATAATACTGTTCCGGCATTTCACGAAATCGGTATACGGCATCCAGCGCCAGGTTAATCGCATTAAACTCAATATGTGCAATGGCATGCACTAAACGTATACGCCCGAGCTCAGAATTGAATCCGCGGCGCGGCACTTTTCTTGGGTCGACAAGATCTGGCTTATCCGGCTTGCCTGGAGCAACTATGCTGACAGGGTCATGTGAGTATTTATAATCAAGCTGTTGATTCTGCCACTGATTGAACAACTTTTTAGTATGAAACACCTTTTCCATTGGGTCACAGATACTTAGGCAATATAAGGCCTGATCAAACAAATTATTACCGCTACCATTCATTAAGAGCAGTCTACCAAACAAATATCAGCGCGCAAACAACGAAAAATCAGTCATCATAAAACTATCATGCCATCTGCCCGTGGACAGTTACCCGGTAATGAATATCACAAAAATTACTTTACCTGATTCGTGTTGTTTGCGAACGATTACCACGAAGCAAGCCGGGGCATACTATTCTCGACTACATAAGTGACACTATATGATAGACAAGCAAAAGACCCGCAAAGCGGGTCTTTTGCCCTCACAACATTCACGCCTGGCATGCGCACCCGGGCAAGGGCTCGTACCAGATGGGATGCATACTTTTACTTAATAGTTATATTATCGCGATTTTTTGCAACTGTGCTGCTGGCAATGCCCTTAACAAGTACCAGATCGTCAATAGACTTGAATGGGCCATTTTTTTCACGATATTCAACAATAGCCCTGGCCTTAACCTCACCCACCCCTGACATGCTTTTAGTCAGCATCTCAGGACTGGCGGTGTTGATATTGACGGAACCGGCAAAAGCCGATGCTGCAAAAAAGATCAGACTTGATAGCAAAAATGACTGGATGGATTTCATCATAACTCTTCCCTGTGTTAATTAATGTGAGCACTAATTTTAGTAACCCACTGACAAATAACAATCAGGTTATTTCTGAAAGTATTGTACGTAAAACCTTACAAGGATCCTTAGATTCGGTAATCGGCCTGCCAATAACCAGATAATCAGCACCATTGCCAATCGCCTGCTTCGGCGTCACCACACGTTTCTGATCATCGCTACTATTGGTCTGCAGACGTATGCCTGGCGTTACCAATTTAAAATTATTACCGTATTTTTGTTTCAATGGTGACGCTTCCTGTGCAGAACAGACCACACCATCCAGACCAGCTTGTTGCGCCATACCTGCTAAATGACTCACAAACTCGGCAGGACTCTGCTTTATACCCAGTGAGGCAAGATCATTTTCATCATTACTGGTTAAAAGTGTTACAGCAATAAGCATTGGCGCATCATCGCCCCTGATAGCCTGTCGTGCCGCCTGCATCATTGCAAGTCCGCCCATACTATGCACGTTCAGCATCCACACACCAAGTTCTGCGGCCGCTTCACATGCGCGTGCTACGGTATTCGGTATATCGTGGAATTTTAGATCGAGAAAGACATCATAGCCTTTCGAAACAAGCTGCCTAACAATGCCGGGGCCACAGCGCGTAAATAACTCCTTACCAACCTTCAGTCGACACAGGCTCGGTTCAAGCTGATCGACCAGCTGCATAGTCGACTTTTCATCCGGAAAATCGAGTGCAACTATAATCCTGGACGACATATTAAGTGAACCCTATAAGTGCTGGTTTAACTTCACCCCAGCTCTGGCAGCCAGGGCATAACCAGTACAAGGTATTAGACTGAAAGCCACAATGATGACATTGAAACTCATTGTCATCTTTCTGCATCACCTGCAATGCCGATGTTAAATCCTCCATTAAACGCGCATCCTCATTGCCCGCCCTCTCGCTCATGTAAGCCAGCAAATGATGCATGCCCTGCAAACTTGGATGATTTTTGAGTTTGCCCGATAAATACTCGATAACAGCATCACTGCCCTGGTAACTCTCAATTGTACTGGCATGCTTTTCCAGCAACACCACCGAACTGCATCTCTCTTCAAGCTCGTCTAAATATTTCAGCAAAGCCTCCGGGGCATCCAATCTGTGGTAACACTCAATAAGCTGATCAAGAATAACAGGGATAAAATCTGCATCTTGTTGTTCTATCTGCTCGAAATGATAGATGGCCTGTTTGTAATTTTCCTGGTCAATGGCCAATTCCGCCAGAAGCATTGAGGCTCGAACTGATCCAGCATCATACTGCAACGCCTTTTTTGCATTATGCTCGGTCTGATTCACATCACCCTTAGCCCTTGAAATATCTGCCAGTTCACAATAAAACTGGGAAATCATCTGGCCCATATCTAACTGGCCCGTACCTGATGCACCCATATCTGATGATAAGCCTGATAAATTCTCTTCATACAGCTCAACCGCTATATCTATAGCCTTGTGCCAGTCTTTTTCCTGCTGATAAATAATAATCAGGTTGCGTCTGGCTATTGCAGAATTTTTATCAAGGATTAAAACTTCCTTGAATAAACCCTCTGCACGATCAAACCAGCCGGCCCCAAGGTAATCATAACCAAGCTCAAGCAGGACCTGGCACCGATATTTTTCGGGTAAAGAAGGCCTGGCGATGAGACCCTGATGGATTTTTATTGCTTTATCTATTTCACCGTTCTTTCGGAAAATCTTGCCCAGGGCAAAATGCGTATCTATGATCTCCCAGTCTGACTCGACCAGTTTAACGAATATATCAAGCGCTTTTCCCTGCTCATCATTAAGCAGATAATTTAGACCAGTGAAGTACTCAGACGAGAGCTGATGTTTTTTATCGGCGTTTGTTGCTTGCGGCCTCAGGAAAAGCCAGGCCATGAAAATAGCCACAGGCGTTAACACCAGAATCCAGTCTGGTATTTCAGAAAAATCAATCACACCCGAGCTCCTTCAATTCCAGCAGCGCCACCCTGGCACGAACCAGAGTTATCAGCCTGAGTCTTTTGTTTGCTCCTAACAACCGGCTCACCACCAGGCGTGCTATAAGACGAATCGCAATTCTAGTCTTTTTTAAGCGAGTTATTAACACGCTCTCTTAGCTCTTTACCCGGTTTGAAATGAGGCACGTGCTTACCCGGTAATGATACGGAATCCCCGGTTTTCGGATTACGGCCCGAACGAGGCGGTCTGAAATGAAGCGAAAAACTGCCAAAGCCTCTTATTTCAATTCGCTCTCCGTTCGAAAGTGAATTACTCATCTGTTCTAAAAGGCTTTTAACAGCCAGCTCTACATCCTTGTAGGCAAGATGAGTCTGCTTGCGAGAAATTCTTTCAATCAATTCAGATTTCATCATCGACTTGGCTAAAATATCATCAGTCATTTTTGAAACCATCCGTAAAGTTTAACTGTTTTTTCATAGCTTTAAATACATTCATATAATTAGCGAAAATATTATTCAGCAGAATCCATCTGTTCTTTTAGGAGATCACCTAAAGTAGTTGATGTTGTTTCCTGGGTCGCCGAATAATCCTTGATCGCTGTAGCCTCATCATCGGTATCTTTTTCCTTGATTGATAGATTAAGAGCCCGACTCTTTCTGTCCATACCAATGAATTTCGCTTCAACTTCATCGCCCACTTTCAATACGCTGGAAGCATCTTCTACACGGTCACGTGAAAGCTCTGATGCACGCAATGTACCCTCCACACCGTCACCCAAATCTATGATGGCGGCCTTGGCATCAACAGATGTCACTACGCCCTTAACAATCGAACCCTTCTTGTTTGCTGCCATGAATGTTGAAACAGGATCCTGCTCCATCTGTTTTATGCCTAGCGAGATACGCTCACGTTCCGGATCAATTGAAAGCACAACCGCTTCAATAGTGTCACCTTTCTTGTAGTCACGTATCGCCTCAACACCATCAACATCCCATGAAACATCTGACATATGAATCAGGCCATCTATATCGCCGTCAAGCCCGACGAAAATACCAAAATCTGTAATCGATTTGATGACGCCTGTAACCTTATCGTTCTTATTATGCGTTGATGAGAACTCGTCCCATGGATTAGCCTTACATTGCTTCATACCCAGGGAGATACGACGTCGCTCAGGATCAATGTCCAGGATCGTCACTTCTACATCATCACCAAGCGTGACGACATTTGCCGGACTAACATTTTTGTTCGTCCAGTCCATTTCGGAAACGTGAACCAGGCCTTCTACGCCATCTTCAATTTCTACGAAACAACCGTAATCGGTGATGTTGCTTACCTTGCCATGCAGACGTGAACCCTCTGGGTAACGACGTGCAATTTCAGCCCATGGATCTTCGCCAAGCTGTTTCAGACCAAGAGATACACGGGTGCGTTCTTTGTCATACTTAAGTACGACCACATCAATCTCATCACCCACGTTAACAATCTCTGAAGGATGGCGTACGCGTTTCCATGCCATATCCGTAATATGCAACAAGCCATCGATGCCGCCTAAATCCAGGAACGCACCGTAATCGGTAAGATTCTTAACGACGCCCTTAACTGTCTTACCTTCTTCAATACTACCAAGTAAAGCTTCGCGTTCTGCGCTGTATTCTGTTTCAACCACAGCACGACGTGAAACCACCACGTTGTTGCGTTTTTGATCGAGTTTTATAACCTTGAATTCAAGCTCCTTTCCTTCAAGGTAAGAGGTATCTCTAACCGGCCGTACATCCACCAGTGAACCAGGTAAAAACGCACGAATATCTCCCAGTTCAACAGTAAATCCGCCTTTAACTTTACCAGTAATCGTACCTGTAATAATTTCTTCGGCTTCAAACGAAGTTTCCAGTGTCTTCCACGCCCTGGCGCGTTTGGCCTTTTCACGCGATAAACGAGTTTCGCCAAAACCATCTTCAACGGCTTCAAGCACAACATCGACATCATCTCCAATGGCAACTTCGAGTTCACCATTGAGATTTCTAAATTCTTCTTCGGGAATAACACCTTCGGACTTGAGTCCTGCAGCGACCGTGACATACCCGTCACTAATATCAACAACAGTACCAACAACTACAGTGCCAGCAACCATCTCGGTGTGGCGTAAACTTTCTTCAAACAACTCCAGGAAACTTTCAGACATAATAATAACTACTTAAATTGTATTCCGCTAAAAACAGGCCAATCAGGAAGACTCTATTAAGAAGACCTGCAAAGACAAGAAAGCAGACATACATGGTTGTGGTTTATAAAATAGCCCGTGAAACATTCACAGGCCCCCTTCTTACAAATTATGCGCTCCGGCTTATAATCATTTCCAGGCATCGGCACATATCATTCAACTACATTTTGAAACTCAACTGTGCTTTAAGACTTAACAACAATTTTTAAAGCGTTGATCCACCAGTTGCATCACTTCGATGAAGACCTCGTCAACATTCAAACCGGTCGTATCGATGGTAACTGCATCAGCTGCAGCAACCAAAGGTGAGGCCGTGCGTGACGAATCCCGCTCATCGCGTTGTTTCAGCTCAATCACAAGCTGGGGGAGGTTAGCATCTATTCCTTTGTCTTTCAACTGCTTATAGCGCCTTTTCGCACGCACATCCTGGCTGGCCGTGAAAAAAATCTTAAGCGACGCCTGGGGGAATACTGCAGACCCCATGTCACGTCCGTCTGCCACCAGCCCGGGTGGCTGGGCAAAGGCCCTTTGCCGGGCCAGTAGCGCCTGCCTCAGCTCAGGAACAACAGCAATTCTCGAGGCCATAACGCCTATTTCTTCCCTGCGGATGCTATCGGTAACATCCTCAGCGCCTAAAAATACCTTCAATTCAGCCCTGTCAGCCACATATTTGACGTCAAGATTTTCCGCAATTTCAACCAGTTGGGCCGTTTTATCCAGCACATCAAGTCGACTGGCGACAAGCGCGACAAGCCGATAGAGGGAGCCGCTATCGAGAATATGCCAGCCCAGCTCGGATCCGAGCCGCGCACAGATGGTCCCCTTGCCCACCCCGCTCGGGCCATCCAGGGTTATGACGGGCACTGAATCAGTCATCCGGCTTAGAACCGACTAACCATCATGGGAATGGATAGCCAAACCAACGCTAGATGCCAATGCAACAAAATCCGGAAATGAAGTATTAACGTTATCGCAATCTTCAATTTCAATCTGGCCATCTGAACATAGCGCAGCCATGGAGAAAGCCATCGCAATTCGATGATCATCACGGCTATGGACACGTCCGCCGTGAATTTTTCCGTCCTGCTCCCTGCCATGGATCACCATACCGTCCTGCGTTGGCGTTGCATCGACTCCCAGTGCCTGCAAGCCATCTGCCATGACCTGGATGCGATCGCTCTCTTTCACCCGCAACTCCTCAGCGCCGGTGACGACTGTTTTTCCCTGCGCACAGGCTGCAGCAACAAATAATACCGGAAATTCATCAATAGCCAGGGGCACCAATTCCTCCGGCACATCAATGCCGCTCAATTTTGCACTTTTCACGCGAATATCAGCCACCGGTTCACCACCGACTTCACGTTGATTGTGCAAACTAATGTCAGCACCCATGAGTTTGAGAATATCGATAATACCTGTTCGCGTTGGATTGATACCCACGTGTTCAAGCATAATATCAGAGCCGTCAGCGATAGAGGCACCTACCATAAAAAAAGCGGCTGAAGAAATGTCAGCCGGTACATCAATATCACAGGCATATAGCTTTGCAGGTCCTTCGATGCATACTGTCGATCCGGTTTTTTTCAAAGGCCAACCAAACGCCGATAACATCCTTTCGGTGTGATCACGCGTTGGCGCAGGCTCAGTGACACATGTTTTTCCAGCCGCATATAAACCCGCCAGCAAACAGCAGGATTTGACCTGTGCACTCGCCATCGGCATTTCATAATTGAAGCCGTGTAATTTTTGACCACCAGAAATACGTAATGGCGGCCTGTCACCGTCAGTAGTGTCTACTTTTGCCCCCATTTGAGCCAACGGTTCAGTCACCCGTTTCATTGGGCGCTTCGACAATGAGGCATCACCGGTTAGCTCCACATCAAATGCCTGTCCAGATAAAAGCCCGGCCAGTAAGCGCATGGATGTGCCAGAATTTCCCAAGTCAAGCGGTTGTGCCGGCTTTTTTAATCCGCTCATACCGACCCCCTTGACACTAATCTTTCCTTCATTCGGACCTTGAATGTCCACACCCATGGCCCGAAATGCACGCAACGTATTCAGACTGTCTTCGCCTTCAAGGAAACCAGTAATATGGCTGGTGCCCTCGGCAATAGAACTAAACATGATGGAGCGATGTGAAATCGATTTATCACCGGGAACACGAATGTTACCCGTTAACTTGCCACCGTTTTTTACAATAAATTTCATAGTTAATTATTTAAGTATGCAAGCAAGGATAAAAAGACAGTCCGCGCTCTCAGCGTCTCTGTGGCAAATGTTTTTAATCATTACAAAACTGATCACGTGCCTTTTTTGCACGATCGAAGATTTCTTTTAATTTTTCACCGTCGCTATCTTCCAGGGCGCGATAAATAATTTCCATTTCATCACGGTATTTTTTCATCATGACCATTACATCATCGCGGTTACTCAAACAGATGTCACGCCACATAACCGGGTCACTGGAGGCTATGCGCGTAAAGTCACGAAAACCGCCGGCAGCAAATCGAAAAATCTCATCGACATCTTCAAGACTATTCAAACAATCTACCAGGCCAAACGCCAACAGATGCGGCAAATGGCTGGTACCGGCCAGCACCAGGTCATGATGCTCGGCGCTCATGGTTTCGACTTCGGCGTCAACCGATTCCCACATGGCTCTAACAAGGTCAACAGCATCAACAGCCGTCGAATCAGAAGGCGTAAGAATAACGCGTCGACTTTTAAACAAGTCTGGAAATGCTGCGGATACACCATTTTTTTCAGTGCCTGCAATCGGGTGGCCCGCAACAAATCGCGCAGCACGTTTGCCTAAAGTTGTCTCGGCATCTCTAATAACAGACTGTTTGGAGCTACCCACATCGGTAATTATTTTTTCATCCGTCAGCGCTGGCGCTATCTGCTCGAATACAGATTTCATCGCACCCAGCGGCACAGACAAAACAACAATATCCGCATGGGCGACAGCCTTACTCATATCCAGGTCGTAATTATCTATAACACCAAGCTTCACGGCCTCTTTTAATGTATTTTCAGTACGGCCGGTACCTGTAATTTCCTTACAGAATTTAGCCCGACGCAAGGCCAGGGCGAGTGAACCGCCAATCAACCCCGTACCTACAATACATACCGACTTCACTTTATGACTCATCGTAAAATTCCAGAAAGCGCCTCAATAAAACGACTGTTTTGTTTCATCGTGCCTATAGTAACCCTTAGATACTCCGGCATATTATAATTAGCA
>Ga0224506_10002669_pt1 | contig 12055 bp, 11 predicted proteins | sample SF_Jan12_sed_USG_2_FD_169108 | JGI IMG/M metagenome (GOLD analysis project Ga0224506, IMG submission 169108) | Sediment microbial communities from San Francisco Bay, California, United States - SF_Jan12_sed_USGS_8_1 | ecosystem: Environmental > Aquatic > Marine > Sediment | place: USA...
ATGGGCTACAAGACAATTATTGAAGACAATATTGATATCCTGGTAGCAGGTGCGGGCCTTGGTGGTACCGGTGCTGCGTTCGAAGCCAGATATTGGGGTCAAAACAAGAAGATTGTTATTGCTGAAAAAGCGAACATCGATCGTTCCGGTGCGGTTGCTCAGGGTCTGTATGCGATCAACTGCTACATGGGTACTCGCTTCGGTGAGAACAACCCTGAAGATCACGTACGCTATGCGCGTATCGACCTTATGGGTATGGTTCGTGAAGATCTGGCTTTTGATATGGCACGTCACGTTGACTCGGCTGTACACCAGTTCGAAGAGTGGGGCATGCCTATCATGCGCAACGAGAAGACTGGCGCATACCTGCGTGAAGGTCGCTGGCAGATTATGATTCACGGTGAATCGTACAAGCCTCTCGTAGCTGAAGCTGCCAAGAACTCAGCGGATAAAGTATTCAACCGTATCTGTGTTACTCACCTGCTGATGGACGAAGCCAAAGAAAACCGTGTTGCCGGTGCCGTTGGTTTCAACGTCCGTACTGGTAACTACCACGTATTCAAGGCTAAGGCTGTTATCTGTGGTGCTGGTGGTGCTTCTAACATCTTCAAACCACGTTCAGTGGGCGAAGGTGCGGGTCGTGTATGGTATGCACCTTGGTCATCGGGTTCTGCTTACGGTCTGATGATCGAAGCTGGCGCGAAAATGACTCAGATGGAAAACCGTATCGTTCTAGCTCGTTTCAAAGATGGTTACGGCCCAGTTGGTGCTTACTTCCTGCATCTGAAAACTTATACTCAGAATGCCTATGGTGAAGAGTACGAATCAAAATGGTTCCCAGCATTACAGGAAATGGTTGGTAGAGAATATCTGGACCCAGAGGCGTCTCACACGACTCACCGTCCAATCCCAACCTGTCTGCGTAACCATGCAATCATCTCTGAGGTGAATGCAGGTCGTGGTCCTATCCACATGGTTACAATGGAAGCCTTCCAGGATCCTCATCTTGAAGAGATTGGCTGGCACAACTTCCTGGGTATGACTGTTGGTCAGGCCGTACTGTGGGCTGCTACAGACGTCGATCCTAAGTACGAAAACCCAGAGCTGACTACTTCTGAACCTTATGTAATGGGTTCACATGCGACAGGTTGTGGCGCATGGTGTTCAGGTCCTGAAGATGTTTCTCCAGCAGAATACTTCTGGGGTTACAACCGTATGACGACTGTTGAAGGTCTGTTCGGTGCCGGTGACGCGGTGGGTGGTACTCCACACGCATTCTCATCGGGTTCTTTCACTGAAGGACGTCTGGCTGCTAAGGCTGCCTGTAAATACATCGACGACGGTAAGGCTGAAGGTATCCGTGTTTCTGATGCTCAGATTGCCAAGCGTAAAGCTGAAATCTACAAGCCTATGGAAACTTACACCGTTGGCCGTAACGAGATTGTTGCTGGTAGTGTTAACCCTAACTACATCAACCCACGTCAGGGTCTTGATCGTCTGCAGAAACTGATGGATGAGTACTGTGGTGGTTTTGGTGTTAACTACATGACTAACGACAAACTTCTTAGTATTGGTCTGAAGAAGATGGCGATTCTGGGTGAAGACCTGGATAAGATTGCAGCATCAGACATCCATGAACTGTTACGTGCATGGGAACTGAAGCATCGCTTCCTGACTTCTGAAGCAGTATTCCAGCATACAATGTTCCGTAAGGAAACTCGTTGGCCTGGTTACTACTATCGTGGTGATGCCATGAAGGTTGATGATGAGAACTGGCACGTACTGACTGTTTCTCGTCGTGATCCTAAGACTGGCGAATACACGATGGAAAAAGCGCCTCTGTATCACCTGGTAGGTGACATTGAGGACAAAGACCTTGCTAAGCTGAAAGCAGAAGGTCACCACTAAGCAAATTAAGCTGGCTTGGCCTGATATATACGGGTCAGGCCAGCTACAGTTTGTTTGAATAAAAATAAAAAGGGCCGACATGCTGTGTTGGTCCTTTTTTTTCTATTTGACGATTATTTTTATCTCGTCAAAGACGTAAGTTAAGAACTATTTGTAGTTAGCGAGATTTAGGTTATGAACATCCTTGAAAAAACTGATGAAGAGATTTTAGATTTGGCCAACCCAATGTGGGCTGACCTGGTTAAGTACTCCAATGAAGGAAATTATGGTGCCTTTACCCGCAACTTCTCGTCTTCATTTATTAAGGGCGCGAACGAAGTTGAAATGGGTAAGCAGTTTGCAAGAAGTGAACTGGCAAAAAACCTTTCTGAAGATTATAGCTATCTCGGCATGATACGCCGCGGTGAATATATAACGGTGTTATATAAAGTAATAAACAAAAAAGACCAGGGTGAGTGGTTGGGTAGACTCGTTCTCGGTTATGAAAAAGACAAAGTCAAAATATTTGGCGCAACGCTTTTTTAGAATCAAGTTTTAAGCAGTGTTAGTAAAGCAGGTTATATAAGCATGTCAGATATAATTGAAGACGAAAAATTCGTTGAACTGAATTACAAGGTTGTCGATGAGAAAACCGGCGATATCCTTGTTACTGTGGATTATCCCATCGGTTATGTTCATGGTGTCAATGATGTGATGTCTGAAGAAGTGACAAAACATCTATATGGCAAGAAAGTGGGTGATATCATCGAAGTACCCATCGATACCAAGCTGTTATATGGCGAAAGAGACGAGTCACTGGTCTTTACCGATCATATCGAGAATGTACCCGAAGAATATCGCGAAATTGGTATGACCATTACCATGGAAAATGAAAAGGGTGAAATGAAGAATTTTATTGTTACCCGCTTCGATGACAAGACCCTGACTATTGATGGAAATAATCCACTATGTGGTCGCGACGTGACCTTTAAGCTGGAGATTCTGACAGTCCGTGAAGCAAGCGATGAAGAGATCGATGCGGGTGGACCTGTCGATGCCAACCCTGATTTAAACGAAATACTTAGCAAGGCCAAATGAAGTATTCAAGCAGTATTCTCTTTTATCCTGTCAACCGAGCGCTTGAGCAAGCCATTCTTGATTCTCGAGACCTGTTGACGGCTGAACAGTCTGAATCACTCTTCCCTGACAGGAGTGCAGCAGTTGCAGACAATTTTCTTTTCACTCGCGGTAATTTTGAACAGCATCGATATAGTTCTGCTGTTTTTGAAAACCTGCGTGACGCCCTGCAAGCAAGCCTGACTGATGAGTTGCGAGCCAACGATCCAATGGTCTGGGCCGAAACACAGAACAGGCTTGGCAATATCCTTGGTGGATTGGCTCAGAAGCAGAATGATGTTGAACAGTATGCCAAGGCAGCCGACTGTTTTACACTTGCGCTGGAAGTATATAGTCAGGAAAACACACCACACGAATGGGCCGAGACTCAGGTTAATCTTGGCACAGCATTACAGGCACAGGGGCGACTGGAGTCTGACGCGAAATTATTAAATAAATCTGTTGATGCCTTCACTGCCTCATTACTGGTGTATACAAAAAAAGACACCCCTGAAGCGTGGAAGCTTGTGATGATTCAGCAGGGGCTGAGTATGCATAACCACGGGCTGTTGCTTAAAGGTAATCGCACCTTCCAGAAATCGGTCGTGGCCTATAAAAATGCAATCTCCGAGCTTGATGCCGATAACCATCCCTTTGAATTAGCCGCCGCACATAATAATTGTGGAGCCGTGTTACACAACCTGGCTGAGTCAGAAGAAAACCCGGATCGTTTTGAAGAGGCAATAAGGTCTTATGAAAAGGGCTGGACAGTCTGTATGGAACAGCAACTTCCAGTGCATCTTTCGGTACTATGCCGCATCAATAAGTCGACGGCGCGAGGTGTACTGGCTGAGTTGACGAATGATGCTGCGCTTGCAGATGATGTCGCCGACGAACTTGAAGTTATCCTGGAGTGTTTCCCGCATGCCTTACAGCCGCTTTGTGCGATGCATTGTAAAGAGCTGATGGAGAAAATGCGCGCGAAGGTTGAAACAATCCGAGGTTAGGTTTTTATATTGAGTCGATACTTAAATCCGCTCAGAAAGCTTGTAATCAACATTCAGAAACGCACCAATCTCAGAAGCGAATTTGATCACGCGCGAGCCAAAACCTACAGCAGGCTCTGACTCATCCTTATCAATCGAGAGAGTTAACTCTACCCCGATTCGTGGCGACAGGTTATGGGCTTTGCAAACTTCGATAATCTTGTCCTTGCTGTGTTCGATCTTTTTCAGGATTTCATTATCGATGAGTCTGTAAACATCGATCACCTGCTCATCAGAATTGATGGTCGCTGAAGAGAACTCCCACGAGCTGATGACCGGCTTGTCGAGGTCACCGCGGGTACCGGCATCATTTGTCGAAGTGGGTTCCAGACCGAGATGTTGTGTGATGATCTCAGGGTTAAAGTGATAGCCAACGATTGAAAAGTAGGCTCGACCTTTATTCGGCGTCACGGGGTAGTCCTCTTCGATTACGGGTAGTCAGGGCAGCGGATTATACCGCATAGGCTGTAGCGTGGCGGCGTCTATGCAGAAAATAACTGTAAATAATTGATTTATTAGATATTAAAATACCCACTTAAAAAAATATTATAGAAATATTCGTTATGTTTCAGCTGCAAAAGAGGTAAAGTTACGAGCTGAGATTTGACCGCGTCGCCAGATTCTTGCCCAGGCAATCCGTGGTCTCTGGTAAACGATAAATTTGTACAAAAGACGAAAGGTGTCGAGAGTGTCGTCTGAGAAAAAAAGAGACCCGAATAATCCCTGTCTGTTCTGTACCGATGCCAAAGGAGTGTCACTACAGAATGAGCTGGCCTATAGCGCCAGAGACAGCTACGCCGTGAGTCCCGGGCATTCTGTGGTTATCCCGCGTCGCCACGTGGCCGAGTTTTTCGACCTGACACCAGAAGAGGTGGCAGACTGTATGGAATTGATTAAAAAGGAAAAAAAGCTCCTGGATGAGGAGTTTAGCCCGGATGGCTACAATGTCGGTGTGAATGTCGGTCCTGCTGCAGGGCAGAGCATTCACCATGTGCATATCCATATCATTCCTCGTTATAAGGGTGATGTGGAAAATCCCCAGGGCGGGGTGCGTCATGTGATACCAAAAAAGGCACATTACCGGCGTTAGATGTTATAATTGAGTCAGCTTTGTAATGGGAGGGGCTGACAGTCCTGTTAATATTCCTCCCAATTTTAACCATTTAGGAGATAAGATTATGGCCGAATTTACTAGACCTAAAGTGCCTCAGGGCGTAACAGAGTACGTTACGACTACTCAGAAAGAAATTGTTCCTGGACAGTTTCATGTTGGTTATACAACAGAATGGAAATCTTTCCAGAAAGAACAGCCATACCAGACTCCAAAGAAACCTTAAGTTTACTTTTGAGTGAATAAAAAAAACCGGAGCATCTGCTCCGGTTTTTTATTGCATAAAATAACTTGTTCTTATCGATACAGGCCTTTCTGCGCTGCACGTTCATACTGCTCGACCTGTTTCATGACCAGGTGAATGGCTTCAGCATAAGGAACAGTGCCTGCCTTGCGGATAATTTCCATGCCCTGTCTACTTAAAGCAAAAGTAATAAAGTCTTTAACTTTTGGATCACTACGCGCACCCTGAGTTACAAGATAAAGTGGGCGATAGAGCAAGTAATTACCACTCTTAATATTTTCATAAGACGGTGCATGGCCTTCGAGCTTCAGGATTTTGACATCGCGACGTTTAGCGCTACTGATACCTGTAGTTGCAATTCCATTGATATTTTTTACGACACCTTTTTCCAGTGGCCCGGAAGATTTCATGACAAATTTACCACGAAAGTCCTGATCAAAATTGGCAAAGACAATTTCTCGCAATGTTCGGCCGACACCAGAAATTTTACCCTGGCGAGTATAGAGATCGATAGGCTGGTCAGGGCCGCCGAGCTGTTTCCAGTTATTAATTTTGCCAAGATAAAGGCCCTTGAGTTGATCAAAGGTAATGCTGTCGACCGGGTTCTTTTTATTTACAATCACAACCAGAGCATCCCAGGCAACGGGAACCTGATAGGCGCCGCGTTCACGCGGATCTGTGTCGATAGTCGCCCGGCATGCGCCGCCAATATTGATTTCGCCTTTTACGACATTGCGTATGCCTTTGGTCGCGCCGCCACCCTGCAGGGTAATTTTGATACCTGTTTTGGCTTCATAGGCGCGCGCCAGTTCTTTCATAAATGCTTTTTTAGTAATACCGCAGCCAGCCCAGATCATTTCACCGCCGATGGTTGCCGGTGGTGCTGCTATAACCTGTACTGGTACTGAGACAATGAATAATACTACTGCGAGGATATTGGATTTCATCTCGCAACCTCCTTTTTTAGTCTGTGCAATTTAGAGTATATAAGGGTAAGACAAAAAGATCAGGATGTTTATTCCTTCCTTCCAATAAAATATATTAATAAGCATCGAGAGTTCACACATTTTTGTTTATGTGATCTTCAGTGGAATGGCCGGTTCACATTATTTAGGCGTGAATAAATGCTGTTTCATTCGCAAAAAAAACCCCGCTATCATGCTCAGACGATAGCGGGGTTTTGATTCAGCGTAGACGTGATTTAGCTATCGAGACTCTGATAGTAATCAATCAGGATCTTGGCCACTTCAGGACGTGAGAACTCTTTCGGTGGGGCAATGCCCTGACCGAGCATTTCACGGACTTTTGTACCTGACAGCAGTACGAAGTCATCTTTCTCGTGATCTGGGGCTTCGTTCATCATCACAACCTTGTTGAGTTTCTTCGACCAGGCCGTGTGATCGGCGCGGAAAATTTCGATATCCATCGCACCCGCTGGGACTTCGTCATCAAAGATAGTCTGGGCGTCAAAGGCACCGTAGTAGTCGCCTACACCGGCGTGGTCACGACCAATGATGAAGTGGGTGGCACCCATGTTCTGACGGAAGTAGGCGTGCAGAACGGCCTCACGTGGACCTGCATAGAGCATGTCGAAACCGTAACCGGTGACCATGGCGCTATTGGGTGGGAAATACAATTCAACCATCTTACGAATCGCGTCATCACGCACTGGAGCAGGAATATCACCCTTTTTCAGTTTACCCAGCAGCATGTGAATCACCAGACCATCACAGCCGAGGCGGTCCATAGCCATGTGGCACAGTTCTTCGTGAGCCAGATGCATGGGGTTACGAGTCTGGAAGGCAACGATCTTTTTCCAGCCACGTTCTGAGATTTCGTTACGAATTTCAACCGCAGTGCGGAAGGTATCGGGGAATTCAGTCTGGAAGTAGCTGAAGTTCAGCACCTGAATGGGGCCAGAAACGGCTTTACGGCCCTGGCTGTTAAATGCAGCCACACCAACGTGTTCAGGATCTTCGGTACGGTAGACCTTTTGTGTCATGATTTTCATTTGTTCATCAGAGACGTCTTCGATGGCTTCAACGTCCATGATGGCCAGCACTGGGTTGCCATCAACGTTAGGGTCACGCAGGGCGATACGCTTGGCATCACCAATAGCATCGGTGTTTTCTAGCAGGCACAGAACAGGAACTGGGAAGAAAGAGCCATCAGTCAGGGTCATTTTTTCAGCAGCACCCATGGCATCAGCCACATTCATGAAGCCTTTTAATGGGTTGAAGTAACCACCGCCCATCATCACGGCATTACCGGCGGCCTGAGAGCTGATTACTACTGAAGGCAGGCCTTCTGCTTCTTTGCTCAGTTTGTCGTGTTCCGAATCGTCATAGACGAAACGGGGCTGTAATTCATCAGAACCAATTGGCTTAATCATGTTCATTTCCTCATTTTGGTCTTAGCCCTTGCCGGGCACTGGTATTTTCTTAAAAAAATCAATTAAATCAGGTATATATCATCTGGCCAGATTTTATTGCCACAATAGTTGGCGAAGGCCATATTTTTGAGAGAGGCAAATATACCGTAGTCTGTCAGCCCGGCATAATCGGTAAATTTATATGGGCATAGATTGGCCCTAGATCAGTCCTGAGCAGGCAAAAAAAAGCGCCCGCAGGCGCTTTTTGAAGCTTTGGCTGTCAGAATTCAGGCCGCAGCATATTGAGATTTGGCTTTCTGTGCGGCCTTGGCTTCTTCAGCAGAGTAGGCCTTACCCGACCAGAGCATTTCATAGGCAATTTCTTCATTGCCGTTTTCGCATAGCTCAAGCGCCTGCTGGAACAAAGGCTGGAAGGTTTCTGATTTATGCGATTGTTCGTGATCTTCAAAGCTGTTCCAGAAGGTGACGATCAGGGCTTCTTTGCCTTTCAGTGGGCTTTCGACGGCCTGGCCAACGGTTGAGCCTTCATTGGAGACTGCACCGCTGTTGAGGGCCACAAAGCCACCAACAAAGCCGGTTTCAGAGTGATAGGTTTTGACGTTTTCACACAGGAAGGCGATGCGTTCCTGCAGATCGTCTGTGGTGTATTCAGGTTTCAGGATGACACGATTAATAGTGACAACACCATCATGTGGAAAGTTGTGAATCAGGCTACCAGACATGACTAATCTCCTATTAGTAATTAATTAATTGCTAATATAGTTACTTAATAAGTTTTATCAAGGGCTAGTCAAAAATAATTCTATACACCTAAAAATTAGTGGGGAATAATAACTGTTTGATTTTAATAGGGAGTGAGTTTACTGGTTGGCCCAGGCCTTTTTAATGGTATCGGCAAGTTTCATTGGATCAAAGGGTTTGGCAATAACCTCGATGGCGCCCAAAGACTTAAACTGTTGAATTTCCTGGGGTTGTACCTTCGCGGTCATGAACATAACAGGTGTGTTTTTAAGTAGATCGATTTTACGAAGCTCTTTTAAGGTCGTGGGTCCATCCATGCCGGGCATCATGACATCAAGCAGGATTAAGTCGGGTAGATATTCTGGGGCGACTGCGATTGCATCCTGACCAGAATTACAGACTTCCAGATTAAATCCACCGACATTTTCCAATGCAATGCGAGCGATGGCCTGAATATCGGGCTCATCTTCAACATAGAGGATTTTATTTAAATCTGGCATTTATGACTCCGAGTTTAATGTCGTACAGTTGTATCTGTAACTTTAGACAAAGCAGGTGGTATTTGTAAATTCTCATTAGTTAATCTTTCCTGGATAAACAGAGGCAGGTCAAAAAAGAAACGAGTGCCTTCTTCCTGAGTTGATTTGACATAGATTTGTCCATGGTGACGCTCAATGATTGATTTTGCAATACTTAGACCTAGCCCCGCTTTGCCCGGCTGGCGTGTATCGCCTGAATCGACCTGAAAAAACACATCAAAGATTGAGTCGCATACTTCTTCTGGGATCGTATTACCTTTATTAGTGACGGTAATTCTTGCATATGCTCCATTCTTTTCGGTATTTAGTGTGACCTCGCTGTCAGGTTCTGCATAGTGCAGGGCATTGTTGAGCAGATTATCCATGACACGCAGTAAAAGTTTCAGGTCAATACGAAAATACAGCTCGGTATCATCATTATCCACCTTTAGACGGATGCCCTTTTGTAAAGCAAGATCAAGTGTGCGACGGACAACCTGATTGAGAAAATCATGCACCTGGATAAGTTCCGGTTCAAACATGAAATCACCAAACTCCAGTTGTTGTATTTCAAGTATATCGTTTATAAGTTTTTGTAATCGTTCTGAACTAGATTGAGCCGCATCGAGCATTTCAGTAACCTGATCCGGTGACAGGTGGCTGACCTTTTTGTCAGCGAGTAGCTTGAGTGCACCCTCAATAGTCGTCAGTGGCGTTCGTAGTTCATGACTAATGGTTGAAATAAATTCATTTTTTATGCGGTTAGACTGTTGCCGCTCACTAATATCACGACCTACACCAGTGTACATCTGATGCCCATCAAGCTTGAGTGGAGTGATCGCCAGCTCCAGAGGAAATGTGTGGCCGCTACTGTGTTTACCCGTATATTCAACCATTTTAGTTAAAATTTGATTGTCAGCATCATGATGATGTGTGGTGAAATTAATGGGCAAATCAAGAATCAGATCAAACAGCGTGCATGTTTTAAGTTTATCCTGTGAAAGCCCAAACATTTCTTCTGCGGCCGGGTTGTTGCTATTGATATAACCGCGCTGATCAAAGGTAAGAATAGCTTCATTGATCGTACTGAGAACACTGCGCAGAAACTCCCCCTGTTTTTGTAGAATATTTTCAGCTTCCTGCCTGTTGTAGGCATCACGATATCCGGCAATCAGACTACCGCAGGTGCGTAACAGTGGTTGGAGTTGTTCAAGGAGTTGATCATCATAACCCACAGCCCGGTTGGCGATGCCAAGCATGCCGACAAACTGTGAACCACGATAGATGGGGGCGCCGAGAAAGGCCTTAAGTGGGGGGTGGCCTTCCGGCGTGCCGGCGCCCCGCAAATCGTTGCTCGGGTCATTACTAATTACGGCTTTGCCCGTTTTTATAACCTCACCAAACAGGCTATCGAGATTATAAAACTCTAGGCCTGATGGGGCATTTGCCGCATAAAATTCTCTGGTCTCATCATTCCAGGCAATATTCGTGATCGCATGGGTTTTGAGATAGGGTATATTACCATCCTTGTAGTGGATTTCACCAATAAATCCGTACTCACTTTCAGTAAAGTCTAAAACATCAGATAACATACCGTTAAACAGGGTCTTAGAATCACCGTCATCAATGTAATGAGATTGGGCGCGTTCAATTGCAGTAAGAAGTTTCTGCTGCAAGGACTGAGTTGGATTTTCCATAAGTGAAAAACTGCCTTTTTTGAGTGCCGGTGTGATTGAGGTAACGGCAGCGAGAAGGATTTGGAAAAGGGGGATTTACAATATTTTACTTAATTTGAATGCTTACAAAAGTTAACAGCTGAAGGATTTAAATGGATTTAATGTTCCAGCCTGTTCATTTCAATCCAGAACTGGCTACCCGTGCCAGGTTTGCTGACAACGCCAATACGTCCGCCCATAAGTTCGATCAACAGTTTGCTGATGACCAGGCCGATGCCCGTACCTTCAATTGAGAGTTGATCGGCATCAAGTCGATCAAATGGATTAAAGAGGCGACCAATTTGCTCAGGGGTAAGTCCATCGCCACTGTCATGAATAGATAATTTGATTTTATTCGTATCAACTTTTTCGCATTCAATTGTTATTGAGCCTTTGTCACGATTATATTTTACTGCATTTGATAACAGGTTCAGGATAATTTGTTTCATACGCGTATTATCGACTTCGACGACTTCATTATTACAGTTTTTAGCGTGATTAATGATCTGTATTTCTTTTTCTTTCACCAGTGGCTGGATTAAGGCGATAGATTCAGTAATTAAGTCGTTAATGAGTACCGGTTCCATATTAATGCTGAGCCGTCCTGATTCGACGCGGGCAAGATCGAGAATGTCATTAATCAGATCGAGCAGATGACGTGCGGCATTAAGAATTTCCGTCATACTATCATGCTGAGATGGAGTAAGAGGATCGTCCTTATCGGTTTCAAGTAACTCGCTAAAGCCAATGATAGCATTCATAGGGGTGCGTAATTCGTGGCTCATACGCGAAAGGAAATCCGACTTCGCCTGATTGGCTTTTTCCGCTTCCTCTTTTGCGACAAGTAATTCGAGTTCAAATTGTTTACGGTCCGTAATGTCACGGAGTGAGGCGAGTATCATCCTTTGACCATCTTTCTGCAGTAGTCCAAGATTTACTTCAACAGGAAAATTTGTGCCATCTTTACGCTTCAGGATACTGTCTGTTCTGAATGATTTGCCACTATTTAAAAGGTTTGCCAGCTTTTCAATTGAAACAGGGTTTGGCCCAATATCAATATCATCAATGGTTAGATGTTGAAGTTCCTTTTTTGAGTAAGACAGAGATTTACAGGCCTGCTGGTTTACATCGATAATATTTCCTTTAGTGTCGTGTAATAGCAAAATATCAGCAGCATTATCAAACAAGGTGCGGAATCGTTGTTCACTGGACTTTAATTCAAACTGAAGCTGTTCAAGATCGGCAACCTGGCGGGTGAGCTGTTCATTACGTTGAGAAAAACGAA
>Ga0224506_10002671_pt1 | contig 12053 bp, 12 predicted proteins | sample SF_Jan12_sed_USG_2_FD_169108 | JGI IMG/M metagenome (GOLD analysis project Ga0224506, IMG submission 169108) | Sediment microbial communities from San Francisco Bay, California, United States - SF_Jan12_sed_USGS_8_1 | ecosystem: Environmental > Aquatic > Marine > Sediment | place: USA...
GTCCCCATGGCAGAACGCATAACCATACGGGACCATTTCCGTGACAGCCATATCTTTACCAACCGGGCAGTGCTGGCGATCATCTTCATCTCGCTGTTACTCATCGGTCTGGTGACCCGGTTAATTTACCTGCAAGTCATCGGTCATGAGCACTACACCACTCTGTCGGACAAAAATCGGGTTAATCGCATATCTATCCCGCCTATACGCGGCATGATCTTTGACCGAAATGGTGTAGTGATGGCAAAAAATGTGCCTACCTTCAGCCTCGAGTTGATCCCGGAGCGCATCCCAAATCTCAAACAAACGCTGAACGAAATTCAACAACTGGTAACGATTACCGATGCAGATATAAAACGTTTTAACAAGGAAGTACGTAAAAGAAAACGCTTTAATAACATCCCTCTGCGTTTTCGTTTGAATGAGGAAGAGGTTGCCAAACTGGCCGTCAACCTGCACCGTTTTCAGGGTGTCGAGATCGCCTCTCGTCTGAGCCGCAACTATCCCCTCGGCCCCCTGGCGGTACATGTATTGGGATATGTGGGGCGTATCAGTGAACGCGATCTACAAACCATCGACACCAGTAATTATCGTGGCAGCACCCATATAGGCAAGACCGGTATCGAGCGCACCTATGAAGATACCCTGCATGGTCGTATCGGTTACCAAGACATCGAAGCCAATGCGGTGGGACGGACCTTGCGTGTGTTGGAACGCACATCACCCAAAACCGGCAGTAACCTCTACCTGAACATTGATAGCGCGCTGCAACGGGTGGCAGAAAAGGCATTGGGCACAGAGAATGGGGCCCTGGTGGCCATCGATGTTGAGACGGGCGGGATTCTCAGCATGGTCAGTATGCCAACCTACGATCCCAACCTGTTCATCAACGGCATCGACAGTGACAGCTATAACACTCTGAGTAAATCCACTACCCAGCCACTGTTTAATCGAGCTATTCAAGGACAATACCCGCCTGGCTCCACCGTCAAGCCCTTTGTCGGCATGGCGGGATTGGAGACCGGACATGCCCAACCGGGTAAACCGATCTTTTGTGCCGGCTGGTATCTATCAGAGGGTGAACACAAACGCCGTTACCGTGACTGGAAGCGTGATGGTCATGGTCTCACCAGTCTCAGCAAAGCCATTACCGAATCCTGTGACGTCTATTTTTATGATCTGGCCTACAACATGGGCATAGATGATCTGTCAGTCTTCATGCAGCAATTTGGTTTTGGCAGTCGTACAGGCATCGATATGTTGGGGGAAATGCCAGGCCTGATACCGACTCGGGAATGGAAAAAGAAGATCCATAATGTGCGCTGGTTTCCTGGCGAAACCATCCTTACCGGTATAGGGCAGGGCTATTCTCTCACTACGCCCTTACAACTGGCCTCCGCTACCGCCACACTGGCCAATGGTGGCAGACGTATCCAGCCCAGACTGGTGGGGATCATAGAGGATGCCAATAATGGTGAGCAGGAGTTGTTACAGCCCAAGCTACAACATCAGATAGCCTTGTCAGAAACACACAACTGGGCCTACATAAAGGAGGCGATGGTGAACGTGGTGCATGGCAGTACCGGTAGCGCACGGGGCAGTGGCTGGGGTCTGAAATACAAAATGGCCGGTAAAACCGGTACTGCCCAGGTGTTTGGCATCAAAGAAGACGAGGTGTACAACGCCGAAGAGTTGGAAAAACGTCTGCGGGATCACGCCTTATTTATCGCCTACGCTCCTGCAGAAAAGCCACGCATTGCGGTGGCTGTCATCGTTGAGAATGGCGGTGGCGGCGGTAGTGTCGCCGCTCCCATCGCACGTAAGGTCATCGACCACTACATGGTAAACCCTTAAGGCCAGAATTATGATGGATGCATCCAGCAGACAATCCCGCGCCTGGCAACGTTACCACATGGATACACCGTTATTCATTGGTCTGCTGAGCCTGTCGGTTATGGGGCTGATCGTACTCTATAGCGCCGGTGGGCAGAATATCGACCTCATCCTGCGACAGATGCTGCGTCTGGGCATAGGGTTTATCGTCATGTTCGCCGTCGCCCAGATCACCCCTCAGCAACTGAGCCGCTGGTCTCTATGGGCCTATGGCATCGGTCTAAGCCTGTTGCTGCTGGTATTACTGGGGGGAGAAATGGGCAAGGGTGCTCAACGTTGGCTGGATCTCGGCTTTGTCCGTTTTCAACCCTCAGAGATCATGAAAATAGCCGTACCCTTATTGATTGCACGTTACATGGCCTCACAACCCATGCCGCCCAAGCTATCGGTGGTTATCTTTGCCGCCACGCTCATCGGCATACCTACCTTTATGATTATGAAGCAACCGGATCTGGGTACCTCACTGTTGATCGCCTTTTCCGGAGTATTCGTACTGCTGTTCGCGGGCCTGCGTTGGCGTTATATCTTTACCGTACTGGGCAGCATATCCGTTGCCGCACCATTTATTTGGGGGTTGTTACATACCTACCAGAAGAATCGTGTGCTTACCTTTATCAATCCGGAACGCGACCCGTTGGGTACCGGCTATCACATAATCCAATCCAAGATCGCCATCGGCTCTGGCGGTATGTACGGCAAGGGTTGGCTAAATGGTACCCAGGCCCACCTGGATTTCCTGCCCGAGCGCACCACCGACTTCATCTTCGCCGTAGCCAGTGAAGAGTTTGGCCTATTGGGTGTTCTGGTTCTGCTCACTGCCTTTATGTTTATCGTTTTTCGCGGTATATATATCGCTATCCAGGCACAAGACTCCTTTTCCCGTCTACTGGCAGGTAGCATCACCTTGACCTTCTTTATCTACTTCTTCATCAATATCGCCATGGTAAGCGGTATACTGCCAGTAGTTGGACTGCCACTACCGCTGGTCAGTTACGGCGGGACATCGATGGTGACCTTGATGGCATCTTTCGGTATCCTGATGTCTATTCAAACTCACAGGAAGCTGGTTGCCACCTAGCGCATCGATATGGTTATGAAGTCCTACCGGAAAACGCTTATTGCGCTGTTACTACTGATCCTGTCTCCTGCTGCTGCAGGAAACTTGACGCAACGGGATGAAATCAAGCATTTCGTCGATGGTATGGTGGAACGCCACCAGTTCAATGGTCCGTTGCTGAAACAGGTCTTCAACAAGATTAACCTGCAACCTTCGATTATCGAGGCCATGAGACGCCCGGCAGAGGGCAAACCCTGGTACCAATACCGTCCTATTTTCCTTACAGAATCACGCGTTGCTGGTGGGCTGAAGTTTTGGGAACAACACGCAGACACCCTCGCCCGCGCAGAAAAAAAATATGGCGTTCCGGCAGAGATCATCATCGCGATCATTGGTGTAGAGACCCGCTATGGGCGTCATACAGGTAACTATCGCGTCATCGATGCACTGGCCACCCTCGCCTTTGACTACCCTCCCCGCGCGACGTTCTTTAAGAGTGAGCTGGAACATTACCTGTTGATGGCGCGCGAAGAGCAGATCGACCCATTGAAACTGACAGGTTCTTATGCAGGAGCCATGGGCCAACCCCAGTTTATTGCCAGCTCCTTCCGCAGCTATGCCGTAGACTTTGATGGCGATGGCCGACGTGACCTGTGGGACAACACTGATGACGTCATCGGTTCCGTCGCCAACTACTTTAAACGCCATGGTTGGAAAGCCGGAGAACCGATTACCGCGCAGGTGACAATAAAGGGCAAAAAATACAATAAGTTGCTTAGTAAGGGCTTAAAACCAGACAGCACCCTTAAGGAATTCCGCAAGCACGGCATTCAAGTGGCAAAACAATACAAAAATACACAACCAGCCAAGTTGCTGGAATTTGAAACCGAGGACGCGGCGGAATACTGGGCGGGAATGAAAAACTTTTATGTCATCACCCGCTATAATCACAGTGCCTTGTACGCCATGGCGGTTTATCAGCTGAGCGAGGAAATTCGCCAGCAACGCGAAGCCAAAGTAAGCAAAACCGCCGCGAAATAGACGGAGCCTCCATGTATTCACGCAGGCTGATTATCTTGCTCACGGCTGCCCTGTTCACAGCCTGTGGCCCGCTACATAGACAAGACAGCGCGCCCGCCCGTATGCTGGTGGATCCCGCTCGCGTCGGCGATGCTGTGCCGCGTGTGGAGCCCCGCAGTCGTTATGGCAATCCTATCCGCTACACACAATTCGACAAGACCTATACCCTGTTGAAGGCTTGTAAGGACTACAAAAGCCAGGGCGATGCCTCCTGGTACGGAACCAAATTTCACGGTCAGCGCACCTCCAGTGGCGAAACCTATGACATGTATAGCATGACGGCTGCGCATAAAACCCTGCCCATCCCTTGTTATGCCCGTGTCACCAACCTGGATAATGGTAAGAGCATTGTGGTTCGTATCAATGATCGGGGACCATTCCATGAAGGCCGTATTATCGACCTATCCTATGTCGCCGCTGCAAAACTGGATATGTTGAAAAAGGGCACTGCCCGGGTCGAGGTAAGTGTTATCGACCCCAATGCCCCAATACAGACGCCGGCAGCATTACCTGAACCAACGCCACACTTGGTTCAAACGGAGGCGGCCAATACTGTTGACACAAACGCCGAAGCCAATCAGACCGAAATCCCCGCGAACCAGGGAACCTCCGACGATAGTAGCCGCCTCTACCTACAAGTGGCCGCCTATGCGCAGAGGGCAAACGCGGAAAAAGCGCAGGCCAAGCTAATGCCGATCTTGGCAGAGGAGATCGTCATCCAGCCACAAGAAAATGGACTGTTCAAACTATGGGTAGGACCACTGGCCAGTGTCGAAGAGGCAGACAAGATCTCTGCACAACTCTCTGGCCACGGCTATGCCAACACCCATGTGATTATTTATTAACCAGGCCGCCCTACTAATAATGAGGGTGACAAGGTAGAATAGCGTCATATTTCTATCGTCAAAATATACGGAGTTTTCGAACCTGTTATCATGAAATACCTAATTAGAATTGTTCTTGCTTTACTCGTTACCACCCAAGCCTCTGCTAACCCAACAGCATTCAGTCTGGTTCCTTCAGCGCCAAATCTTAACGCCAAGGCCTATCTGTTGATCGACTATCACAGCGATCAGGTACTGGCAGAAAGCAACGCCGATGCACGCATCGAGCCTGCCAGTCTGACCAAGATGATGACCGCCTACGCCACATTTTATGAACTAAAAAGTGGCACCATCAAGATGGAGGACACCGCCAAGGTGAGCCTCAATGCCTGGAAGACTGCCCAGGGCACCTCCACCATGTTCCTGCGTGAACGTCAGGAAGTGGGCATCAAGGATCTGCTCTACGGTCTTATCATCCAGTCCGGTAATGACGCCAGTATCGTTCTCGCCGAGCACATCGCAGGCAGTGAAGAGGCCTTCTCTTCGCTCATGAATGAGCACGCACGGATGCTGGGTATGACGGGTACCAACTTTGTTAACGCCACAGGCCTGCCAAACAAGGACCACTACACCACCGCACGTGATCTGGCCACACTGGCCAAGGCCATTATCCGTGACTTCCCTGAGCACTATCACATCCATGGGATAAAAAAGTTTTCTTTCAACGGTATTGATCAATACAATCGCAACAACCTGTTATGGCGTGACCGTTTTGTCGACGGTCTCAAGACCGGCCACACCGACTCGGCAGGCTACTGTCTGGTGGCCTCGGCCGTGCGCAAAAACATGCGTCTGATCTCGGTTGTTACCGGCACCAGCAATGAGAATGCCCGTGCTATCGAAAGTCAGAAACTGCTACGTTACGGCTATCGTTTCTTCTCTACCTATCACATCTATGATGCCGATACCGAGTTGTACAAGATGCGCGTATGGAAAGGCAGTAAGGAAGAGGTTCCGTTGGGCATCAACCAACCTCTGTATGTCACCATACCCCGTGGTCAATACAAAAAGCTCAAGGCATCTCTGGATGTAAACAAGGACATTGAAGCCCCGGTCACCAAAGGTGGCCAGTATGGTAGCGTCAACGTGACGCTGGCAGGAAACCAACTATTGCAACGTCCCCTGGTGGCGCTGGAAGATATCTCCGAAGGAAGTATCTGGGAGCAAACCAAGGACGGGGTGATGCAAATGTTCCAATAAGGAGAAGGGGGCGACATGCCCCCTCTTTGCCCTATGCAGTCAGCCACATGTTATTTGAATGGTGAATTTCTTCCCCTTGCTGCTGCAAAGGTCTCGGTACTGGATCGCGGTTTTATCTTTGGTGATGGTGTCTATGAGGTGATCCCGGTCTACGGCAGGAAGGCCTTTCGGCTGAACCATCACTTGCAACGTCTGCAAAATAGCCTGGATGCTATACGCATCGACAATCCTTTGAGCAATCAAGAATGGCAACAGATCATTGATACTCTGATAGAGCAAAACGAGGGCGATGAGCAATCCATCTATTTGCATGTCACCCGCGGCGTTGCACAGCGTGACCATGCTTTTCCGGCGTACACCCCAGCAACTGTATTTCTTATGAGTAATCCCCTGCTGGCACCCGAACCAACAACGGTAGCACTAGGCATCAAAGCCGTTACTCTGCCAGACATCCGCTGGCTTAACTGCCACATCAAGGCCATCTCACTACTGCCCAATATCCTCTTCCGTCAGCAGGCCATCGATAGTGGCAGCGATGAAGCCATCCTGATACGCGATGGTATGGCGACCGAGGGTGCGGCCAGTAATCTGTTTATCGTCAAAGATGGGGTCATCATCACGCCACCCAAAGGCAGTCAGCTACTCCCAGGTATTACTCGAGATCTGATCGTAGAGCTTGCTCAGCAGCATCAATTAAACTGTGAGGAACGCGAGATCACCGAACAACAACTATTTGATGCCGATGAGATCTGGATCTCCAGCTCCACCAAAGAGGTAGTGCCGGTATTGGAACTGAACCAACAGACGGTGGGAGGTGGCCAGCCCGGCCCCGTGTGGAAGCAGATCTATCTGCTCTACCAGGCGATGAAGCAAGAACTTCGCAACGGCCAGCATAAATAGGATCTGCGGTATACTTTGCCCGCGCAATTTTAAGTCTCTCTTCAGGTACGGACCCATGAGCGATCTACATACAGACGAAACCATCTTTGAATTCCCCTGCCCCTTCCCGATTAAGGCCATGGGTAAGAACACGCCAGAGTTCGAATCCTTTGTCATGGGCGTGATCAACAAACATGTCGCGGATCTGGGTGAAGGCGCGGTAAGCAGCAAACCCAGCAAGGGAGACAAATGGATCTCCCTGACAATCACCATTACTGCCCAGAGCAAGGCCCATCTGGATGCCATCTATCTGGAACTCAATGGCTCCGATCTGGTAGTCATGACCCTGTAACACATATGCGAATCGAACCCATACACATACACACTCTGCCAGGTTTGCAGGTCTACGAACCAACCTGGCATGCCATGCAGGCCTATACTGCCGAGCGTAATCATGACAGTGCCGATGAGATCTGGCTGTTGCAACATCCGCCGGTATATACCCTGGGGCGTAATGGTAAGGAGGAACATATTCTCGACCCCGGCCAGATCCCAGTGGTTCATATCGACCGAGGCGGTCAGATCACCTATCACGGCCCCGGTCAGTTAGTGGTCTACCTGCTGGTAGACATCAAGCGCCGTAAGATGGGTGTCAGAGACATGGTCAGTGCGATGGAAAGTGCCATTATCGGCTTACTGGCAGACTATGGTATTGAGGCCGCTGCCCGTAGCGATGCCCCTGGAGTCTATGTAGCCGGGGCCAAGATCGCCGCACTGGGACTGAGGATCAAACAGGGTCGCAGTTATCATGGCCTGAGTCTGAACCTTGATATGGACCTCACCCCTTTTAGCCATATAAACCCCTGCGGTTATGAAGGCATGGCCGTGAGCCAGCTGGTAGATCTATCCAAGCAGTGGCAATGGCCACAGCTGGAACAACAACTAAGCCAGCATCTGTGCCGACAATTGGGCAACGCCGACTATATCCAGATCGATACCCTTCCTGGAGCCCTTAGCAATGAGTGAAAAGAAAACTAATCTGCCAAAATCTTCTGTAAGGCCCCGTAATCCCCTAAAGGGCGAATCCAAGACAGCACGCATTCCTATCAAAGTAGTACCGCTGGAAACTCCTCTACCCAAGCCCAGATGGATACGAACAAAATCACATACAGGTCCTGATGTGGCACGACTGAAACAGGTACTGCGCGAGCACAAACTCAACACAGTTTGTGAAGAGGCTGCCTGTCCCAATCTGGGTGAGTGTTTCACTCACGGAACCGCCACCTTCATGATCATGGGTGAGATCTGTACCCGACGATGTCCATTCTGCGATGTGGCCCATGGACGTCCTCAGCCTCTAGACGCAGACGAAGCGATTAATCTGGCCAGCACCATACGTGATATGGGGATGAAGTACGTGGTCATAACCTCGGTGGATAGGGATGATCTGCGTGACGGTGGTGCCAAACATTTTAGTAACTGCATAGAAAAGATCCGTAAGCTCTCACCAGAGATAAAGATCGAGATCCTTACCCCGGATTTTCGTGGGCGCATGGAGGTGGCTCTGCAGGAAATGGCACGAGCCTTGCCCGATGTCTTTAACCACAACCTGGAAACCATACCCAGACTCTACAAGGCTGCACGCCCCGGTGCCGATTATCAATGGTCATTAACGCTGCTGAAAAAATTCAAGTCCGCACACGCCGAGATTCCAACCAAGTCAGGTCTCATGGTCGGACTAGGTGAAACCAACGATGAGATCCTTGAGGTGATGCGAGACATGCGCGAACACCATGTAGACATGCTCACCATCGGCCAGTACCTGCAACCTAGCCAGCATCACATCGCCCTAAAAAGATATGTCACACCGGAAGAGTTCGAACTATTTCGCATCGAAGGCGAGAAGATGGGCTTCAGCAATGTAGCCAGTGGGCCAATGGTACGCTCCTCCTATCATGCGGATCTTCAGGCCAAGGGTAATAAAGTGGGCTGATGATAATACATGCGATATTTTCTTTCGCGCACAGACACCAAGAAACTAAATACTCTGGCAGCCAGACCTAGATATCCAAGTGCGAGAATGACACACTCACCCGCTTCTTTTATTATTAATTTGGTAAATCCGACATGAATGACAACGAAAAAAGAAAAATCTTCACACAAATGGCTGATATATTTATCGACGTCGCAAATTCAAAATGTGAAGAACAGGATAAGACCATGGTGGCTTCCGCGTTTTTATATGGCGCGGCAAGATTTTGTGCCTTTGTTGTGGCCGCCGAGGCAGGTACAGAGGAAAAATTCGATGCGGACCATGACTCGGCTCTAAGGTACTTTAATAATGAATTTAATCGTATGTTCGGCGAACATCTAAGCGATTACAAGGGTGTTTTCACGCAAAAATAAACATATGTCGATAAAAACAAATTATTGTTTGTTAGCATAGCTATCGGTCAAATTTTCATCGAACAAAATATAGAATGGACAACAGGCCGTTGTAAAGATAAAAAATAGTTTCAAGAATAATTTACAAGGATGAATATGGATATTCAATGTAGCAAGGCCAGAATATTCCCCTGGCAAACATCAGATAAGTCATCACTAGTACAACATGCAAATAGCAGAGATATCTGGCGTAACCTGCCAGATGCCTTTCCACATCCCTATACTGATCAGAATGCCGAGTTTGGATATTGGCTAGGATAAAAATATTGGGACCAGGGAATCATGTCCGAGGTCGTGGAAAAAGTGGTGCCCTACATTTTTTCTCACTTTGATCTGGTGCGTCTTAAGTAGCCAATTTTTGAATGGAACGTAGCATTGATGAAAGATTTAGAAAAATCAGGTTTTATTCAAGAAGCCATACATAAAAAAGCCGCACTAAAAGATGGGGTTCTGGGCGATCTATTTTACTTAGTCAGGCTAAACAATTACCTTGCAATAGAGCCACACGAGAAACCATTATGAGTATAAAAAACCTATTACTTGGCTATGGAGTCTTCGCCCTGCTGGTATTTCTATACACGGGATATACCATGGAGCAAGGATTTCCAGAACTCTATGCCAGCGATATTAGTATACGTTATCTCTACAGAGCGAATCATATTTACCTGCTATTTAGTGCTTTACTTATACTGATGTATGCCAGTAGCTACGACAAAAGTATAAATCCAATTAGTAACTCGCTATATGCCATAGTAGCGACTGTATTGATCATCGCGCATATAATCCTTATAGCGGCCTTCTTTATCGAACCGCAACAAGCCAGTGATAACCGGCCACTAAGCTATTATGGTGTGGTAATAACGCTGACCGCAGTGATTCTTGGAGTTTTTGCCAGGCTTGGTCAGTTGGGTAATAAGCAGCAGTGAGAACAAGCTAGCAACAGAGTTGCGGCCATCTATCAGAGTTGCTATAAACGGATGATAAATCAATAACAAAGAAAGGAATCAGAGCATGACAGAATCCATGAGCTGGCCACTAGCCGTACTGATAGCCATCGATCAACTGGGGAATGCCATCGCCGGTGGAAACCCTGATGCCACCGTCTCGGCACGCTGTTACTACTTTGCACAAATCAGACCCAATATGCTGAAGTACTACTGGCGACTGTTGGAGTTGATCATCAACTTTGCTTTTTTACCCATTGATGGTCCACAACACTGCCAAAAGGCTCTCGAGGATGAGCCTGCGGAGGAATTCTACCCTGGCAGCGATCTTACCCGCGCCATACTCGGCATCCTGGTTATCATCGTCTGTATACCACTATCTATCATTCATCGTATCGCGGTAATCATTATCCCAAAGTGGCGCTACAAACCTGTTTAACCACTCTACAGCCACATCACTTTCTGATTGACTTATATCAGCTATAGCCAAACCAATACGGTCTATACTGAATCCAATAGACCCGTTGGAGGGGGATATGCTGAATCACATTAAACACCACCGGCTATGGATTGGTATAACCCTTGTTGTTAGCGTACTATTTTCCATCAGCCTATATTCCGTTACCAGAACCAATGTCGAGTACATTACTCCACGCTACGGAGAGATCATTGAATCCATCTATGGTCTGGGTAAGGTAAAAACACATAATTTTCACGATATAAAACTTGGCATCATGAGTACCGTACAAGAACTCTATGTACGGGAAGGTGATCAGGTCAAAAAAGGTGACAAATTATTACGTCTGGAAGGCAACACCCTCTTTTACGCTCCTTTCTCTGGTACCGTAACATTAATCGCCTACCGCGAATTACAACCTGTATTCCCACAACAGACCATTTTACGTCTGGAAGATCTCAGTAATAAATACATCGAAGTTTCACTAGAGCAACAAGGCGCACTTAGGGTTGAAAAATCGCAAACTGTGCGTGTCATATTCGAAAGTGTACGCGGCGAAATACTAAGAGGAAAAGTCGACTCCATATTTCCCCGAAATGAGGAGTTTCTAGTTCATGTCAACGTAGACAATCTGGCGACACAGATACTACCTGGTATGACGGCAGACGTTGCCATAGAGGTAGGTCGTAAGGATAAAGCCCTGTTAGTCCCCCTTTCGGCCATCAGCTCGGGTCAGGTCCGCATCCTGCGTGATAAAAAAAGAAAGGTCATCGCTTTGAAGATAGGTGTAATAGACGGAAATTGGGCAGAAGTAGTGGACGGTGACATAGAGGAAGACGATCTGATCATTGTACAAAAGAGTAAACCCTGATGCTGTTTCTTGCCATCCGACACCTGTTGTCCCGTAAGCGTCAAACCGTGTTGATATTCCTTGGCATTAGTCTGGGTACTATGATGTTTACCATGATATCCGGCATACAATTGGGCATGCGGGAGTTTATCGAAGACAGGTTATTAAACAATACCTCGCATATCCAGATCAGCGCACGCGATCGACTCATCAATAAGGAAGAGATCAGCCGACGCTTTTATCCTCATCAAACAGTGCAATGGTTGGTACCGCCAGCGGGCAAGCGTGAAGAGGCACATATTATGTATCCTCAGGGCTGGTTTGATCGCCTAAGTGTTGATCCGCAGGTAACTGCTTACTCCCC
>Ga0224506_10002672_pt1 | contig 12051 bp, 12 predicted proteins | sample SF_Jan12_sed_USG_2_FD_169108 | JGI IMG/M metagenome (GOLD analysis project Ga0224506, IMG submission 169108) | Sediment microbial communities from San Francisco Bay, California, United States - SF_Jan12_sed_USGS_8_1 | ecosystem: Environmental > Aquatic > Marine > Sediment | place: USA...
TGCATTTAGCCCATTTATGGCAATCTTGCATAATCATCTTATGCACTCTTCCTACTTTCTTGAATTCGTTGTTCTATCCAGTCATTTACCTCCACTTCAATCCATCCGACGGCACGCTGTGAACCTAAATTGATGGGTTTTGGAAATAAACCTTCTGAAATTCGTAGATAAATGGTTGAGCGGGAAAAACCTGTTATGTTTTTTATATCTTGGAGTCTTAAAATATTATTCACAATGTTTGTACCTCGTAGTACTTTGTTGAACATTGTGAAATTATGCTGGGTACTCTCAGATGAGTCACACCACATATATCAGAAGATATATTGGTGGTAAAATATTAGAATTAATTAAATAGACTTAAACGCTCATATTCTTCAATATTATTTTTATTTTTCATGTAAATTTTTTCAATTGAAGATTCACTTAAATGATATTTATCCGACAATAGTAAGCAAGCTTCTATTAAAGTAGCACCTGCTTGCATATATATTATCTCACCTGTTATCTCCATATCTCTTTTATAATTTATTTTCGGTCTTTTTCTAGGTTGAGCAAATTCAAAAGCCTGATAAACCGCTGTTTTATCTTTTTTTTCACTAGTAACAACACTAAAAAAAGATCGAGCAATATAATTATTAATGCAATCTGGAATATTTAAACCTTCATTAAAGAACTTCAAATATAATTCCATCAAGAATACGGCATCAGTATGTGATTCAGGAAAAAGATCTGATATGTGATTATCATCAGCTACTAGCGTTTTATATAAAAATTCAACCTGTTCTTTTGAATCATCCATATCAAGATTAATTGTCGCCTCATAATCTGGGTATTTTATATCTATTAACATATTTTAAGCCTTTTATATCCTCTTATAATCATGCTTAATTTGTAACCTTCAATTTATTCAAAATAATTACCCCATTACTACGTCACCTTATTTATGCATCCAGACATTTTTCACAATACAGTGATATAAAAAGTAAACATATAATTTATGCCTTCTTTCTATAAAGAGGAATAATTGCTGCACCAGTCTTTGTTCCGTCAAGATAGTTACTGTACCACTGCATCATATCTACTCGCTCATCAAGGTATTGGGAACGATTATAAGCGGCACGTATTTTATTTCTATCTCCATGAGCTAGTTGTCTTTCAATAACATCTACACGAAAGCCTGCTTCATTAAGCGTCGTACTAGCTGTTGTTCTAAAACCATGTGCTGTTGCATCAAAACCCAACCTTTTCCTAATCGCATAAGTTAACGTATTTTCACTCATCATTTTTTTACTGTCATGACTACCGGGAAATACTAAATCAAACTTACTGGTTAGTTCTTTAATTGACTTTAAAACACTCAAAGCCTGGCTAGATAAAGGAACAATATGCTCTTCCTTCATCTTCATTTTCTCAGCTGGAATACGCCAAATGGCTTTTTCCATATCAATGTCTTTCCACTCAGCAGAACGTAATTCGCCAGGACGTACAAAGGTATGAACAATCAATTTAAGCGCATAGCCGGTTAACGTGTAACCAGGATAAGTATCAAGTGCATTAAGGAATGGAGATAGCTCATCGAGCTTTAGCGCTTTTCGATGTTTTGGTTTGCGTGTTTGAATAACGCCATCAAGCGCATCGGCAACATTAAATTCAAGAATACCGATTTGGATTGCATAGCGAAGTACAGATCGTGTTCGTTGCTTAACTCGACTTGCGACATCGAGTGCGCCTCTACTCTCGATATGTCTTATTATTGATAATACATCGGGTGTTCTAATGTCTTTGATGGGCATGTCGCCGATATGTGGAAAGGCATCGACCTTCAATGAACGCCAGACATTATCAGAATGATCTTTGCTCCATCGCCCTGACTCTTTTTTGTGCCATTGTTCTGCGATGAGCTTAAACGTATGTTCGCTTGTTTCAATTTTTTGTCGTCTTTTATGAACGGACGGATCGAGGTTTTTTTGAAGGAGTTTTTTCGCTTGTAATGTCAGTTCTCTCGCGTCGGCAAGCGACACCACAGGGAATACACCTAACGCGAGGGTCTTTTGTTTTTGTTGGTATCGATACGACAAACGCCAGTACTTTGAGCCATTCGGACGCACCTCAAGATTCAGTCCTTTACCATCGGACAACTTATACGGTTTGTCCTTTGGTTTAGCTTGTTTGACGGCTAAAGCGGATAATTTTTCGGATTGTGCCTGTGATGCCATATGTTGGTACACACCTAAATCGAACTAGAATGCCAACATTTGTACCAACTAAAATGTTGGATGTCAATGGATTAACTCGGAGTAACTTGGAATGAAAATGGCTTGAAAGCGAGGTTTTATACAGTATTTCTGGTGTTTCAGGACTTTGTTGGACGTCCTAAAACAAGTAAATGGTGCCCAGGGCCGGAATCGAACCGGCACGGTGTTGCCACCGAGGGATTTTAAGTCCCTTGCGTCTACCAATTTCGCCACCTGGGCAGGTAACTAAAGCGATTATTTGTTTAGTGACAGTTAATCTTCTTCAAAATCTGTCAATTATTCCCACAACCCTATAAGGAAATGGAGGCGAGGATCGGATTCGAACCGACATAAGAGTGATTTGCAATCACTTGCCCAGCCGTTTGGCTACCTCGCCGTAATCTGTTGTTGTCAGTATTATTATACTTCTACTACAACATAAAAAAACCCCGGAAAGTGCCGTTGCAGCGCCGAGGTTTTGAAATTTGGAGCGGGAAAGGAGGCTCGAACTCCCGACCCCGACCTTGGCAAGGTCGTGCTCTACCAACTGAGCTATTCCCGCTTTAGAAGGCCGGTATTTTATAGATACAGGCCTAAGTGTCAAGAGTAAATTCAGGTCTTTTTTAACCTTCTTTCTTGATGCTTGGCCATGCTGCTAATAAATAAGTCACCATCGACCAAAGTGTCAGTGCTGCTGAAATATAGAGCAATAAATAGCCAAAATGCAGTGGTGAGAACCAGCCAATGGGGTGTTCATACAACATAAAACCAATGGCCCATAACTGCCCTGCTGTTTTCACTTTTCCAAGGAATGTGACCTTTACTTCACTAGTGTGCCCGATATTTGCCATCCACTCTCGTAAGGCTGAAATAGTCAGTTCTCGACCAATGATAATAATGGCGGGTATGGCCACATAATAATACGGATTTGCACTCACAATGAGTACCAGCGCGATACTTACCGAGAGTTTGTCAGCAACAGGATCTAAAAATGCACCAAAAGCAGACTGTTGATTTAGTTTTCTGGCTAAATAACCGTCGAGTAAATCGGTTGAACCAATAATAAAGAATAAACTGGCCAAAACGACGTGCTGGTCTTCAAATTCAGGTAAATAAAAAATTACGACTAATATCGGTAGTAAACCAATGCGACATAAAGTGAGTATATTTGGAATGTTATAAGTCATATTCTGTTTATTCAGTATCCATATGGAAAGTATCGTATATTTTTTTCGCTAGTTGCTTACTTATTCCGGGTACTCGCGCGATATCTTCAATACCGGCGCGTGTGACCTCTTGTAAACCACCAAATTGCTTAAGTAATTGCTGTCGACGCTTGGGGCCGAGTCCTTCAATACCTTCTAAAACAGATGTTTTTCGCTTTTTAGCACGGCGGTTACGGTGACCACTAATCGCAAATCGATGTGCTTCATCACGAATTTGCTGAGTTAGATGCAAGGCAGGTGAATCAGATGGCAGTATAATCTTGCGCTGGGTAGCGGACAAGTAGAGAGTATCTAAATCGGGATTTCTCCCCTCACCTTTTGTTACACCTATAAGCATAACATCATTAATCTGCAGTTCCTCAAGCACGTCTTTCGCCTGACTAACCTGGCCTTTGCCGCCATCAATAAAGAGAATATCCGGGAGTTTTGCTTCACCTTCTTTTAAACGTTTATAACGCCGCATTAATGCCTGTTTCATTGCGGCATAATCATCTCCGGGGGTGATATCTTCGATATTAAAACGACGATAATCGGCTTTTAACGGGCCTTTTTCATCAAAAACCACGCATGAGGCAACCGTGGCTTCACCCATGGTATGGCTAATATCAAAACACTCCATTCGCGTTGGCATTTCGTCAAGTTCTAGCGCGTTTTGCAGGGCTTCATAACGTTGTAATACGGTTGCGTGGCTGTTTAAACGGCTTTTTAGTGCCTGCTGTACATTTTGTATGGCCATTTCTAACCAGCGGGCGCGTTGCCCACGCGGTTTTGATTGCAAGGTGATATTGCGTTCACTTTGTTCTTTTAAGACCTGCTCCATCAATTCTTTATTTTCAATTTCGTGACTTAAAATAATGTCCGCAGGGATTTCACGACCGTGGCTTTGTGCATCACCAAGATAATATTGCGCAATAAAGGTACTTAGGATTTCTGCTGGTTCGGAGTTTTTTGCATTTTGTGGGAAAAAGGTTTTATTACCGAGGTTACGTCCACCGCGGATCGAAAAGAGCTGTACACACGCAATGCCATTTTGTATGGCGATGGCAATAATGTCCTGATTGCCACCTTCACTATCGATGTATTGTTTTTCTTGTATCCGTTGCAGGTTGGCGATTTGGTCTCTGAAGTGTGCCGCTTTTTCAAAATTAAGATCTTGCGAGGCTTCTTCCATGCGCTTTATGAGCTGTTCAATAACAACATTACTCTTGCCTTGTAAAAACATAACCGCATGATTCACATCTTCTGCGTAGTCTTCTTTAGAAATTAAGCCAACACAGGGAGCAGTGCAGCGTTTAATTTGGTGTTGTAAACAGGCGCGTGATCGATTGCTGTAAAAGCTGTCTTCACATTGACGCACGGGGAAAATCTTTTGTAGCAGGTTTAACGTTTCACGGACTGCGCCTGCACTTGGATATGGACCAAAATAACGTCCTTTTTTCTTTTTCGCACCGCGATGAACCCCTAGCCGGGGGAAAGGATGTTCACTTGATAAATAGATAAAGGGATAACTTTTGTCGTCTCTGAATAAAACGTTATAACGTGGTTTAAGCGATTTAATTAAGTTGTTTTCGAGGATTAACGCTTCGTTTTCAGTATGCGTTACAGTCACTTCAATATCACGAATGTGTGACACCATGACGCGTGTTTTGGGACTACTGACGTTTTTTAGGAAATAACTCGATACCCGTTTTTTTAGGACTTTTGCTTTGCCGACATAAATAACGATGCCCTTTTCATCAAGCATGCGATAAACACCCGGTTTGTTGGGTATGTTACGTAACGCCGCTTTAGCATCAAATTCTGTGGGAGCTGTCGCCATCGGAATATTACCGGCCTGGCAAGGTAGTGAATTGGGTGAAGATATTACACGGAAAAATTCGACACTCCTGGTCAAAACCTGTCGTAATTTCTTTCATATTAAACTTTAAATAAACTATCTAACTTATTGATTATATTGACTAAGGAAGTGGATATTCTTCTATAAAGCCATGCTGCATGGCAAGTTTAGTTAATTCTATATCATTCTGCACAGAAAGCTTACCAAGCAGTCGATAGCGATATGTACTGACTGTTTTAGGGCTCAAACAAAGCTTGTCTGAGATTTCCGCTACTTTATAGCCTTTAATCATCATGCCCAAAACCTCTAGCTCACGTTTTGAGAGGTTCTTGAATGGTGAAGAACCATCTCCACCTGCTTTTAACAACGCCAATTTTTGGGCAACTTCGGTACAAATATAGTTACGTGACTGCATGACCTCAGAAATCGCATAGGTAATTTCCTTAATACCTGAGTCCTTTGTGAGATAAGCATTGGCCCCGGCTTTAATAAGGCGCTGGGGGAACAGCTCATCACTGTGCATACTGACAATAATGATTTTTAATTCGGGATAATCACGACGAAGAATTTCAGTTGTTTTAATGCCATTTAGGCCAGGCATATTAATATCTAAAATAGCGACATCAGGCTGAAGATTCTGAACGTGTGATATTGCATCATTACCATTGTCAGCCTCAGCAACAACAGTAAGGTTATCTACATCATCCAGTAATCGTCTTAAACCAGTACGAACTAAAGAATGATCATCAGCAATAATTATTTTTATCATTTTTTACAGCATAGTAATCGGGGGTTATCTCTATTGCTTGAACAATACCCCATATCGTAAATTTTGTGTAGTCTTTAAGCCATACTTACCTCAATTAGAAGGTAATGAATTAAAGTGGATTATCGCGATCAACTTTAACAAATTCATGTATTTCCCGGGTATCATATTTAGAATCAATCATTGAAACAGAAAAAACTAATGAGGAACTACTTTCGTCACCATTTACTGAAAAATCCTCGCCAATCAAGGTGACTCCTGCCAGATCCAACCGACTTCCTGATAACTTGATTGCTGTTTCACCGATAAGCTTACTGGCAGTAATCACTACGTCAGACTGGCCTACATCCAGCGCTGTTTCTGTTGATATAATTTCACTATTTTCGATTGAAACACTGGATGAACGAATCACCAGGTTTTCAATATTCGCATTCCGTATGACTACCTGATTGCAGTTTATGATATCCAGATTTTCGTAGTAGCCTTCATATATCGCATCGACATCATCTTCACATGTTGCAGATCGACCCGCCCCATCTTCTTTATTTTTTATTGCCTGTGTATTGGTTGTTTTATAATCAACGCTGCCACTTTTCTTTAAGTAGCTTTTTATTAGTTTATTAAATTTTTGAGGTTGATCAACCATCGGAACATGAGCGGCATTTTTAATAACTTTCAAGCTCGCTTCAGGCAAATAACTTTTCAGTACCTGTGCAGTCCGTATAGGCGCAATAGTATCGTTCTCACCCCAAATAATCATAGTTGGTATTTGCAGCAGCGATAAGGCATCTGTTAGATCTTCATGTGCCAGTGTGACTGCCGATGTAGTCGACGAATCAATATCCAGTACTTCACTTTTAAGGACATATTGCGACATAAAAGATGATAAAGGACCTACAATGGGTTCAACCTTATTTAGAACTTTATTTGCTATTCTATCTGCATGATAAAGCATTCGACTGTCATCAGAGACACGTGTTTTTAACCAGCCTTTCATTAATTGACGTGAATATGCCATCCGATGCAACACCCCTGCTACATCAACAAGGATGAGTTTTTCGATATTTTGCGGAAACATTTCTGAGTAACGCAGACTTATCGCTCCGCCCATTGAGTGGCCAACAACAATCGCTTTTCCATGCGCATAACGGTTGGCAATATAGTTAATAAATTTTGCATATTCGCGGGGTGAATAATAAGCCACCTCTTTATCTGAATCGCCAAAGCCAGGAAGGTCAAACGTTAGTACATGGTAGTCATTAGAAAGTACGGGGATTTGGTAGCGCCAGTCTCTCAATGCACTGCCATTGAGGCCATGAATTAAGATTATTGTTTTTTTCGCTGCTTTATTTGTTTGATAAACGCAGGCTGAACCATTAAATATTGGCTCATCAATACAAGCTTTATGAATAGTATTATTGTTAGCACTAACATTAAATGCAGTAAGCATTGTTATTGCGATTAAGATTGTTGCCGATATTTTCATACTATCAAACATCCTAAAATATTTTTTCACAAGAAATAAGGACTATAACCTACGTTAGGTTAATGGACAGTATCTGGATATCATTTCAAGCAAAATGTGCAAGATTTAGAGTTCGCTATTAAAGATGAATGAGTTAAGATTTTTTTAAGCTATGGCGAATTTCATCAGGCAAAAATACAAAAGCCCTGATTAACAGGGCTTTTAGCTAAATATAGTCTAAATACTACTCCAGGTTTAGCTATGTATTAATAACAATTTTTTACACAACATTAATTATTGCAATCACTAAAGCGATATCGATATTAGAAGAGTAGCGTTGCACCTATATTAACTGAAGACAGAGACACCTGTGAAGAAAGAATGTCAGTCTCATTAATATAACTCACATACTCAATATTCCATGCGAGATCTTTACCATAACCCATAAAATTGAAGCCCATACCATACGAAATACCACTTTGTTTAGCTGTTAGAGATGTACCTAAAGAACTATAAGTAATTCTAGCGCTAGTATATCCAGCTAAAATATACGGCTCTATACCTCTAGTTAATGAGAAACTGACTAAGCCATAAATCCCACGAAAATGATTTATATCAACGCTTACGGGAACGCCTAAAACAGTGTTAGTATCCTCGCGATTTCCTTCTCCATATCTACCTTCTAATGCAAAGTTTTTATTTACATTATAACCAGCACGTATAGCACCAAATGTTGGATTGTAATCAGGTGAACCGTCTTCAGTATATAATGACACACCAAACTGCATGCCAAGATATTCTTTACCCTTCGTTTCTGCTATTACAGAGGTTGATATGAAAAAAGCCAAAATTATAAGTGTATTTTTCAATTTATAAATCCTTATATTAGAGCCCCATTATTCGAGAAATAGTATGTGATACACTATTATAAATGGGATGATATGCTTAAAAATAAAATACCATATTATTATTATAAATACTATTTTTAGTGGTGTTCATCAAAGCAAAGAAAGTCTAATACTAGACCCCTGAAAGATTGTTGATTTTATAGCATGTTTAAAATATTAGAACGTAATTAATTTATGTATCCTGTTTTCTGACATAATCCAGCTGGTAGTAGCCCTTTATTAATTTTGTGCTTTCATTACATTGTGTAATATCAAGTCTGATTATTTCCATAAGAACAATTATTTGAAAGAAGATGTAAGAGATAGAATTTTATTGATGAGATCAAGCATCCCTGATTCTGACGTTTAATTTGCGCGGAACAAATTGGATAGTCTAGTCCATAATATACAGTACTCTTTCTCAAAATAGCAGCCCTGTCCCTGCAGCGTGAATTACTCTTGATCGCTGCTTTGATGTTTTTTAAATACTCAATACAAGTTAAGCAATAAAAAAAGCCCATCACTATAATAATGATGGGCTTTTTGATGGGTAAGCTATATCAACGTATACAACCTGTTGATTTTGCTAACAATTTGGCGGAGAGGGTGGGATTCGAACCCACGGTAGGTTGCCCTACGCCGGTTTTCAAGACCGGTACTTTCGGCCAGCTCAGTCACCTCTCCATAATGTTTCAAATATCGCGGATATCTCCCCGTATCTGAGGGTGCGCAGCATACAGCATGAATAAACAGATTTCTAGTCATAATTAGCCTTGAAATAAGATTCTATCGCCTTGATATTATGAACTAATAGCGTATGCTTTGGTCTATTACATAAGTTAATTACTATATAAATTATTAAGAGGAATACCCCTATGTTAGGAAATCAGTCTGTTGCGTCACGTCCAATTGAGTCGGTGTTATCGACCAATAAAGTCATTCGCAGCACATATCAATTATTGTCTATGACGCTCGTATTTAGTGCTTTTATGGCCTATCTCAGCATATCTATGCAGGCATCTCAAGGTATGGGACTAGTCGCCACTATCGTAGGTATCGTCATGCTTTGGTTCGTTTTACCACGCACAGCAAACTCTGCTTCTGGTATTCCTGTCATATTTGCTATCACAGGTTTACTAGGTTTTGGTATCGGCCCTATTGTCGCGCACTACCTGGCCATTAACCCAAGCATTGTGATGACAGCCTTAGGTGGTACTGGTGTAATTTTCTTAGGCCTATCAGGTTATGCCTTAACAACTCGTAAAGAGTTTAGCTTTATGGCCGGTTTCTTAATGGTCGGCATGCTGGTTATCGTCGGTGCTTCGTTATTGAACATCTTTTTAGGCATTCCTGCACTTTTCCTGACTATTAATGCTGCTGTAGTAATGATTATGAGTGGTTTCATTTTATATGAAACATCATCAATTATTCATGGTGGTGAAACTAACTACATTATGGCAACTGCAAGTTTGTTCTTGTCTATCCTTAACATGTTCTCAGCATTGTTACATTTGTTGGGTGCATTAGGTGGTGATGATTAATTAGTTTTAATCCAATAAAATAAAAAGCCCTGCTTGAATTTAAGCGGGGCTTTTTTTTAATAATTAATAATAGAGGTACGATATATGGATTGGTTGAAAATTGGCTCCGCAGCCTTAATGATTGGCATGCTTATTTTTATTTACCCACGCATGCGCCACGCAATGAAACATTCACCTAAAGGCACTGCTGAAGATTGGAAAGGATTCATTATACCTTTAGCCGCTGTTATCGGTTTTGTGATTTTTTTAATTATGATGGTTAGAGGTTAAAATATAGCTCTTTGGAAAAAGTTCTTGTGTTTGCCTCTCTTTTCTTTATATTTATATAATTAAAAAATATGCAAAAAATCTGCTTAAAGCAATTTTGTGAACCAGTTCACATTTATTGCTTATGCACAAAAATAAGCATTAACAATATTTTGACTAACACATAGTTTTTTTATTAGATTGTTCTAATATTATAAAACCCCGCAAATTGGCATCAGGTACATAGACTATATAAAGTGTATAATAATAATGTGTCTACATCTAAATTAACATTGAACAAAGGTTTTACACTCATTGAAGTGTTAATTACTCTTGCTATTGTAGGGGTAACAGCCATGATTGCGACAAATTCCTATAAAAATTATATTGAAACCACAAAAATTTCAGTAGCAATATCAGAAATTAAAACACTGTCTCTCATTATCGATAGTTATTATCTCGACAATGGCCACTATCCAGCGAATTTGGGACAAGTCGATAATGCTAATTACCTTGACCCATGGGGTAACCCATATGTTTATGTAAACTTTGCAGAATATAATAATAATGGTGGTCATGAATCGACAAGTGTCAGTGTTGCAAGAAAAGATCGAAATCTTGTACCTATTAATACCAACTATGATTTATACAGTTCTGGAAAAGATGGGAGATCACAGCCACCTCTGGCAGCCAGGGATAGTCTGGATGATATTATTTATGCCACGGATGGCGACTACATTGGTTTAGCCCGATCATTTTAATATGAAATTCTTTGATAACACGCTTAAGTTTTTTAAAAATAAATTCTCACACCGAATAACAGGATTATTCCTTTTCTCTGCTCTTATACCTCTTATCACAACAGCATACCTTTCAAAATATTACATAACTAATATATTGATTGACCAAAGTTATACAGAGTTACAGCAAAATGGGAAGTATTATGGAACGACAATTTATGATCGACTTTTGTTAGCTGAAATCAGGTTAATACATATTGCAAACCAATTTAAAATTCAACCAGGAAACCTCATCAACAATAAAGAATATTTAGGACATTTATTTTCATCGTTAGATATAAAAGAAATTTCTCTTTCAGAGTATTATAATTCCCAAAACAAAAATAAAACCTCCATAGAAACTAAAACATCTAACAATAAATCAACGATATATTTAAATTACCCGTTCCTAACAGGAAAAAATAAATCATTTCAACTTACAGCTACAATATCACCAGACTATATGTGGAACATTGATGATAACGCACATCCATTTCTTAATAATTGTGTAATAAGTAATCTTGGGGTTAATTTAAATTGCCCTAGCTTAGTCCCTTATACGATCAAAGAAAATTTTATCTCAAGTTCAGAGACTAAAAGAAATATTAAACATTGGAATTATTCGAATATTGATTATATATCTACCAGCAGAGTACTATTTTTAAAACCTCGATTTAATACGCAAAACTGGAGAATAATAACAACCAGAGAGAAAAAAGATATTTTTACTGCCACAGAAAATTTTAATTATTTATTTTCTTTGGTTGTCATATTAACTTTACTCGTAGTAATTTTACTTAGCATTATACAAATACGCCGAAGTTTAACACCTCTTGGAAAGTTAATTCGTGGCACACAATATCTAGCTGACAATGATTTCAACCAGCCTATAAAAATCAAGAGTAATAATGAATTTTATCAACTCGCACAGTCATTTAATGTAATGAGTGATCGGTTAAAAAAACAATTCTCTGCATTTACCGTTCTGTCTATACTTGATCAGTTAATATTATCAGACCCTGAAAGCGAAAATATTTATTTAACTATTTTTGAATATATACATAATATAT
>Ga0224506_10002673_pt1 | contig 12050 bp, 5 predicted proteins | sample SF_Jan12_sed_USG_2_FD_169108 | JGI IMG/M metagenome (GOLD analysis project Ga0224506, IMG submission 169108) | Sediment microbial communities from San Francisco Bay, California, United States - SF_Jan12_sed_USGS_8_1 | ecosystem: Environmental > Aquatic > Marine > Sediment | place: USA...
GACCATAAAACTAAAAAGCGACAAACCAGTTTGGGGAGCTAAAGTGAAAATAGTATATGGCCGGGGGGAGCAGTATTATGAGGTGTTAAATTCAAGGGGATATAAGTCATCCGGCTCTACCCTGGTTCATTTTGGATTAAACGAAACAAATCGCATTGATAGTTTGTGTGTGTTTTGGCCTGACGGAACCCGCACGGCCATTGAAAATGTTTTGGCAGACCGACAGATGGTGATCGAACAGAGTCATACGGGTAATAACACCAATCAGGCTGTTCAGGTGAGTGCACCTTACCGCTTATTCAAAGAGGTTACTGGTCAGAGAGGATTATTATACCGGCATGCCGAAAAAGCTTTTGATGATTTTAAATATGGACCCTTACTGCCTCACAAACTTTCCGGTTTAGGCCCATTTATCAGTCAGGGAGACGTGAATGGAGATGGAATGAATGATATTTTTGTTGGCGGGGAGGCATTTAAGTCAGGAGTATTTTTTGTCCGGGAGGAAAAGGGAAGCTTTAAACAACAGGACTTGAACCTTGACGCCACCAATGAGGATATGGGATCACTGTTGTTCGATGCGGATGGTGATGGTGATCAGGATCTTTATGTTGTAAGCGGGAGCAATGAATTTAAGGCCAGATCGGCCTATACAGACCGCTTGTATGTGAATGATGGCCGGGGGAATTATAGCAGGGCCTTTGATGCCCTGCCTCAGGCCTTTGAAAGCGGATCTGTGGTGGAAGGAATAGATTTTGATCGGGATGGCGATACTGATCTTTTTGTGGGAGGACGACAAAAACCTTTCAGGTACCCTTCACCAGCATCAAGTTTCTTGCTGAGGAATGACAGTAAAGAAAAGGACAAACCAAAATTCACTGATGTAACAAAAGAGATGGCCCCGGAGTTGCCGGACATTGGCATGGTGACAGACGCTATTTGGGCAGACTACGATAATGACCAGGACGATGACCTGATCATCACCGGTGAGTGGATGGGCATTTATGTGTTTGAAAATGATAAAGGGAAGTTCAGGAATGTAACGAAAGATATTATCCCTCCGCAACTGGAAGGGTGGTATAATTGCATCGTTGCAGCTGATTTTGATCAAGATGGAGACCTGGATCTGGTGGCAGGAAACAGAGGAGGGAATTACCAAAATGAAGTATCGGTACGAAATCCGCTTGAATTATTTTATGGTGATTTTGATCTTAACGGTCGTGAAGATGTTGTGTGTAGTTATTCCCGCGATGGTGTCAGATATCCGTTGCACGACCGTGACATAAGCGCTTTGCAGATACCTTCCTTAACGACCAGATTCCCAACCTATCAGTCCTTTGCAACGGCCTCTTTTGAGGAAATCTATGGTAAAGAAAGCCTGATGACATCCATTTACCTTAAAGCGCATAACTTTCAATCAATTTACCTGGAAAACAGGGGAAAGGATCATGGATTTATTACACACCCTTTACCCATCGAGGCTCAATTTTCAGCAATAAATGATATTGTGATTATAGATGTGGACAATGATGGCATGAAAGATATGATCATAGCGGGTAATAATTACGATGTAGAGGTAAGAGTACCTGGAAATGACGCGGGTATTGGATTGGTATTAATTAATAAGGGTAACAATGAATTTGCAGCGTTGGATGCGATGGGGAGTGGCTTATTTTTGAATGAAAACGTAAGGGATCTTGAGATTATGGCTGTGGGTGAAGAGAAATGGCTTGTTGCAATGGTAAATAATGGAATGATGAGGGTGTTTAAGTTGGGGCACTTTGGTTCAGTTCATTAATCCAATGTTGCTGCCAAAAACAGCGCGCAGGTTTTTACTGCACGCCCTAATAATATATTGGCCGGAAAATGAGCAGGAGGTGAAAATAAATGGTATATTCCTTTCCGTATTATTTCATTTTAATTTTTATATCTAATTTTGCACTTCAAATAAAACAAAGAATAATGTTGGTATTAAAATTTGGAGGCACCTCCGTTGGTTTGCCTGAGCGGATGCATAAGGTGGCCAGACTGATTACCCAGGATGAAGAACGGAAAATAGTAGTCTTGAGCGCAGTATCAGGCACAACCAATTCATTGGTGGAATTATGTGATGCACTTTATGCGAAGAAAACCGATAAGGCTAATGAACTGGTTTATACGTTGGAAAACAAGTATAACGTTTTTATAGGTGGCCTTTACGCTAAAGCTGAATTTAAAACCAAGGCTGCCCGTTTTTTAAGTGATAAATTTGTGGAATTGCGCAAATTCACCGAAAAGCCGTTTACGGAAAAGGAAGAGAAGGAAATCCTCGCCCAGGGGGAAGTGATTTCCACCTATTTGTTTCATCAATACCTTCATGAGGCGGGCATTTCATCTGTTCTTCTTGATTCCCTGGAGTTTATGAAGACCGATGAATCGGACGAACCCGATATGGAATATATTACGGACAGGCTCCGCGCCACATTGGCAAAATACCCTAACGAGCAACTTTTTATTGCACAAGGCTATATCTGCCTGAACCGTCAGGGTGAAGTAGATAATTTAAAACGGGGTGGGAGTGATTACAGCGCATCCCTGATTGGAGCAGGAGCAGGTGTGGAGGAAATACAGATATGGACTGATATTGATGGAATGCATAACAACGATCCAAGGATAGTGGAAAAGACTTATCCGGTGGCTGAGTTGTCTTTCGATGAGGCAGCGGAGTTGGCTTATTTTGGGGCAAAAATACTGCATCCATCATCCATACTTCCGGCTCAGAAATATAATATTCCCGTGCGTTTGAAAAGTACGCTTGACGAAGAAGCTCCCGGTACACTGATCAGTAAAAAAATCATGACCGATTCGGTGAAAGCCATTGCTGTGAAAGATGGTATTACGGCCATCAAGGTCAAATCCAGTCGGATGTTACTGGCGCATGGCTTTCTGCGCCGACTATTCGAGGTGTTCGAACGTTATGAAACATCAATAGACATGGTGACTACCTCAGAGGTGGCCGTTTCCCTTACCATTGATTATACAAAAAATCTGGACAAAATCATTGATGAACTGGAGAATTTTGGTTTTGTGGAGGTAGATAAAGACCTGTCTATTATTTGTATTGTGGGAAATATGGTCAGTGAGCAAAAAGGGGTGGTGCGTAAGATATTCAATGCACTTTCCGATATTCCAATACGTATGGTTTCATACGGAGGTAGCCGTTTTAATATCAGTATGGTTATAGAGAGGGGCTACAAAGCGGAGGCGTTGAATAATTTGAATACCGGGCTATTTGAAAAATTGTAGTTTGATATATAGTTTCAAACTCAATTGTGAAAATATAACGTTGCAGTATTTATTCCAACATCTGAATGGGCTTTTGTAACATCAGATTGTTGGGATATACTACTATTTCCCCTGTTTTCATTTTGATACGGGTTGAAAACATGGTGATGTCTATAATAATGCCCTGAATGGAGTTGTCACCATCAATAATATGAATGTGCGATCCAATTCTGAAGGGGAAGTTGAAGAAGAGGATAACGGCGGCAGTTATGTTACTAATAATGGACCAGGTTGCAAAAAGGCCAACACCCACTACTGCAAAAAAACTGGTAAAGTAGAGCGAAAGACCTTCAAAAGTAACTTCCCAAACCAGGGCCAGTAAGGTGAAAAAAATCAAAACAAAAAACAGACTCGCTAGCTTGATAACATAGAGTTTTCGGGTGACTGCAAATTCGTTTTTTTCCGCATGGCGAGAGATGAAACGTGTAATGAGCCACCGGAAGGATAAAAAAAACAAGGCCAATACAAGGCTGATTACCACCCTGACGTTGACTTCAATAGGGATGTTTTCGATCATGCTACAAAACTAAGTGAAAGGGATATAAATCACTAATCTTAATCTTCATCACCGATATTTTTTTTGACGCCATATTTTTTGGTTAATTTAACCCCGGAAAATCAATTATAATGTCAAAAAATTTAAGTGCGCTTTCCGCAAAAAAGGGTTTAAAGGACGGTTTGTTTGAACGGTTTGCTGAGTTGTCGGGGGCAAATGGTACTGTGGGGCAGGAAGAGTTAAAAGGCCTGGCCCAAGAGTACCTGATCGGTAGTGCAAATACATACGGGACGGTATCATTTTATGATTTTCTAAATCCCGGCAATAAAAAAATATATATCTGTAATGGCTCTGCCTGTATGATGTCGGGCAAACAGGTGTTTTTGCAAAAGGAGATCAGTGATCATTTTAGGGAAGATGAAATAGGGGAGGTGTCCTGTCTGGGGAGGTGTTATGAAAATGGTGCCTATCAATATGAAAATAAAAATTATTCCGGGGGGACTTTCCAGGATAAAGCTGAAAATAATGCAGATGGGGGTTATACAGTGTCAGGTAAAGGAGCTGTTATTTTAACTTCCGGGTTTTCAGATATCACATCATATTACGAATCCCTTGTAAAGTGGCTGAAAGAAGACCCGGTGAGATTGCTTAAGGAGATTAAAAAGTCGGGACTGCGGGGTCGTGGAGGAGCAGGTTTTCCTGTTGGACTAAAGTTGGAAACCTGCCATAACCAGAAAAGCGAGGAAAAATACCTGGTCTGTAATGCAGATGAAGGAGATCCTGGCGCTTATACAGACCGTTATATTCTGGAACGCCAGCCACATGCCTTGATTTATGGAATGATTGTGGGCGCCTTCGTTGCTGGTGCAGGAATGGGTATTATATATATCCGCGCGGAATATCCCGAAGCCTGCGCTGTGGTTGAGAAAGTTTTATCAGACCTCAGAAACGAAGGTGTGTTGGGAGTTAATATATTGGGTAGCTCCTTTTCTTTTGACATTAAGCTCATCAGGGCAGCGGGATCGTATGTTTGCGGGGAAGAAACCGCCTTACTCAATTCAATTGAAGGGCAACGGCCTGAGGTCAGGGTGAGGCCACCCTACCCTGCAATTGAAGGGTTGTTCGGGAAACCTACTTTGGTGAATAATGTAGAAACCCTTGCAAGCCTCAAATATATCGTGGAAAATGGCGGTTCTGCCTTTGCAAATACCGGCACAAAAACGTCTACAGGAACAAAGCTGATTTGCCTCGATAGCTTTTTTAATCACCCGGGTGTGTTTGAAGTAGAAATGGGCACGCCGCTGGCAGTGGTTGTATATGAATTGGGCGGTGGTTTCAGAACGAAGGTAAAAGCTTTGCATATCGGAGGTCCCCTGGGGGGTATTGTGCCAGTTCACAAAATAGATTCACTTCATGTCGATTTCGAATCGTTTAAAGATCAGGGATTCTTATTGGGACATGGATCAATAGTTTCTATTCCTGATTCATTCCCCATGATAAAATACCTTTCTCATTTGTTTGAATTTACGGCAAAGGAGAGCTGTGGAAAATGTTTCCCCTGTCGTCTGGGCTCCCAAAGGGGCTATGAGTTATTAGAGAAGGCGCAGCATGAAGGGCTGGATATAGATCACATCCTTTTTGACGACCTTTTGGATACACTTGAAAAGGGTTCGTTATGTGCATTGGGCGGCGGGCTTCCCCTTCCGGTTAAAAATGCGTTAAATTATTTTGGAGAGGAATTGTCACCTTATTTTAAGGAGAGCGGGATATGAGTAGAGAAGCCTTCATCAATGGTCAACAAGTTAAGTTTACTCCCGGGGAAACGATTCTTGAGGTTGTCAGAAAACATATAGGAAAAGATTATATTCCAACACTGTGCGATGCACCTAACCTTGAGCCTTTTGGTTCATGCCGGGTATGTAGTGTGGAAGTCTCTGCGGATTTGGAGGGGAAGGCAAAGCGGGTTGTGGCAGCGTGCCATACGCCCATGCAGGAAAACACATTTGTTTATACCCATAGCCAAAGCATCAATAAGCTCAGAAAGAACATCATTGAGCTTGTTTTGACCGACCATCCGTTGGATTGCCTGACTTGTGAAGCAAATGGTAATTGTGAACTTCAGCAGGTTGCTGCCACGGTAGGTATCAGGGAGGTGAGGTACCCTGAAGGAAAAAATCACCTGGATGTCCCAAAGGACAACAGCCATCCTTACATGACTTCCGACCTTTCAAAATGCATCAATTGTGCCCGTTGCGTACGGGCCTGCGATGAAGTGCAGGGGCAATTTGTCTTAAGTATGGCAGGAAGGGGTTTTGACAGCCGAATAATTAAAGGAGCGGATACTAATTTCAGTGAGTCCGATTGTGTTTCCTGTGGTGCTTGTGCGCAGGCATGTCCCACTTCTGCTATTTCCGATGTTTTTCAGTCTAAAGCAGTGAAGCCCGGCAAAAAAGTACGTACGGTATGTACCTACTGCGGAGTGGGCTGCAATCTGGATGTGGCGGTTAATGGAAATGAAGTATTGAGCATTCAGGCGCCTTATGATGCTGAAGTCAATGCGGGACATACTTGTTTGAAAGGCCGTTATGCTTTTAGGTTTTACAATCACCCCGACCGGATAAAGACCCCGCTCATCAGGAAAAACGGCAACTTAGAGGCCGTGGATTGGGAGGAAGCTTATGCGTTTATTGCCGACAAACTCCATGCCATTAAAGCCACATATGGGCCTGATGCCATAGCCGGTATATCTTCTTCCCGTTGTACGAATGAAGAAAATTACCTGATGCAAAAATTTATTCGGGCAGTGGTAGGCACGAATAATATTGATGGGTGTGCACGCGTGTGCCATTCGCCAACAGCACTGGGTATGCAGCGGGTGTATGGTACCGGGGCGGCAACCAATTCCATTGCTGATATAAAACATACGGACTGCATGCTTATCGTTGGAGCAAATCCTACTGCAGCACATCCGGTGACAGGCGCCCGCTTAAAACAAGCCGCTATGCAGGGTAAAATGATGATCGTCATTGATCCCCGGCAGACAGAATTGGCCAAATATGCGACCTATCACCTTCAGCTCAGGCCAGGCACCAACGTGGCCGTCCTGAATATGTTGTTTTATTATATTATTAAACATGGCCTTGAGGACAAGGAATTTATTGAGCAGCGGACAGCAGGGTATAATGAATTCAGAAAAGACATCCTAGCGCTGGATGTCTTTGCTTTGGAGCGGATTTCGGGCGTAAGTGCAACTCTTGCAGAGAAAGCTGCCATGGCCTATGCCACAGCACCGAATGCAATGTCTTTTCATGGTTTGGGAGTGACAGAACACAGCCAGGGCACCTTTGCTGTCATGCAAATAGCCAACCTGGCCATGATTACGGGGAATATCGGAAGAAAGGGCGTAGGCGTAAATCCGCTGAGGGGACAGAACAATGTGCAGGGTGCTGCAGATATGGGCGTACAGCCTCATCAAGGTGCCGGCTATATGGATGTGACCGATCCCCAGGTAAAACAGATGTATGAGTCTGTATACGGTGTCAGTTTACCCGGACACATCGGTTATAAAATCCCTGAAATGTATGATGCGGCATTAGAAGGAAAACTTAAGGGTATGTGGATTATCGGAGAAGACGTAGTACAGACGGATCCCAACAGTCAGCGGGTCCGGGCAGCGTTGGGCCGGTTGGATCTTTTGGTGGTGCAGGAACTCTTTATGACTGAGACGGCCCGGGAAGCAACGGTAGTCCTGCCAGGCTCTTCCTTTTTGGAAAAGAGTGGTACATTTACCAACGGAGAGCGCAGGGTACAACGGGTAAACCAGGTGATAAGCCCCCTGCCCGGCACAAAGCCGGATGGCCTGATACTCGCTGAGATGATGAACATAATGGGATACCAGCAAGCAAAATATGAACCTGCAGATGTGTTGAACGAAATAGCGCAGATTGTTCCTTTTTTTAGGGGTATCAGTTGGGAACGACTGGGTGAAAACGGCAAACAGTGGCCGGTTGGAGGTGACGGCGTGGATACTAAGATTTTACACAGTGAAACATTCAAGTCAGGAAGGGCAAAATTTTTCTTTAAAGAATTTAAGGAGAGCTCTGAATTGACGGATAACGCAGCTGAATATCCTTTCATTTTGACGACAAACCGTGAGTTGCAGCATTACAATTGCGGGGCTATGACCCGCCGGACAAAAAATATTGAATTGCTTGCTGAAGATTATCTGTTGATGAATGCTCAAGATGCTGAAAGATTGCATGTGGAGCAAGGAAATTGGGTAGAGCTGGAATCTGCCCGGGGTAAAGTAAAGGTGAGGGCAAAAATATCAGCGCATGTAAAACCGGGTATTGTCAGTACAACCTTTCATTTTCCGGAGATCATGATCAACAACATCACTTCCGATGTACATGACACAGAAGCTTCATGTCCGGAGTATAAAGTGGTTGCCGTGAAGGTAAATATTCCCAATTAATTGCCATTTTTAGAAATTTGATAACAATAAAAAAGGGGCCGTCGGCCCCTTTTTTATTGTTATCAAAAGATCAGATTATTTGTCCCACCATACTGGTGTCATGAAATCGTCTTTCCCTTGTCTTGCATTAGCTGCTGAGACATTGTCAGCATTAATAGAGTATTCAGAAAGCGGATACTCCAGCCGAAGTGGTATACGTCCTCCTGTCACATTGTTCTCAAAATTATGAGGTGTAAGTGTAGGGAAGCCTGTTCTTCTCCAATTGGCATAACCCTCATACCAGTTGAGGAAGGTCGCGGCCCAGTACTGCTCACCAATCATTTCTTCGCCTTTGGCCGGATCGTAAGGATTGGCTGCAAGGTAAGAAGTGACATCCCCATTTGATACTACAAAAGAAGCGTCATATAATTCGTACATCTGCATGGCAGCGGCAACGCCTTTATTATACTGGGCTTCAGCAATCGCATCCTGTCCCTGAGAGGCAGCGACTTCTGCAAGGAGCAGTGCCACTTCAGAATAAGACTGAAGGAAGTAAGGTGCATCAGTTTTGAGGAGTAAAGGATTAATACGTGAATAAGTCGTGTGCGTATCAAACTGATAATCTTCAGGCCATCCGTTGAGTATTCTTAACGACTCATAATCATGTCCATTGGGCAGTCCGTCTTGTTCGTTATAATTTGTATTGTAAGGGCCACCCCAGGGGCCAATGCCACCACTGATGATCATCAACCGGGGATCGTTCCTGTCTTTCAGGAAATCGACAAGGGTTTTACTTAACAGGGCACCGTCACTGCCATCACCCTGAATAAGCGCACGGGAAGTGCCATTTTGGTTAGTCCATTGATCCGGACCATCGGCCATGGGTATCCAGGCATTATCATCATTGCTTTCCATCACTCCCCCATTGATCGCTTTGGTTACATAGGTAGTAGCCATACCTGCATCTATCTTTGAAACCCGCATACCCAGGCGAAGCATCATTGAATTGCCAAACTTTTTCCACTTGTCCAGATCGCCCTTATAAATTAAGTCGGCATCAGCGATATCATCCGCGCTGGCGCTGAGTCCATTTACGGCCTCATCCAGTTCTTTCAACATATCGGTATAGATGTCCTTTTGAGCATCATATTTTGGCTTAAAAATACCATCTAAGCCTTTGTTGGCTTCAGAATAGGGAACATCACCATACAGGTCGGTCATCCGGTGCATGTTCACCACCCGTAATATCCGGGCAATATTACGTGCATTGGTCATTTCCGGATTGGCCCCTTCAGTGGGATCCGTTTGTCTGATTACTTCTGACAGGTTTTTTAGCGCCCGTGTATAAACGTAATCAAAATAGGAGGCTGAATAGGACGTATTCCTGTAATACTTGTCTCCGGCGTGTCCACCTGTTGATGCACATTGCTGGATAAAGTGTGCACAATAGATCAGATTGGCCCGCCAGTTTACATAACGATTTTCGGCGGACAGCAACATACCATTGGTCAGTAAGAATTTCCAGTTCAGTTCATTAGCAGCATGGGGGTTGATGTTTAAATCAGTCAACTTTTCCGTGTCGCAAGAACTGAAGGGGATCAGACCAATGAATAATATCAATAATATTTTATTCAATGTTTTCATTTTAATTGCGTTTAATCATTAAAATATTGCCCTAAGGTTAAATCCATATGTCCGGGAGCCTGGGAAGCCGAAGTAATCGAGTCCCTGAGCATTGTCATTGGAATAGTTTGATTCAGGATCAATATTTTCAATTTTATTATAAAGAATAGCCAGGTTTCTGGCGACAAATGACAAGCTCAACCTGCTTAGAGGTGTTTTAGACAAGATAGATTGCGGGAAATTATAACCCACTGTCACATGCCTGAGTTTGGCAAAGGATGCATCATAGACAAAATTGCCTGAGATATCATCATATCTGCCCCAGTAGCCCCGGGCCTGGTCAATGTCATAATTCCAGGTGCGTTCTTCACCGCCTTCGCGCTCAACGCCTGTGCGGGTCATATCGCCTTCACGGCCTTCCAGTGTCATTTGGTGTAAGCCGGTACCTACTAACCGAACATTGGTGCCTGAATAGAGGTATCCGCCGGTTTTAAAGTCGATGAGGAAACTCAGGCTAAAGTTTTTATAATTTATTGTGTTCATAATCCCTCCGGTGAAGTTGTGTACGCCACTACCATAATACAATAAAGTATCAGCGATGGTTGGGAAACCGGTAGCAGAGTCATACACAAGTCTTCCCTGCCCGTCAACTTCCTGTGCACGAGCCATAATAGCACTGTATGCAAAACCTTCGATGTGCTGGATATAGGCTTGTCGGGTACGCGGTTCGCCCACCTGCAGGCGGTCGAGCTGATCAGTAATCTTCACCACTTTGTTATTGTTTTTGGCAAAGTTGAAGCTCACCTCCCAGTCGAAGTCCTGTTGTTTGATGGGGGTGCCACTTAGCAATACCTCGATACCATTGTTCTGCATTTCACCAATGTTTTGAGTGGTTCCGGAAAACCCGGTAGTTCCGGTCACTGTTGCATCAAGAATATCGTCAGTCGTCTTCTGTCTGTAATAGGTAAAGTCTACCCCAACCCTGTTGTCGTAAAAACGCATATCCAGTCCCATTTCTGTTTCTGAAGAAGTAAGCGGTACAAGATTCGGATTGGGTATAGCACTCTGGTTGATTTGTCCAAGTGGCATACCAAGGTGTCCCTGGCCGGCCAGTGAGTAAGTCAGTGCTGTTTTATAAGCACCAGTTGCGCCCCCTACCTGTGCCCAGGAAGCCCTGGCTTTTGCAAAAGTAACCACAGCGGGCAATTCCACCATATCAGATAAGACATAGCTAATGCCTACAGAGGGATAGAATACACTGTTGGTTTCAGGGTTCAAGGTAGAGAACCAGTCGTTACGCCCGGTGGCCGTCAGGAAGAGGTAACCATTGTAATTGACTTCTGCTGAAAAAAACAGCGAGTTGATACCTGTCTCGCTAAACCAAAGGCCTACACTCTGGTTTTTACCATTCGAAAGCGTATGAAAGAAAGGGATGTTGAAATTACTTGCTGAAAGAATCAAACGTTCATAATGACTGCGCATGGCATTTCCACCAACGAAAGCATTGATTCCGATATCGCCAAACATTTTATCCATGCCCAATACCCATTCGGCATTGGTCTCGCTAATGCGGTATTCACTTTCTGTTAAGCTGCCTGAACGTTGATAGCCTGTGCCAAAGGGTGTCACGTCCCTTGTCCTTTTGGTTTGCCAATCCATGCCATAACGTGCATGGGCATAGAGCCAGTCCGTGATGTCAATACGGGCAAGGCCTGAGGAAATAATCCGGTCTTTCCAGTCACTGTTTTCAAATTGATAGGCCACCCAGTAGGGGTTCTGTGACCACTGGTTGGTATACCAGCCCAGTTCTTCACCCGTACCACGTGCTTGCGTTCCGGGATTGGTTTGTCCTTCATATATTGCCCCGGGTTTGTCGGGGTCGCCATAAAAGTCTGTTACGTCAATGTTAGGGGGCATATAATATACCGACAGGTTGGCATTTCCAGGTGAGTCAGATAACCGGGGCCTGTTTTTCGCACCTTCCTTGGAGTACATGATCGATCCTGTAACAGTGAATCGCTCACCATATTTTCCATTGGTGGAGAGGTTGACGTTGGTCCGGTCAAAACCGGCATTAGGCATCACACTTTTACTGCGCAGATCTGAGAGTGAAAGCCTGAATTGCTGGTTGTCTCCCCCGCCGGTTACGGCGATGGT
>Ga0224506_10002674_pt1 | contig 12049 bp, 11 predicted proteins | sample SF_Jan12_sed_USG_2_FD_169108 | JGI IMG/M metagenome (GOLD analysis project Ga0224506, IMG submission 169108) | Sediment microbial communities from San Francisco Bay, California, United States - SF_Jan12_sed_USGS_8_1 | ecosystem: Environmental > Aquatic > Marine > Sediment | place: USA...
CATTAAGGAACCGAGACCACTATCAATACCGCCACTGGCATGTGCCAGTAAGGTTATGGCAATAATATCGACAACAATATTGCCATAGACCTGAATCGTTAGATGGGGTTGTTTAAGACGAATCAGTCGGGCAAAGCCCAGCCCACTGACAAAATAGAAAATACTGCTAAAGACAAACAAAGCCTTGCTTTGACTTGCCAACGGGGCGAATAAACTGCCACTAAAATACAGGCCGATAAGCAGGCCCGAGAGTCCTAAGCGATAGGCATTTAGAACATAGAGCAGACGCCAGGATGTGGGATTATCCGCATCCTGAGCTCGGTGATCATATGTAGCAAGCAAATAGGGTTGCATCGCAAGGCCGCATTCCAGTGAAGAGTCAGATTACGGTCAGTCATCCTGCTGCTCCAGCTGGCGATGTTCCTGACTGCAATAATAATGATTAGCGGACTCAATGGCCTCTTGTTTAGGGATATGCAGGCCACAGTGATGACACTTCACCATTGCGCCTATTTGATCGGTCTGTGTTTTTTTATGCTCGGTATGGCGATCAAGGCGTGTCTTGATCATTCGTAGAATAAGCCAGGCGACCAGGGCAATAAGGAGGATGCGTATCAGTGTCATGGTGAATATATTCGGGTTACAATCCGGGCCTGTTTTCGACCATCATGACAGATGGCATACGGGTAAGACAAGTGTTTTACCAGTTCACGAATATTGGAGTCAGGCTTGCAACAACAAAGCACTTCCAGCGCCGAACTACGCATTGTTATGGCACAGTTAAATCTGTGTGTCGGTGCGATTGAATCAAATGCTGAGCAAATCATCGATGCCTGCAATAAAGCGCGTGATGAGTTGCAGGCGGACATTATTGTTTTTCCAGAACTCACACTAACGGGCTACCCACCAGAGGATTTACTCCTGCGCCCGGGGCTGCATAAGCGTGTTCTGCATGCGTTGGAAATAATTAAAAAATCGATCAGTTCGATCGATGCCGTTATCGGTTATCCACAGCAGGCCACGGGTGGTCTTTATAATGCCGCTGCAGTGATTCGTGATGGCGAGATTATTGCGACCTATCATAAACAACACCTGCCTAACTACAGCGTGTTTGATGAAAAACGCTATTTCACTGCAGGTGATACGGCCAGTCTGTTTGAAGTTAAGGGGCATACTATCGGGATCACGATTTGTGAAGATATCTGGAGTCCTGGACCGGTTAATCAGGCGGCAAGTGCGGGTGCAGAATTAATTTTAAATCTGAATGCCTCCCCGTTTCATATCAATCGCGGCCAGCAACGCGAAGCCGTGGTTGCGCAACGTGTGGCAGAGACAGGCATCCCCGTGGTTTATGTGAATCTGATTGGGGGGCAGGATGAGCTGGTGTTTGATGGTGCTTCATTTGTTGTTAATAGCGATGGCAAGGTGAGTCAGCGCTGTGCAGAATTTTCCACCGGTTTATATCCTGTCGATTTTATCTGTCATCAGTCAAAGCTTGAGCCTGTTGAGTTAGCAGCCAGTGAGATAACTTCGATGGAAGCCAGTGCCTATCAGGCCCTGGTGACAGGTGTTCGCGACTATATTGAGAAAAATGGTTTTTCCGGTGCCGTGATTGGTTTGTCTGGCGGTATCGATTCTGCGCTTACACTTGCCGTGGCCGTTGATGCGATTGGTGCTGATCGTGTTGAGGGTGTAGCCATGCCGTCACGTTATACCGCAGATATGAGTGTTGAGGATGCCCAGCTTGAAGCAGAGGCGCTTGGGGTTGAATGTCGTGTTATTTCAATCGAGCCTCTGTTTAAGTCTTTTCTGCAATCACTCAAGGATGAATTTGCCGGTCTGCCAGCGGACACGACGGAAGAAAATATTCAGGCCCGTTGCCGCGGCGTGTTGTTGATGGCGGTATCAAATAAGAAAAGGAAAATTGTGCTCACCACAGGCAATAAAAGTGAAATGGCGGTCGGCTACGCTACGCTTTATGGCGATATGGCCGGTGGTTTTGATGTCCTCAAGGATGTGCCGAAGACACTGGTGTATAAATTAGCAGATTACCGAAACTCTATTAGCCCCGTCATTCCACAGCGTGTGATTGACCGGCCGCCCTCAGCGGAGTTGGCCCCGGATCAGCAGGATAGTGATAGCCTGCCTGATTATGACATTCTGGATGCAATTCTTGAGATGTATGTTGAACAGGATATGGATAGCGCCGATATTATCGCCGCAGGTTATGATCAGGATGAGGTTGAGAAAGTGGTTCGCCTGGTTGATCTGAATGAGTATAAACGTCGCCAGGCTGCACCGGGTGTGCGCATTACTCAGCGTGCATTTGGGCGGGATCGCCGATACCCAATAACATCAGGCTATGGTAAAGTTAAGTGACTTTCGGGTCATTTTAATAACTATAAAACAAGCAAGGTCAGAATTATGAAAAAGATCGAAGCAGTCATTAAACCTTTCAAGCTGGATGATGTGCGTGAAGCATTATCAGATATTGGCGTTGCGGGGATGACCGCGATTGAGGTTAAGGGTTTTGGTCGACAGAAGGGGCATACCGAGCTGTATCGAGGTGCTGAATATGTCATCGATTTTCTGCCAAAAGTAAAAATCGAAGTTGTTGTTAAAGATGATCAGGCTGAGGCCTGTATTGAAGCTATCACCAATGCTGCGCGCACGGGCAAAATCGGCGACGGTAAAATCTTCGTTTCAACGGTTGATCGTGTGATTCGTATTCGTACTGGTGAAGAGGGTGACGGCGCTATTTAATCAAGCGCCGTAACAATTACTGGTTTTTCAGCTGGGCCAGCTCAGGATGATTGGGGTGATTTAACTCCAGCACACGAAAAGCATCCCCCGCCAGTTTTTTCATTTCCAGCTTACGGTAAGACTTAACCATCAGGGCCAGCGCATCCGCGACAGCCGGTGTGGACTGGTAGTTATCAATCACATATTTACCACGATTGGCTGCCGCCAGATAGGCTTCGCGGTCGAAATAAAACTTCGCCACATGAACTTCATATTTGGCCAGCCCATTTCGCAGATGGGTCATGCGCTGTATCGAGTCACGCGTATATTTGCTCTTGGGGAATTTTTTCACTAATTCGGCAAAAAACTGGAACGAACGCCGTGCGGCCTTCGGGTCACGTTCGGTCGGGTCCTGATCAAATAATTTTCCCAGGAATGTAGAATTCATCGTATAACTGGCCAGACCACGGATATAGTAGAGATAGTCTACATGTGGATGGTTGGGGTGCAGTTTAATAAAGCGCTCAGCAGCCAGGATGGCCGATTCGTGTTCGTCAAATTTGTAGTAGGCATAGGCGACTTCCATCTGGGCACGGGTCGCATAATTGCCATAAGGGAAGCGCGACTCCAGCTTTTCATAATATTGAATGGCGGTTTCATAATTCGCATTCTGTATATTTGATTTGGCTTCCTGATAGATCTGCGCAGCCGTCATGCCATAAGTAGGATCATCATCCGGGGTCGATGAACAACCGGCAAGAAAAACGGACAGGAAAATAGTAATAAGGAATAGACGCTGCATTTCGATTAAACTCTGTTTTGCTGAAACTGACCTGTAAAATGTGCCGACAGTATACCCCTGTAATGACAATGAATAAATTACTGATTACTCCAAATGACTGAAAATACCCCTGAATTGCTATCAGCGACCATCCCGGAAGAAATGGGTGGTATGCGTTTGGACCAGGCGCTGGCTAGTTTGTTCAGTCAGTATTCTCGGGCGCGCCTGCAACAGTGGATCAAGGGGGGGCAGGTGCAGGTCAATGGACAGTCATTGCGCTCAAAAGACAAGCTGAATGGCGGGGAGCTGATCGAAATTGAGGTTCTGCTGGAACCTGACACCCGATTTCTGCCACAGGATTTGCCGCTGGATATTGTCTACGAGGATGAGCAGATTCTGGTCATCAATAAACCGGCAGGGCTGGTGGTACACCCTGCCGCAGGCAACCCAGAAGGCACCATGCTCAATGCCCTGTTACACCATGATGCGGATCTGGCGAATATTCCAAGAGCCGGGATTGTGCACCGCCTCGACAAGGACACCAGTGGTCTACTGGTGGTGGCGCGGACGCTGGAAGCGCAGAAATCGCTGGTTGAGCAGCTGCAGGCTCGCAGTTTCAAGCGCGAATATCAGACCATTGTGCAGGGCGTGATGACCGCCGGAGGTACTGTTGAGGCGGCTATAGGGCGTCACCCTGTGCATCGAAAACGTATGGCCGTGGTTCGTAATGGCGGTAAAGATGCGGTGACCCATTATCGTGTGCTGGAGAAATTTCCGGCCCATACCTATGTCAGTGTTCGACTTGAAACCGGACGCACCCACCAGATCCGCGTGCATATGGCCCATATTAATTATCCTATTGTCGGCGACCCAGTCTATGGCGGGCGATTGAGACAGCCAAAAGACTGTACCGATGAGTTACGCGAAACCCTGCAGCATTTTCGACGACAGGCCCTACATGCCTGGCGACTGGGTCTGGTGCACCCAGCTTCGGGAGAGAGTATGGAATGGCAACAGGATGTGCCCGAAGATATGCAGCGGCTACTCGAACGACTGCGCGAGAACAGCCGACAGCAGGAATTGAAACAATGACTGAGACAGCGAAACCGGGCTGGATAACTGCGGACTGGCCAGTGCCGGAGCATGTGCATGCGGGTTGCTCACTACGTACGGGGGGGCATAGTCAACAGCCGTACGAGAGTTTGAATCTGGGCACCCATGTTGGTGATGATGCCGCTGCAGTGGCACAGAATAGAAAAAGCTTGTTCGAGAGACTGGGCTTACCTGCTGAGCCCGTCTGGCTGGAACAGGTGCATAGTACGGTAGTCGTCAATGCCGCTCAGCAGAAAGCTATCACTAAAGCTGATGCTAGTTACAGTCATACAGTGGGCGTGGTGTGTGTAGTCATGACCGCCGATTGTCTGCCGGTCTTATTCTGTGACCAGCAGGGTAGCAAAATCGCTGCTGCCCATGCAGGTTGGCGTGGGTTAGCCGATGGAGTTCTTGAGCAAACCCTGCAGCAGGCTGGTTTTGAACCGGCAAACACACTGGTCTGGCTGGGGCCGGGGATTGGGCCGGACAGTTATGAGGTCGGTGATGAAGTGCGTGAGGCATTTTTGAGTCAATCTGTCCACGCCGAGTCGGCTTTTCGTGTATCTCCAAATAGACGTTGGCTGGCGAATATGCCCGAGCTGGCGCGACAGCGGCTCAATGCAGCGGGTGTTCGCCAAATCTATGGTGGTCAGCACTGTACCCTGAAGCAGGCGAAAGAATATTTTTCCTATCGCCGGGATGGCATCACTGGGCGTATGGCCAGTTTGATCTGGCTGACAGCGCAATAAGCCCTCTATATAAAGTCTTGGTAGTCTGCAAAATTCAGGTATTATGAGCGCCCCTGACGCTTTGAGATAACAAGAAGAAACTGATTTATGGATTTACTCATCTGGATAGTTGTATTCAGCCTGTTAGGCGGTGTCCTCAGTGTGATGGCGGCATCGTTGTTTTTAACAGTACCGGAATCGTTTCGTGAACGATTATTACCGCACATGGTTAGTTTTGCGATTGGCGCATTACTGGGCGCAGCATTTCTTGCCTTGCTTCCACATGCTTTAAGCGGTGAACATAAGCTTGAGGTGCATAAGCTCGGTCTGACTGTGTTAATCGGCATGTTATCCTTTTTTATACTTGAGAAAATGGTGCTGTGGCGTCATTGCCATACTACCCATTGTGAAGCACATGGCCCCGAAGCAGCACATGATCATAATGCCGCCGGCACACTGATATTAGTCGGTGATGCAATCCATAATCTGGTCGATGGTGTACTGATCGCGGCTGCATTTCTTACTGATATCCATCTTGGCATTGTCACTAGTCTTGCGGTTGCGGCGCATGAAATTCCTCAGGAAGTGGGTGACTTCGCAGTCTTACTCAAAAGTGGTTATAGCCGTAGTCGCGCGTTATGGTTAAACGTACTAGTGAGTTTGACCACGGTCATTGGTGCGCTACTGGCCTATGTGGGTCTGTCCGAGATGAGTTTTGCGGTGCCTTATATTCTGGCAATTGCGGCCTCGAGTTTTATCTATATTGCCGTAGCGGATCTTATTCCTGGCTTGCATAAACGCACCCAATTTAAAGAAACGGTGCAACAGATTGTATTAATTACTGCCGGGATTGTTATTATTTATTTTGCCCATTCAACTTTACATTAGGATTGTATTCGACGGATAAATGGATATTAATGCGACGGTCATCATCGCGGTAGTAGTCTGCTTAAGTCTGTTTGTGTTTATTGGTCAATGGGCCAACCGGACAGACTGGGGTAGTGTCTTTTCTAATACTATCGATGGCTGGCTGCGACTGTTCTGCCACTATTATCATCGTCTGGAGTGTGAAACGTTAACTCTGCCCGAACAGGGTGGTGCGATTGTGGTGAGTAATCACATTTCTGGCCTTGATCCTTTTCTTATACTTGCCGCCAGTCGACGGCCTATCCATTTTATGATCGCCTCTGATCAATATCATCGTTTTGGTCTGACCTGGTTGTTTAAACTGGCAGGTTGTATTCCTGTTGAACGTGGTGGTCGAACCGACAAGGCCTTTCGTGCGGCACTGCGTGCGCTAGAAGAAGGAAAAGTGGTAGCGCTGTTTCCACAGGGTGGAATTCATCATGGTCATGAACCACCGCCTAGATTAAAACGAGGTGTGCATAAACTGGCGCAACTCTCTGGTGCACCGGTGTATCCCTTGCACGTCAGTGGTGTTAAGGGGATTGGCCATGTGGTTCGTGGTGTTTTGTTACGTGCCCATGCTCGTGTTGAGCACTTTCCCCCTGTAGATTGTGCATCATTAGAGGCACAGGATTGTCTGGCAGCTTTAGCCAAAGACATGAAAGTCACCCATCACTAAATAAAAATCTCAATTGGTCGATTAAGGTTTTAACACAGGAGCTGAAAACCTTAATCTCTCATGGAAGCAGTCATAGCAAACTGGTTTATTCTTATCCTTGGCGGACTCTCCGTCCTGGCACTAATCTCTATTGTCTGGATGTATATCACTGATGTTTTGCAAACAAGCCATGCGGTAAGACGTAATTACCCTGTCATAGGACGACTCCGTTATCGAATGGAACGACTGGGTGAATATTTCCGCCAGTACTTTTTCTCTCATGACCGCGAAGAAATGCCTTTTAACCGTGCTACACGTGCCTGGGTTTATCGTACTGCTAAAGGACTGGGTGGGATGGTGAGCTTTGGTTCGACCAATGATATGCGCCAACCGGGCTCGGTTATTTTTGTAAACGATTCTTTTCCACGGCTGGAAGAAGAACATTCACCCATGCCGCCTTTGGTGATTGGTACATCCTGCGCCAAACCTTTTATGGCAAAAAATATTTTTAATATTTCCGGTATGAGTTATGGCGCGATCTCAAAACCTGCGGTGCGAGCCTTATCACGTGGTGCGGCGAAGTCGGATGTCTGGCTGAATACGGGCGAAGGTGGACTCTCTTCTTATCATCTCGAGGGAGGCTGTGATCTCATTTATCAAATTGGCACTGCAAAATATGGTGTGCGTGATGAACGAGGTAATCTTAGCGATGAACGATTACGTGAAGTAGGCGAACAGGTTAAGGCCTTTGAGATCAAATTGTCACAAGGTGCCAAGCCAGGTCGAGGTGGTGTGTTACCAGGTAAAAAAGTAACTGAAGAAGTTGCAAAAATACGGGGGATTCCAGTTGGAGTGATTTCAAGTAGTCCGAACCGGCATCCTGAGATTACCAGTGTCGAAAGTCTATTGGATACAACCGCGCGTATTCGAGATCTAACCGGTAGACCTGTTGGCTTTAAAGCAGTGATTGGTTCTGATCGCTTCATGCGCGAACTGTGTGAAGGCATACTTAAACGTGGTGCCGATTCAGCGCCTGACTTTATTACTGTTGATGGTGGTGAAGGAGGAACCGGTGCAGCACCACAGGTTTTGATTGATTATGTTGGACTGCCATTGGCGGAGTCATTACCCATGACTGTTGATGTGCTCATGGAGGCTGATTTAAAAAGCCGAATTCAGGTCATTGCCTCAGGCAAAATGATCACCTCGGCTGATGTGGGCTGGGCCCTGTGCATGGGGGCTGACTTTGCCGTGACGGCCCGTGGCTTTATGTTTTCGCTGGGTTGTATTCAATCATTGCAATGCCATAATGATACCTGCCCAACGGGCATTACCACGCATAAGAAACGCTTACAAAAAGGTCTGGTAGTGAATGATAAGGCTGCGCGTGTTGCTGCCTATGCCCACTGGGTCAATCATGAGATCAATGTGCTGGCGCGCGCCTGTGGTTTACGCAATGCACGTGAGTTTCGGCGTGAGCATGTGCGTATCGTTCAAAAACCCGGTTATAGTGTTGGTCTGGACAAGCTCTATCCTTATCCAACGATAAAAGAAGCCGAAATCGTCGACATCAGCAAAAACAGCGCCTGAAAAATTCCCCTCAGCAGACTCTTGAATGTCGCTGCATCCATCCCTATCTACTAACCTAGTAGATAAGTAATTCAATATATTCCGGGGAACTTGACCGATGCGAATGGATAAACTGACGAGTAAATTTCAGGCTGCGATTTCTGATGCGCAATCACTGGCGGTTGGACGTAACCACCAATACATCGAACCCATACATCTGATGCTAGCCATGTTGGATCAGGATGGCGGTACCGTGCGCCAGATCCTGACGCAGGCAGAAGTGAATGTAAATCTGTTGCGCTCACAGTTAGGTGAAGCACTGGATCATATGCCACGTATTATTCAGGCCACAGGCGAAGTGCATGTATCAAATGACCTTGGTCGTTTGTTAAACCTGACCGATAAGCTGGCACAGGATCGTAAAGATGATTACATCTCCAGCGAACTATTTGTACTTGCCGCAATGGATGATAAAGGTAAGGTGGGTGAGTTACTCAAAAAAGCCGGAGCCGACAAAGAGAAAGTTGAAAAGTCTGTTAAGAAAATGCGTGGTGGTGCCAAGGTTGATAACCCCAATGCTGAGGATCAACGTCAGGCACTGGAAAAATACACCATTGATTTAACCGAGCGAGCCGAACAGGGTAAGCTTGATCCCGTTATTGGTCGTGATGATGAAATTCGTCGCACCATACAGGTGTTACAACGCCGCACAAAAAATAATCCTGTACTCATAGGTGAACCCGGTGTTGGTAAAACAGCCATTGCTGAAGGACTGGCACAACGTATTATTAATGGTGAAGTCCCTGAAGGTTTAAAAGATAGACGTGTACTGTCACTTGATCTTGGCTCGCTGTTAGCCGGGGCAAAATTCCGTGGTGAATTTGAAGAACGTTTGAAAGCGGTACTGAATGATCTTGCCAAGCAGGAAGGTTCAGTCATTTTGTTTATTGATGAACTCCACACCATGGTCGGTGCTGGTAAGGCTGAAGGCGCCATGGATGCAGGTAATATGTTAAAGCCAGCACTAGCACGTGGTGAACTCCACTGTGTGGGTGCAACAACTTTAGATGAGTATCGCCAATACATTGAAAAAGATGCCGCACTGGAACGTCGTTTCCAGAAAGTGCTGGTTGATGAACCCACGGTTGAAGATACCATCGCGATCCTGCGTGGTCTGAAAGAAAAATATGAAGTGCATCATGGTGTCGATATTACCGACCCGGCCATTGTTGCCGCGGCAACGTTGTCGCATCGTTATATCTCCGATCGACAGTTACCCGATAAGGCGATTGATCTTATTGATGAAGCAGCCAGTCGTATTCGTATGGAAATCGATTCCAAACCTGAAGCCATGGATAAGCTGGATCGAAAACTGATTCAGTTAAAGATCGAGCGTGAAGCCTTAAACAAAGAAACCGATGAGGCTTCGAAAATGCGTCTGGAAAATCTCGAATCCGAGATCACTAAACTTCAGAATGAATACAATGGTCTTGAACAGATCTGGAATTCTGAAAAAACTGCCTTGCAGGGTTCACAGCATATTAAAGAAGAACTGGATCGAGCCAGACAGGAACTGGAAACCGCACGTCGTGCGAGTGATCTTGCGCGCATGTCAGAACTTCAGTACGGCCAGATCCCTGAGCTGGAAAAACAGCTGGCGATGGCCTCAGATGTCGATGTTAAAGACACCAGTCTGTTACGCAATGCTGTGAATGAAGAAGAGATCGCTGAAGTCGTTGCCAAGTGGACAGGCATTCCCGTTTCAAAAATGCTCGAAGGTGAACGCGACAAATTACTCCGTATGGAAGATGCATTACATCATCGTGTGATTGGGCAGACGGAAGCCGTCAGTGCAGTCAGTGATGCGATTCGTCGTTCACGCGCCGGCCTGTCTGATCCAAACCGTCCGAATGGATCATTTTTATTCCTCGGACCGACGGGTGTTGGTAAAACCGAACTGACTAAGGCACTGGCAGAATTCCTGTTTGATACTGAAGATGCGATTGTGCGTATCGATATGTCCGAGTTTATGGAAAAACATTCGGTGGCACGATTAATCGGTGCGCCACCGGGTTATGTTGGTTATGAAGAAGGCGGTTATCTCACTGAAGCTGTTCGTCGTAAACCCTATTCAGTCATATTGCTGGATGAAGTTGAGAAGGCCCATCCTGATGTGTTTAATATTTTATTGCAGGTCTTAGACGATGGTCGCCTGACTGATGGACAGGGTCGAACCGTTGATTTCAAAAACTCCGTCATTGTCATGACTTCAAATCTTGGATCACAACAGATTCAGGAATTGGCTGGAGAAGAAAACTACGAAAGTATGAAGGGTGCCGTCATGGAAGTCGTTGGTGAACACTTCCGCCCAGAGTTTGTAAACCGTATTGATGAAGTCGTTGTGTTCCATCCACTTGGTCGGGAACAGATACGCTCCATTGCGACGATTCAGATCGAATACCTGCGGGCACGTTTACGTGACAGAACCATGGATATTGAATTAACCGAAGCAGCACTGGATAAACTAGGTGAAGCAGGCTTCGATCCAGTTTATGGCGCCAGACCTTTAAAACGTGCCATTCAGCATCAGGTTGAAAACCCGCTGGCACAGGATATTTTATCCGGCAAGTTTATGCCTGGTGATGTGATTCTGGTCGATGTTAAAGGTGATGAACTGGTGTTTGATAAATCAGCAAATAAAGCATCGGCTGCTTAAAGTATTGTATAAACCTCCCTCTTAGCCCCGCAAGGGGCTTTTTTTTGTCCTGTCATTGCGAGTCTCAAATAAAATCGATATTCATTTCTTTTCTGTAAAGGTAACAAGAAACATATATGCACCAGCTACAGCGATAGCAGTGCCTAATATCATTGCATCTGTGCCATTAAGCGCCCATGCGGCGCCACTCAGCCTACCGCCTTCAGCAGATATTTCCTGAGTGATTATAGTTTTAACGCCGTAGCCAAATAACATTGCTGAGAATGCTCGATATAACCACTTTATATTTTTATTATATTGTTTCATTTTACGTTTTTTAGAATATTGTATGGTTAAGAGTTAGTTGTTTTGTCTTTTTGTTGCTACATTGACTTACTCAAATAAGTAGTGTGTTTTGTTTTCCGGCTTAATATTCGATTGGCTTATCCAGTTGTTCCCTTGCTTAACTTTTCCGCTACTTATTTTAAATGGCAGTAGATTTTTAAATAGAGGGAAGTATTGCTCGTTTTTCATAACCTGAATGTGAAGATGTGGTTGAATTGATGAGCCTGAGTTCCCCGCCTCTGCAATCTGTTGTCCGCTTTTTACTATGTCACCTTTCTTTACTTTTGCAGAATTATTTTTTAAATGACATAGAAGGATATACACTTCACCTGTTTTAATCATAATATGGTTTCCGCCAAACTTTTCGAACCCATCGCTTTCTTTTGGCATATTTATTAACAAAGAAAATAAATCATAAATAAAAGATATCCTCATGCGATCTTCTTCCTTGTCATCACTTGCAACAACAATGCCATCCACTGGGGAATATATAGGTTTAGACCAGGTGTATGTGTCCTTGACAGAAATGAATG
>Ga0224506_10002675_pt1 | contig 12047 bp, 9 predicted proteins | sample SF_Jan12_sed_USG_2_FD_169108 | JGI IMG/M metagenome (GOLD analysis project Ga0224506, IMG submission 169108) | Sediment microbial communities from San Francisco Bay, California, United States - SF_Jan12_sed_USGS_8_1 | ecosystem: Environmental > Aquatic > Marine > Sediment | place: USA...
CTCTGATATCGCAAAATAACCCGAATAAATCCCGCCAATCAGAATGAAGGGCATAGGGATTTCCCATATTGAACCCCTTGTCGCCTGCAGTAATTTTTTGATACTGAATTTCGATCGTTTTATTTCAGGCGTCAACGCGCTTTTGTACATACTCCATAAAGTCAGCATCACCAGCATTAATAAACCAGGTAATAGCCCGGCCAGGAATAAATCATCAATGGATACAGGTTCACCAATGTCCATTCTTTGCGCGATGACACCATATAGAATTAATGCAATTGAAGGCGGGAATAAGAGACCAAGGCTACCAGATGAAGTAATCAGTCCAAGATTAAACTTTTCCGCATAACCTGCCTGCTTCATCGCAGGATACAAAATTGCGCCCAGTGCGATTATGGTTGCACCCGAGGCACCGGTCAGTGCAGTAAAAAAAGCGCAGGCAAACAATGACACGATAGCAAGACCACCCGGCATCCATCCCAGCAAGGCATCTGTCAATAACACCAGCCGCTCCGAGGCCCGGCTTTCACCGAGAATATATCCTGCTAATGTAAACAATGGGATAGCCAGTAACACCGGCGTATCTACGATACGATATATCTCGATAGCAATAACAGAAAGATCAACATCAATGCGCGAAAAACCGTACAGCGCACTGGTCGCAATGATGACAAACAACGGCACGCCCAGAATAACGAGCGTGGCAAGAATAATCATACCCAGCGCCATATCTATATTTCCCTTTAATACTTCACTGGTTTAAGTGGTGAAATAAACAGGATCAGATAGCGTATCGCTATCAAAATAAATCCGACTGGAATAATCAGCTCCGTCACCCACGCAGGCACACCGGAAAACGCGATAGTGCCGACCTCATAATCCATCAATACGAATCTGACCGCATGCCAGGCGATCAGACTACATATAAAAAAGCAGAACGCATAAACAAGGCGCTGCATCAATGCGCAGAAACTATCCGAAAAATAGCGCGTAAAGAAATCAATCCGAATATGATTGTCATTGCGCGTAGCAATCACCGCTCCCGACATAGCCGTCCACAACACCAGGACACGGAGCAAGGGGTCAATCCAGCTCACACCCTCGTCAAAAATATTACGATACACAATCTGCGCAACGGCCAATATGACCATTGTCGCCAGCATAGCTATCAAGAACCAGTCTTCAGATTTGTTGACGATCCTTAATGCTCGAATGGTGTGACGACTAATTTTAGTGACAGGCATATCTGGATACGATCCATTAAGGATGAACACTTCCCGCTGTTTTTAAGTTTCCCATTATTTGTTTATACATAACATCACTGTACTGATTTTTTTCTTCGAGCGACTTAACTGCGATTTTTGCAATGTCGCGCCATTCGTTAAGCACCTTTTTAGACAACGAAATAAACTCTATGCCCTGATTTTTTAAGGCCTCGCGCGCAGCTATATTGTCTTTACGATTTTGACGGTCTATCCTCACAAATGCACGGGACATGACATCCCTGACAATCTCAGCATCCTCTTTTTTTATCTTGTCGAATGCTTTCTTATCTATAACCAACAATGCTGAAACATAAGTCAGTGGATCATCAACCATATATTTCACCCTGGTATGCCATTGCAAGGCAATAGCGCCGATTGGAGAAACAATCACGGTATTAATCAAACCCGTTTGCAATCCCGTCAACACATCGGACAAAGGTAATGTTACTGGCGCGATATTTGCGCTTCCGAAGACCGCCTCACCCACTTTATTTCCAGATGGAATCCAGACTTTCTTGTCTTTCACGTCCTCCACAGTATGGAGCGGGCTATCAGACATCATGTAGGTAAAGCCGCCTTCTGCGAGCCCAAACCCGACAAAACCTTTCTTCTCAAGCTCCTCGATCAACGTGCCATCCATTTTTGACCTTACAAGATCAACCTGCTCATAAGAAGAAAATAAATAAGGCAGGCCATATATATCTATATCAGGATAAATGGCTGACAGACTGCCCGCCGTTACTGCGCCACCCTGCAATTGACCGATACGGATTTTTCTCAACACATTGGCGTCATTACCCATGACGCCACCTGGATAAAACTTAAGCACCACCCTGCCCCGTGTTTTTTCCTTGATTTCATTGGCACCTGCCCGCATCTCCTGCATCCAGAAGGTGCCGTCCGGTGATATTGTTGCTATTTTTAGTACCCTGGCATGGACGGGAAACAACATAACCATCAACATGGAACCCAGGCATAAATGTGCCACTATTTTTTTATTCACTATTTTCTCCAGACATAACAGGTAGCCGCACAGTCATCAAAAATAATCATCGGCATTTGCCAGTAATTTTTTTGCTTTTACTTTGGCCATGGCATCAATCAATGCCAGGTCAGACTGACTCGATTCCGCATTGACAAGTTCGTTTAATAAACGATCATGCAACTCTCGGTCAAATATTAATCGGGCATATCTCTCTGCATATAACAACATTGCCATTAAATTAGTGCGTCCTGATATCTCAAGTGCCCGTTCAAAATGATTTTTAGCCAGTTCTGTTTTACCGCCCATTGTCGGCGGCAGTAAAGATTCCATAACACCCATATACAGATGGGCATCGCCATTGCTGATGGTTTCATCCAGCTCAAGCACTCTCTGAATCGTAGCCCTGACTTTAGGCAACTCAGCCACGGCATTCCAGTCCGCCCGATTAGCCTGTACCAGGCCTGCCCAGGCTGCACCATAAGAGAACAACACGGACACATCCTCTTTTGCAAAAAGTTCGAGTATCTTTTCATATTCGGAATATGACAAGGCCTGTGTATTGCACGCCTGCTTTTTCTTGATGCATATCGCTCTATCCGCATAAGCAAAAGCCCTGCCTGCCAACATTACTTTACGGCCATTCTCTTCAACAAAAATAGACGCATAAGCGCCATATAGACGGGAACCTGCTATCAACAAATCGATGTTATCCTCATCGCCCCTGATCATACTACTGATCAAAACCAGGTAGGCGGGGACAGCCTGTTTGATAGTTTCTGGATCATCATAGCTGAGAATGGTCGCAGACAAATCCTGGGCAAATTCTTTCTTTGCAGAAGAAACCAGGGAGCCACATGCAGCAACTGTCACAAGAAAAATTACAATAAACAGCCGACTTATCACTCTACACATGTATACCAGCTTCATATTTATTTATTATTGGGCACAGGAAAAATAGTGATACTACAGGTTTTTCTACCTAATTTTTAGCGTTTTTATCGGCCTATCACACTGTGACGCAGGGCCTCCAAAAAGAAAAAATTCGAGGGAATCACCTCACCGCTCCATGTCTTTGATACCAATAATGGGCAGGGATGAATTATTCAGAAACCCAATAGATAAAAGGCCGATCCTGTGAAATTCACAGCATCGGCCCACATCTATAAACGACTAACTTTGCAGCAGCTAACTATTGCGCAGTGATCCTCTGTAATCCGCCTACAGAACGAACCCATGATTTGGATCCGGTTTTATCATCTGCATCAGCTGCGTACTGTTTTGCAGCGGCCATATCAGACTCAACATGAACCAGCACATAAATAGTATCTCCGTCACGGTCTGTCTTGACAATACGCGTGTTATCCAGGGCATGCGTTTCCTGGTAGCGAGTGACATTTCTCATCACTCGGCCCGCATACAGCTGAACAGCGTAGTCTGTTGCCGGAAGCCCACGTACCCAGTCTTCATTCGAACCCATCTGAACGGCAGGCTCAGCCATAGGAGCGGCAGGCTCAGCCATTACTGGCGGTTCTTCAACTGACTCGGGGGGTGGTGTATAGGGCCAGGCCTCACTCTCTGCCTCAATGACAGGTTCCGGATCACTGATTGGCACAGGATCTTCCATTGGCGTCGCATTAATAAATTCATCTGAAGGTACGCTCTCAGCTTCTGCCGTACGCTTGGACTTCCACGGTGAATCATCACCCTGACTCCATGGTGACGGAGAACTAGAACAGCCTGCTAGTCCTGAGATAACCACACTGCAGATCAAGATTCCCCAAATAGGTTTTATTGTTATTTTCACGTTATCTCTCCCCGGGTTGATACATTTTCAAGGATTGTAGTACAAATCCATGAAAACACAGGTTTATTATACGGAAAGTCTGATTAATTAGTAGCATTTTCACAGATATGATAATGCTACCTCTATTCATGGCTAAATCTATCGAGAAGGCCGCGCAAACACAACACAGGGGAAATCATGTTTTTTTCTGCCTGTTGATGTCAGCGATATAACAATAAAATATAAACAGTAATTTCTATAACATCGAGTAATTTCTATAACATCGAATGAGTTCAATAAAAAAGGGGCCAACGCCCCTTTTTTGCTTACCAATCAACAGATTTAAGCTATCAGGCTGCCGCTTCCTCTACCGCCTTCATGCTCAGCCTGATACGACCCTGACGGTCAATTTCAAGCACTTTAACCTGAACCGTGTCACCTTCGGCCAGCTTGTCACTGACTTTTTCCACGCGGTCTTCACAGATCTGGGAAATGTGCACCAGCCCGTCTTTGCCCGGTAATATTTCGACGAAAGCGCCAAAATCCATGATTTTCTTGACGGTTCCTTTGTAAACTGAACCGACTTCCGCATCTGAAGTAATCTGCTCAATTCGGGTTCTTGCCAGTTCAGCCGCTGCCAGGTCGCTTGAGGCAATCTTGATATTACCGTCATCATCAATATCAATGCTGGCACCCGTTTCTTCGGTTAGTCCGCGAATCACAGCACCACCCTTACCGATCACATCGCGAATCTTGTCAGGGTGAATCTTGATAGTGATATAGCGAGGCGCATACTGAGACATCTCGCTCCTGGTCTCGGAGATAACCTTGCCCATCTCGCCCAGAATATAATTTCGGCCTTCTTTCGCCTGGGCCAGTGCCTTTTCCATAATTTCACGGGTGATACCCTGAATCTTGATGTCCATCTGTAATGCACAAATTCCATCTGTCGTACCTGCGACCTTGAAGTCCATATCGCCAAGATGATCTTCATCACCCAGGATATCGGACAACACGGCAAAATCATCGCCTTCCTTAATCAGGCCCATCGCAATACCGGCAACTGGCGCTTTAATCGGCACACCCGCATCCATCAATGACAAACTGGTACCACAAACCGAAGCCATTGAACTTGAACCATTGGACTCGGTGATTTCAGAAACCACACGAATGGTATAGGGAAAATCTTCTTCGCTCGGCATAACACCCAGCACACCACGTTTAGCCAGGCGGCCATGGCCGATTTCACGACGCTTGGGCGAGCCCACCATGCCAGTTTCACCAACACAGTAAGGCGGGAAGTTGTAGTGCAGCATAAATGACTCACGATAAGAACCACCCAGTGCATCAATAATCTGAGCATCGCGCGCCGTACCCAAAGTTGTTACAACCATAGCCTGGGTTTCACCACGTGTGAAAAGCGCTGAACCATGAGTACGCGGTAACACGCCTGTGCGAACCGTAATCTGGCGCACATCACTGCCACTGCGTCCATCAATACGCTTTTCACCTGAAAGAATACGTCCACGCACAAGTTTTTTCTCAAGCTTGCCAAATGCAGCCTTTACCGTATCCTTATCCCAACCATCTTCGGAAGCCAGCGCTTCAACTGCGGCATTGCGTGCTGCTTTGACAGCATCCTGCCGCTGTAGCTTGTCGGCAACCTGATAGGCTTCAGTGATAGCATTGGTTGAGGTCTCGGCCACTTTGGCTGCTAGTGCTTCGTCCTCTGCTTGCGGTACCCACTCCCAGGCAGGGTTTCCTACTTCAGCAGCCAGCTCACTGATGGCATTGATTACTACCTGCATCTGCTCATGCCCGTACATAACAGCACCCAGCATGACATCTTCGGTTAACATTTTGGCTTCAGACTCAACCATTAACACCGCATCTTTGGTACCAGCCACAACAAGATCAAGATCAGAGGTCTCAAGCGCTTCTTTTGAAGGGTTCAGCAAATAATTACCGTCTTTGTAGCCAATTCTCGCTGCACCCAACGGGCCTGCAAACGGGACGCCGGCGACTGAAAGCGCGGCTGATGCACCAATAATGGCTGCAATCTCAGGATCCGCTTCATCACAAACTGAAACGACTGTGGCAACAATCTGGGTATCATTCTTGAAACCTTTTGGAAACAAAGGTCTGAGCGGACGGTCAATCAATCGACATGTTAATGTCTCAAGCTCACTCGGGCGACCTTCACGACGGAAAAAACCACCGGGGATCTTGCCTGCCGCATAAGTACGTTCCTGGTAGTTGACGGTCATGGGGAAAAAATCTTTTGATAAATCCGCATCTTTCATAACGACCGCAGTCACAAACACCTCTGTGTCTGCTATTTTGACCATGATTGCGCCGGATGCCTGACGTGCAATTTCACCTGTTTCCAGGGTAACCGTATGCTCGCCGTACTGAAATGTCTTCTTGATTGCTGTAGGTATCACGTTATATTTTCCTGATGCTTGATCACTGTCTTGATCGTTTATAAGCCAGATATAGCTTCTATATCTGCCGGACTTCGTTTGAATTATCTACCCAATATCTACTCACGTTTAAATCTACGTAAGCCGTCTGCAGCATTTATCTGCGCAGGCCAAGGCTCGCAATAAGTTCGACATAGCGATCCTTATTTTTAACCTTGAGGTAATCCAGTAATTTACGTCGTTGATTCACCATGCGCAGCAAACCGCGGCGTGAATGATGATCGTGGTCGTGTATTTTAAAATGCTCGGTAAGTTGAACAATACGTGTCGTTAATAACGCAACCTGAACTTCCGGAGACCCCGTATCTTCTTGTTTACGTTGATATTTTTCGACTACTTCAGCCTTTGCTACTGTCGATAATGCCATGAATACTCCAAAACTGTTACTTGCTGCCGCTAAAAAGGTGGAGGATTTTATCACCTATTAAGGCGCAATGCACCAGTCCTTCCCCGCTAATCCAGCCTTAAAATGCCCTACAGAATCAAACACTAAGCCAAAGCCTAAACACTGTTCTGAATCATTCTGCGTGGCGCCACCATACCATCGTCCTGGATCTCGCCCACGCCCATAAAACGCTGCTTGTCATAAAGGCGCACCCAACCCTGTGTGGGCGCATGCGGCACCATGATGGGCTGCCCCTGGCTCATATAGAATGCCGCGTCGGCACCCAGTTGAATATCAGGCCAGTCCGCCACACCGCTGTCGATTGGCAGGAGCAACTCATCCAGGGCCTGTGTCCCCTGCTGCGCCATCGCCTCGAGTTTGTCGACGGTGACCATATTGCCACTGAAAACACCCACACTCAGGCGGCGTAGCTGGGTAACATGGGCGCCACACCCGAGCCTTTCCCCGATATCTTCGGCCAAAGTACGCACATAGGTACCTTTTGAACACCAGACTTCAAATTCCACCACGCCCTGGCTCAAGCCATGCAGCCTGATCTCGGTAATCGTCACAGCACGGGGTTTACGCTCTACCACAATCCCTTCTCGAGCCAGCTTGTATAAACGCTGCCCCTCGTGTTTCAGTGCCGAATACATGGGAGGTATCTGGTTGATTTCACCTGTAAAATCCGGCAACAGACGTTCGATGTCCTTGACTGTAATGCCTGAATAATCCCGAGTGTTGGTGACTTCACCCTCGGTATCGCCTGTATCTGTGGTGACGCCCAGCTGGCAGGAAAACCTGTAGTGCTTATCTGCATCGAGAAGGAAGGCGGATATCTTGGTGGCCTCACCGAAGCAGATCGGCAGCATGCCGGTGGCCAATGGATCAAGACTACCCGTGTGTCCGGCCTTAGACGCCCCGTAGAGATGCTTTACCTGCTGCAGCGCCTTGTTGGAACTAATGCCCGGCAGTTTATCCAGCAATAACACACCATTTACCGAACGACCTTTACGTTTGTGTCTTGCCATTGTATTTTTAACTCCGCTCCTCGCCGTCCCGCCCTTCGACAATCCGAACTTCGTCATCGGTATTAATCTCATTGCGCTCACCAGACCGATCTTCGTCATTCCTGACTGCTTTACGAATCAGGTCTTCCATGGCCGCACCACGCGTCACACTATCATCATGAACAAATTTTAAAACAGGTACTGTACGTGCACGTATGCGCCCAGCAAGACTGCTGCGTAAAAAACCTGCCGCACGATTTAGCGTTTCAAGAGATTCATCTTTTTTAGCTTCATCCATCACTGAACAATAGATAACAGCATGACTAAGATCACGGCTCAACTTAACCGCCGTGAATGACAGAAACCCCATTCTTGGGTCATGTAATTCATCGCGCACAATCTCGGCAAGATCGCGTCTTATCTGTTCAGCCATGCGCTGACTACGGGAAAATTCTTTGGGCATTAAATATTTTTAAACCAGACGATCTGTAATCAGACCTAAAGCGTGCGCTCTACTTCAATCCGCTCAAAGACTTCTATCTGGTCGCCAGGTTTCACGTCGGTGTAATTCTTCACAGCAATACCACATTCAACGCCGCTCTTTACTTCATCGACATCATCTTTGAAGCGACGCAATGATTCGAGTTCACCTTCGAAAATCACAACATCATCGCGTAACACACGAATTGGCTGTGAACGCTTTACTGTTCCCTCTGTCACAATCGAACCTGCAACCTGGCCGAACTTGGGAGAACGAAATACTTCCTGAACGGTTGCCAGGCCAATAATTTTCTCACGATATTCAGGTTTGAGCATGCCGATCAGTGCTTTCTTAACTTCATCAATCAATTCGTAAATAATGCTGTAGTAGTTAAGATCAACGCCTCTTTCTGCCGCCGCGGTTCTTGCTGTCGCATCAGCACGAACATTAAAGCCAATAACAATTGCATTCGATGCTGCAGCCAGGCTGATATCCGTTTCGTTAATACCACCAACACCCGAACTGATTATTGCAACATCCACTTCCTCGTTATCAGCAGCCAGTCTGGTTAAGGCATCACGAATAGCTTCTAAAGTTCCCTGCACATCCGCCTTTAATAGAATATTGAGCTTATTGACCGCTCCCGCTTTCATCTGGTCAAACAATGAATCAAGCTTTGTCTGCTGCTGACCAGCCAGCCGGAAATCACGTTTTTTATGGCGGCGCATTGCCGCAACTTCGCGTGCCTTACGTTCATCTTCAATCACTAACACTTCATCGCCGGCACCAGGTGTACTCGATAAACCAACCACAGATACAGGCATCGAAGGTCCTACCGATTCTACACTTCGTCCGCTTTCATCAAACATAGCTCGTACACGGCCAAATTCCTCACCGGCCAACACAATGTCACCTTTCTTAAGTGTTCCCTGCTGAACAAGCACGGTCGTTGTCACACCACGGCCCTTATCCAGGGTGGCCTCAAGCACTATGCCCTGTGCCAGTCCATCGGTACGCGCCTTAAGCTCCATTAACTCGGCCTGCAATAGAATAGCATCGAGCAAGTCATCAACGCCCTGACCGGTTAGTGCTGAAACATTTACAAAAACACTTTCCCCGCCCCATTCTTCCGGAATCACATTATGCGCACCCAGTTCTGACTTGACACGTTCCGGGTCTGAATCTTCTTTATCAATTTTGTTAACCGCAACGATAATCGGCACATTAGCCGCCTTGGCATGCTCTACAGCTTCTACCGTCTGCGGCATAACCCCATCATCAGCAGCGACAACCAGAATAACAATGTCAGTCGCATTGGCACCGCGCTCACGCATACGGGTAAATGCGGCGTGACCCGGTGTATCCAGAAACGTGACAACACCCTTGTCAGTTTCGACATGATAAGCACCGATGTGCTGAGTAATACCACCCGCTTCGCCGGTGGTGATCTTTGAGGTACGAATGTAATCCAGCAATGATGTCTTGCCGTGGTCGACGTGTCCCATAATAGTGACCACGGGCGCCCTGGGGTGCAATTCATACTCGCTATCATCACGCGTCAGTAATTCTTTTTCACGATCATCTTCACTAACAGCGATTGCCTTGTGGCCCATTTCCTCAACGACCAGCATCGCCGTATCCTGATCAATAACCTGGTTAATGGTCGCCATGACGCCCATTTTCATCAGCTCTTTTATCAGCTCGGCAGCCTTCATTGACATTTGCATGGCCAGCTCATCAACCGTGACTGTTTCGGGAATTTTAACTTCCCGCACAATAGGTTCGACAGGCATTGAAAAACCGTGCTGCGTTTCGGCTACAACTTTCTGATCTCGGCGCTTACCTTTGTTCTTTTTACGCTTACCGCTTTTATCGCTTGAAACATGCAGCTCGCTTCGACCAAATAATGTTTTATGCGGCATGCCATGTTTGGAGGGTTTTTTTCCGCTCTTATCGCGTCGGGCATCTTCTGCCTGCACAATGTCAGGGGTAAGGGTTTTGGGCACAGCAGCCTTAACTTCTTTTGCCTGCACTTTGGGCACGGGCATCTCTTCGGCCGTTTCCTTTTTAGCCTCTACCTTTTCTTCTGACTTGTCCTCTGGCTTGACTTCTGCCTTGCGCGCTTTTTCCTGGGCCTCTCTGTCACGCTGCTCCATACGAGCCCGAATCTTTTCCTGCTCCTGCTCACGCGTTAACGCACGTTGCGCCTGTTCGGTACGTAATTGTTCCAGTTCTTCCAGCTCTTTTGGTTTCTTCTGGCTTTGCGTTTCATCAACCAGAACCTCGGCATCAACAGGTTTTTCCAGGGTACGCTTTCTTCGAACCTCAACGGCAACAGTTCTGCCTCGACTTGCTCCACCACTCGCCTTGATGGCCGATACAGATTTACGTTTTAAAGTAATCTTGGGCGATTTTTCTTCACCGCTCGTCGCTGAAGTTCTACCATGCTGACCACGCAAGTAGTCAAGCAACTGCATCTTGTCCTGATCAGAGATCTTCGCATCAACGCTGTCAGCTTTAAGACCCGCTTCTTTAATCTGTACGAGCAGACGCTCTACCGGCGTACCGACTACATCTGCAAGTTGCTTAACTGTTACTTCTGCCATACTTAGCTCTCAGTCTTTTCTGCCTCAGCTTCAAACCAGGGTGCGCGCGCAGTCATAATCAATGCTGACGCACGCTCTTCATCCATTTCATCAATGAACATCAGCTCATCGACTGACTGCTCCGCCAGGTCCTCCATGGTACAGACTCCTATTGCAGCCATTCGGTTCGCCGTCTCCTGATCCATGCCCTCCATTTTAAGCAAATCATCAGCAGGTTTATGCTCTTCCAGTACTTCTTCGGTCATAATCGCCTGTGTCAGCAAAAAGTCACGTGCACGATTACGCAACTCTGTCACGATTTCTTCATCGAATTCTTCGATATCATTTAATTCCTGTTCGGGGACATATGCAACTTCCTCGATGGTGGTAAAGCCTTCAGCCACCAGAATTTCAGCCACTTCTTTATCGACATCGAGCTGATCAACAAACACCTGAAGATACCTGGAGGTTTCTTCCTCACTCCTTTCTTCGGCTTCCTTCTCGGTCATAACGTTGAGTTCCCAGCCAGTGAGTTCACTCGCCAGACGTATATTCTGACCGCCACGACCAATCGCCATTGCCAGCTTGTCTTCATCGACAGCAATGTTCATGCTGTGCGCTTCTTCATCAACCACGATAGAGACAACTTCTGCCGGCGACATTGCATTGATGACGAACTGGGCAGGATTGTCATCCCATAAAATAATATCAACACGCTCCCCTGCCAGTTCGTTTGAAACGGACTGCACTCGCGAGCCGCGCATACCCACGCAGGCACCCACGGGGTCTAACCTCGGGTCCAGTGATTTAACCGCGACCTTGGCTCTTGAGCCCGGATCACGTGCACCCGCCAGTATCGCAATAAGATTCTGATCAACTTCCGGCACTTCCAGCTTGAACAGCTCAACCAGAAACTCGGGCGCAGTTCGACTAACAAACAACTGGGGGCCACGAACCTCTGCACGCACTTCTTTTAAGTAACCACGCAGGCGATCACCCGGGCGCACGGCTTCACGTGGAATCATGTTTTCACGCGGAATAAACGCCTCAACATTATCACCCAGATCAAG
>Ga0224506_10002676_pt1 | contig 12044 bp, 16 predicted proteins | sample SF_Jan12_sed_USG_2_FD_169108 | JGI IMG/M metagenome (GOLD analysis project Ga0224506, IMG submission 169108) | Sediment microbial communities from San Francisco Bay, California, United States - SF_Jan12_sed_USGS_8_1 | ecosystem: Environmental > Aquatic > Marine > Sediment | place: USA...
TTTCGTAGTAGCCCCCGGCTCCTCTAAGACTTTAAGGATAGCGTTAGATGCAGGTATGGTGGCGAGATGGATGTCTCTAATAACGACAACTATATCCGATGCAAACATGGGCGGCATGGTGGCCCTGTTTACTATATCTCTTACTTCGTCTATGGACAAGATAGGCCGGCCTTTGGGCGTTTTCCTACTTGGCTCATAAACGATAATATCAGGATGCGGGTATTGCTCTTGGATATAAAGTGCCGCTATTTTTCTAGCCATCTCAAACTTGCCAGTGTCTTTCCCTCCAACCAGTAACACGGCTTGTGGTCTTTTCAGACCTATTTGAGCGGCCAGGTCTATCATAGGACTTTGCCCCCGTGCCGATAGCTCCGATAAGCATTATAGCTCATTTTGCTTTGAATGGTTTCGGCTATAGCCCCCGGACTATAATGATCGCAATAGATTATCGTCATGGCCGCAATCAGTAGCAACAGGTGCGTATTGAATTCCGAAGTGTTGTCGATAAGGCGAAGCAGCTCCATATAGAAAGTACAGTCTCGATTGTAGCCTTCTAAGCCGCTAGAATAATACTTAACCTCGATAAGACGGCATTGGCTGTCGTTAGCGGCTGATGACAGCGTATAAAGGCTGCCAATACTCTCGGCATAATCAGCCACTCGAATAATAAGGTCGGCTAAGTCTACGATAGGGCCTTCTTTTTTTGGAGGCACTTCATTGCCGACTTCGACTATTTCGTCAAGTTTCATGCCCTTTCTTGTCCATTCAAAAGCCTCTATTACCTCTGAAGCGAAAAGACACTGCATTACCGGCCATGGGCGAGGCTCGGCGTCCCACCAACCTTTTTCCTTGGCAGTAGTATGTGCTACTTCCTGAATATGCTTCCATAGTTCATCACTTATACCGATCATAAAAATCTCCTGTTTTTAGTCTCAATTGGGTAAGCAGGATATTCTGATGAAATTCCTGCGCGGAATGTAAAACGCGATAGTCGCAATAGTCTCCAACCACTTCGTCTGCGGGCCACCACAAAACATGTGCTGTTGGTCGGCCGTCCATATAACCTTTGTGATCATGCCACTGCTTACACAACATAGCGGCAGTTTGAGTTTCTCCCTTGTCCCACGGCAATATGAGCATCTTGGCATCTGGAAAATGCGAAATAGGCCAATCTTTAGGGAAGTCGGCTGACTGTAAAGCGTTTTGCCCTGGAACCACCGTAAAGGCTGGATACCCGTCTTGCATAGCCAAGAGCCTATCAAAAGTACCGGCAAACCCTAATACCATGTCGCTTCCCCTACACTCCCAACTACCAGCTATCACAGGTCTGGCGTACCCTTTGAGTGAGATATACTTGGGAGAACTTAAGTCGCATAATTCAGAAGCTCTCAGAGCTACATTATACACTTGGCTCTCTTGCGGCTCGGCCTCCCAAGTAGGAATAACATAGCGGAAGCCGTCCCAACCCAATAATTCTTTCTCCATGGTCAGCTTTGAGATGCCTCTTTTTTGGAAGTAAGCCTGTCTACCTGTTCTAAACAAAAGCGTATGCCAGTAGCGTAACACGTAGTCAGGTGCGGCAGACCACATCTCTGCCTCAGCAAAGGGATACTGATTTTTTACTTCCTCACCTGCCATTAAGCAAAGCTCCTCCATAGCTTCATGGAAGCCTTTGCCTACCACCTTAATCAGGAAGTCTAGGCTATTGCCGGCTATGCCTTTTTTATTCCAGAAAAATCGTTGTTTGCCAGTATCCACCACTAAAGAATCGTGTTCCACCCCTCGGATATAGCGGCTTTTACCATCTTGCAGCTTTTCATACTTAGTGATAACTTCTTTTATATTCACTCTTTCCAGAATATCTTTAATGTCGTATCTTTGCATAATAAAGACGGGAAGCATCTTCATTGATGCTTCCCTACCCCCTTCCTAGAAATCTTCGTTTGTGTTTTCGATTGTCAGATACTGGTCAATATCAGCGGGTAAGTTAATCGTACCATTGCCGGCTCCCCCTTCCATGACCCCGAAGAGCCAATCGGCCCGCGCTTGGTTGGTTTCATCGGCGTAATCCGCTTCTAGGCAAGCGGTTACGGTAGAGACGTCCTCGGCAGTGAACCGGGCGATGACGTTAGTGGATAACTCGTCCTTAACTTGCCGCAAGGTGTTTTTAGCGTCTTTCCCCAAGATTACCTTGTAGCCTAGTTTGGTCGTGCCAAATTCCACTTGCAGGGCTTCTTTCCCAAACACTCGCCAAAACGTATACAACAAGGCTCCGATGTGATCCGGGATAGCCGCAAAACCTTCCAATGGCCCAAAGGGCTCTGCCTCGGCCTCGGGTTCTGGTTTGGCCTTGGGCGCTGGTTTGGCCTTGGGCGCTGGTTCAGAAGGACCTTCATCCTCTTCTTGCTCTAATGCGGTTTCCCCGGCCAGGTAACCGCAGCCTAAGGTAGCCAGAAGGTCGGGCACGTTGTCCACCGGCACCCCTTGTAATTTCTCAACTTGGAAAAACACACGACCATCGCTTTGACCTTCACGCCGGCCAATCAGCGGAATGGGCCGCTTCTGCATCTCTGCACTAATCTCAGGGCAGATATTCTCGTTGTCCTCAAAATCGTAATACAACACTCCAGGCGTGGCAGTCATCACGAGCTGACGATGCCGTAAAGCGGAGGCGGATAGGCCGCCTTTCTTTTCTCGTTTGTCCCACTCATGCTGGCCGGTTTTGCGATCATAGTTGAGAGCATAATCTATCCACACACGCTCTTCAGCCCCGTTAAATGGGCTGGCTGACACGAATAGGTTTTCTTCATCCCCGTCCAACAGCTTGATGTAATCATCGCCGGGATTGATGCTCACCGGGAATGTATAAATCTTGCCGATCACGTTCATAAGAACGATAAACTTTTTACTCCCGTTCTGCGTCTCCAACCAGGTCGGAATAGAAGACCCTTTAGCGGTGGATACCACCTTGACCGGCAGATACAACCAACTCCCCTCTGGTAAGAAGGAACTATGGAAGTACTGTAGCCAGCCGTTACGGGTATTGGCTTTTTGATTATTAGCTTCTAGCGCAGTGTCCAGAGCCTTGATACTGGTGGCCAGAAAGTCACCTACAGCATTGCTGTCATTCACATCGGGCAGCGGCGCAAAGTCTCGGGTAGGAACACCGACCATCGAAAGGAACAGGTTAAGCTCACCAAAAGGCGCATAACAGGGAATGGTCTGGCCGTTGGAAGTTTTGAACTCCAAAGCGGCGCAAAATTGTCCTTTATGGGTCTGAAATTTGGCCACCGGCTCTCCGGCATCATCGTTAAGGAAAGAATCTACCCCATTGACGGTGTAAGTGCCGTCAGGTATTCGCTCAAAATCATCTGATTGCGACTGATCTAATTCTTCTTGCGTTGGTTCTTTAATAGGCATTGCTAAAAGTCTCCTGATTTAGATTTTCTAATAGAATTTGCTACGTCTTGTTCTAATAACTTCATGCCGGTTTCAGCCAGCATGATTACAGCCTCCAATTGCTCTAAGGTAATCACCGCCTTTCCGTCGATAATATCGACATCTTCTATGGGAAGAGCTAAAAACAACCCTTCATTATCGTCTACCCCGAAAGGCGCAAAAGACACTTTACGCCCCACTGGTATTTTGCGACTTGCCAGCGTCATGGAAGTCACTCGCAGTAGGAGCTTAGCCATTGTCGTCATCCTTAAATTTATTAGGCAGGTTAGGTTCCTGGTCTAATAAAAGCGCAGTTAAGCGCCGTTTGGCTGAAATCAAAGAACCTCTGTGAGTGCGACTAACTGGCCGATACTCTACATAGTAGGCCTGCCACAATTCCTTAACGCTAGTACTAAAAAATGGACGGCCGGCTATGGTGAAGTCGTTCACGTAATGGCCTACTTGCTTTTGGAACCAACCGGCCACCTCAGTTGGAAAATTGTCGGTTACCCCGTAGGCCCGCAAAACGTGGTTTTGCAAGTTTAACCAGCGGATATCCGGTTTAGTTCCCTTGACCGCAGGACTGGGAAAATGCATGCCGCCGCTATTTTGTCGGGTTGTGTCTACTTGATCAGCCATTCGCATCCGTAAAGTTTCGGCGCTGGACAGGACATCGGAAAAATACTTAAGTCGTAATGCTTCAAAAGAAGCCCCGGTGTCTATCCGTTCCTTGATAGCGATTTGTAATAAATCTTCATCTAATTCGATTTTTTGTTTTGCCACGATAGTCTCCTATTGGTCATATAATGCAATTATATCAAACGTTCAGGACCTGTCAAGTAGTAATTTTATGCTCATTCCTTCTCTGATAAGTTTGCCGGTTTCCTGTAAATGCTTGATAGCTGGTAGGGCAGCCTGATTGCTCTTAAATCTAAGCTCCCCATTACCGTTGGTTACGTTGTCTCTTAATTCCCGAATAGCCACCCAGTCGTCTTTACCGGTCATATAAGTGAGAATGGCTTCCATGTGGTCGTTTGTTCTAGGCCCTATTCTACCGTTTTGGTAAGCGGCTGGTTCAGGTATAGCTACCCCTATCATTACAGCTTTATACTGCTTGGAGCGTTTCCAGGTGCGATCCTTCAAATTTTTATATTCTTCTACCTCCTGTGTGAATTTGCGTTGTTGCTCCCCTCTAAGAGAGCTGATAGATTTGCCTGCTACAAAAACGATAATTGGACCTGCCAGCCCCAAAATAGTGCGTACAAAAGCGTCAGGAATTATCGGCAAAGCTATATGCAAGGCTGACACAATAGCGACTGTCATAGCCGCACTAAATTCAACCCAATACCAAATCGGGCCGTCTTTAAGCTGTAAAGTCAACCCTGCAACGAACAGCGTAATCTCAAATGTAAGGTAAGCTACCATAACCACGATTATTTTAGATGCTGTGGCTAATAGCTCACCCGCACCTAATTCGGTAACAAGACCGGGTAAGGGCGAAATGTCTAACATGGATGCTCCAGTTTGTGCTCCACTTAATACCACGGCACCTACAAAAGCGGATAGTTGGCCTGCCACCTTCCATTTGTCGATTTCTGGTTTTTCAGGTAGGGGATTAGTTTGCTCAAATAACAGCTCCCAATCCCGAAAAGCTTCTAGGGTTTTATTATGCTCCATGATCACTCCAAGATTTCTACGTTTGTACTCACTTGAATGGTTTGCTCAGTTATCATCTGCTTCAACACATGAGCTATAGGTCTAGGTGTGCTGTTCACGAAGCCTAGAACGCTCTTTGAGCGAGTAAGGGCTACATATAGCAGGTTGTATTCCTGTTGAATTTGCCAATCTTTAGTTGCTCGTCCGAATGGCATAAGGTCTCCATTCAGAATGAAAACCCGTTCAGCCTCTGACCCCTTTGACCGGTGAACTGTTCGTCCTTCAGGTGCATTATCCTTATCCTGAAAAATTCTATTCAAGAGCCTGGTTAGGTCATGTACGGTCCTTAAGGGCACTTGACTATTATCAATAATAGCCGACAAGCAACGGTGTGTGTCTTTCAGGTTGGCAGCTCTTGCAAAGCGGCCCTTATTAGAGAAATATATAACCTTATCGTTAATATACTTATCCAGGTCGCTTCTGAATTCCTCAAGATCATCTTCGTTGTCTGCATTGAGTACTTTTTTGATGGTAGTATACAGTTGCTTTTCCACCCCTAAATTCTTAACATTCAAGTACTTGCCTTGCATAATACACTGCATGGCCAAGATAAGTAGCGGAGCGTTCAAACGACATAAAACTAAATCGTTTTCCTGTAACGTTGCGGGAAGGTCGGCTGAAGTCAAAAACACTATAGAACCTTCTTTTGCCCCCGAAGCTGGTTCAATCTCAGGCACTAACACTTGAGCTAGTTTTAGGTGCGAAGTAGGGCAGCGATAGCAGATCGGTAAAGGTAATTCGTTGGCGTTATATTCCATAGCGGTTAAATCGAAGCTGTCCACATCGGCTCCAGCGAAGCCGTTTATAGCTTGCTTAGGATCGCCCACGGCAATCAATCGCCCTTCTGGTTTCAGGTAGCGGTTGACCACATCTCGAGATGCCGAGGATAGGTCTTGTGCCTCATCTATGATGATTAAGTCGGCAGGTTCCTTAGCTCTCCAACCATACCAGTGCGGTAGGAAAATCATGTCGTTATAATCTATCAAAGAAGTCTGCACGGCGCAACTTCTCATTGCCGGCCCTAATTTGTGGATAGCTTCTTCTTCTTTCACGAAGTCTAAAGCGTAGTGGTCAATCACTTGTATGATGGCCTCTCGGTCATTAGGGTCGGTTAAATTTAAGCGGGCCATATTCAGTAGTTGACGAAATTCACTACGAAATTCGAAAGCTGCGTCTATGGCAGACGCAGCGCCGTTAGGAATAGGAATAAGCTGTTCTATGATAGATTGGACTTTCACCCCATTTTCGTCAATCTGATAAAAGTCTATATTTTGATGACAGATGCGCATACCCAACGAATGGTATGTTCTGGTATCCAAGTTGGGCGGTAGTCTCTCTTTCAGTTCAGCTACGGTATTGCGATTAAAAGCTACCAAAGTGATCTTATCCTGAGGTCTTAATTCAGAAGCTTGGATAGCGTACTCTACAGCGGTGGTGGTTTTACCGCTACCTGCTAAAGCCCGCACTACCATATTGCCGTCTGTTTGGGCCAAGATAGCTTTTTGGTAGATGCTAGGATTAGTCAAGCGTTTAATATCCTGTAAATCCACCCAGTCGTAGATAGTTCTACATTCGGGAAAGCCTGAACAGCCGAAAAATTTATCCCCGGCTTTTCTTCCGTATCCGGCTTTTCTGACTGTGCGCACCACCATGGGCTTACCGCACGAATTGCATACCACGGCAGGTTGCTTTAATTGCTTGCGAGCCTCTTCGGCTCCAGCGACATCATCCTTTATAGGCATAGCCTACTCCTTTAATAAGGGCTACCACCTCAGCTCCGTATCGTTCTATCAGCGAATTGAAATACACTTTATCGTGAATGCCTAACTTTCTAAAGCCTTCTACTGCTTTGTCCCTCCCGATCCCTAACTTTGTGCCGTCATAAGTGTACGTATTGCCTGATTTTTTAATGAGGCCGATCCATAAACCGGCAAAGAACACGTCTCTCACTATGTCTACCCCGTAGACTGCTAGGTCTTCCATAGCCACAATGCGGAAATCGGTTTTCACAAAAGGTTTGCCTACCTTATTTTTAGGGACGAAAATGTTGGTAGACTTCCCCACGACATTATCATTGGCGTCTGTGACCTTCTTTGAGCCAGACACGCGAATGCGACAAGACGCTCCAAACTTCAGAGCTTTTCCGCCCGGCGTAGTTTCATTGCTACCAAAGATAACACCTATCTTTTCACGTGTCTGGTTCATGCAGATGACGGTACAATTGTGCTTTGAAGCTAACGGTGTGATTTTGCGTAAAAATTGCCCCATAAGCCTTGCTCTCAGCCCCATGTGGGCGTCACCATATTCACCTTCAATTTCGTTTTTAGGAACCAAGGCGGCAACAGAATCGAGTAAGATCAACCGAACAGCCCCACTGCGTATCAAGCTCTCAACTATGTCGAAAGCCTGCTCGGCTGAATCGGGTTGGGAGACGATCAATTGCCCCATATCAATTCCGATATTCTCGAACCACGTAGGGTCTACTGCATGCTCTACATCTACAATTGCTCCTAGCCCGTAATCAGGAATGGACTGGATAACCTTAAGAGCATGCGCCCCGATTGTCGTTTTTCCAGAGGACTCAGGCCCAAATAACTCAATTACCTTACCTACAGGGTAGCCTCCCCCTAATGCGAGATCAAGGCTCAAAATACCGGTGCTGGTTCTAGGTAGCTTTTGTAAGCCTTGGCCTCCCCCTCCAATAACAGCCCCGCTGCCTAACTTGCCGTTAATTTTATCTACTACGTCTTTAATGATTTGCTGATTGTCAGTCACAAGCTAAACTCCTATTTGTTCTGGCGGCTATCCAGATATTGCCTCCACCGTCATCGAGATTGCGTACTTCGTAAGGCGACCATCCAGGGTGACAGCGGGTATATTTGCGTGCCCCGCTTTCAGTAGCGTACAGTCTGATATTAGAAGGACCTTTTAGCAGGACGAGTAAGGCGGTTAAAGCGTGGTAGGTAAGCGTAGGGTGATACTTGCTCCCTTTGCACTGCCCTAATATACTCTTAACTGATACGCCAATCCAAGGTCGGCCTTTGGGTGTTAAATGCCTAACCACGTACACGGTATAGGCAAAAGGCGTTTTGTCGTCTTGGGGATTTTCGTCGCCTAAGACAGCTAGGATGGACGGTCTCCCTTGCTCATCTCGTTTAACAATGCGCCATTGGGTGCTGGTGGTGTAGGTCGGGATAGCCTTATTTTGAAAGCGATAAATTAAATTGTCTCTAAATCTCATGAGAGCCTCCGATTGTCCCATGTTGGGGATTAGTCAGTTAATCAATCTTGCCCCCTATGGCCCATATTCGCCCATTTCCGAGTGGTTCTAGGTTAAAATGGGTGAATATGGGCATAGGGTAGTAAACGTAGCTGTCCGGGCAATTTTTTATTCCGGATAAGGTAAAGCGAGCTGCTGTTCGACCAATTTGTCGATTTGCTCTTGCAGCTTATTATGAGCTTGTTCGTAAGCCTCTTGTGGGCTGCGTGGTAGCCGGCTATATTCGGCCAGCGGTATTCGTTTGCGGTGGCCTAATTCCGGCTCATAGTCGTTGAAGTGAACCATTTTCCTGGTGGCCCGGATGGGCGTAATTTTAACGTAGGTTTTGCTATAGTAAGAAAGAACGTACACTGGTTGTAAAGCCACGTTTTTATAATCCTCCCGGGCCACCGTAGTGCTGACCCTTTTTAGACTGGTTATTACGATTGCCGGGCTTGCTGGCAAAAGTCACTTCCGACTTACGAGAAAGGTCTTCGGGCGAAGTAGTACCAATAGCTACATTGGTGATGGTCTTTGCTAAACTGGACGCTCGCCGCATAGCGTCGGGTAACAGTTCTAAAAAGATACCGCCAGCTATAGTCAAAAGGACTTCAGACCCCATCGTAAACAGAAAAAAGCTTTCAAATAAAGCTATAAGCCAGATGCCTACATCACCACCGTATGCCTTGTAGTAAACATCGGTGGATAGGTCGATAACTAATAGCGATAGGGTGGCCCATAGAAAAGCTGCATTCGGTTCACCCGTCTTTTCATCGCCGGACTGGATAAAAGCGTAAAACAACGTAATTTGACCGGCCCACGGTAATGCCCCGATTAAGTAGCCGATCCAGGGCGTAGCTTTGCGGGTAGGCAGAAGCATATAGCCGTGATAGCTGCTCAAATAGTCCTCCCAAGCTGCCCCTAGCGCAATAGCGGTACAGATGCCTGATACAATAAAGATCAGGACGCCAAATCCTGAATGGCGTATTTTGTTAGCCATCGTTTCGAACGTTTGCATAAAACCCTCCGTTTATGTTTGATAAGTAAAACCCGTTGATTTATGAAACAGGTCTTCAGCCAGTGCGACCCATAGGTCTGATGCCTTGAAGCCTGATACTTCCTTGTGTTCAGCTAAAACCCTCGTTATTGTCATAAGCGAGCGATTTATAGCGTCCATAGAGCTTAAGGGGATAAGCCCTTGCTCGTGCATGTCGTCAATTTGTTCTTTGAGCTGCGCCACCAAATAATCGTGGCGGATAGCTACTTCAATTTCCTTCAGCGATTTGGTGGCGTGCCAAGCGTTTACTACTTCTTCAGCTCTTGATATTGGCCAATCTGTCATTCAGCACCTCCACCCCTATTTCGAAGTCAGGAAAGTAATCTCCATCGAAACATAAGCCGGTTGTGCCGTAGGTAGCTACCCCAACGCTGCAAACCATACCAATATCCTCACCGCTTAGGTCTACTGTCAAAATAGCGATGTCTTCTTCGAACATATAGACGGTATGGATGTCGGTTAATTTTTCTACTTTTTTTGGTTGACGAATAAATAAGCTCCCAAATAGTGCCATTGCGTTGCCTCCGAACATAAATTACATTTGATTATATCCTATCATAAAATCAAAATGCTGTCAAGCGTCAATTTTACAGCCAGACGATTAGATTATTTCGATCTTCTACTGATACCAGCTCAGGAAGGTCTTGGTAAGCCTCCCATCTAACCATGATGTCTCCGCCTATGATAGTGCCTGAGTTTCTAGCTTCTTCGGGCACGTTTAAGGCTTCTACTTTCCCTCGCCGCCTCCATAGCCATAAATTCACGTTATGGTAGGACACGGTGTCTCCTACAGCTAAAGTAGTATCTGCCGTTTTCCATTGTAAGCTTTTCATATTACACTCCTATGGCATACCATCTGCCAGCCAATGGCCGATGTCTGCAATTGATAAGCCGATCACCCAATAGATTATGCTGATCAGCTCTATTTGAATTTCGATCCTTATATGCAAGCCTTCAGTAAGCACTAAATAATGTATGACGAGATAAACAACGAGATACATCACCCTGCCTATTGTGCCGATAAAAGGCGTATGCGATAACCAATGTCGGTGCGGTATTAGTCGGCCGTAAGGTATCCACCACCCTACCCAAAAAGCTAATAATCCCCACGACCATTTTATAATGCGATGCTCGTAAAAGTCTAAATGATCTAAGTCCTGATCAGGGTGAAGTAATAGCCCCGATAACCCTCCCATGCCTGCTATGAGTGCTAATTTAACATCTCCTTGGCTTAAAAGCAAGCCTACTGTAGCGGCGGTAGGCATAGCTAAGGTGGCGGTGATTAAGGCGTGTGTTCTTCCGCTTGCCATACTAACCCCTTGTCGGCTTTTTGAACCTGCTCCACTAACTGGTCGCTGATTAACCCTTCATCCAAAACGCGTCGAATAGCTTTGTGCGTAAAAGCCCCTTTAACTGCATAAGCTCTTCCGGCGGCTATTACGGTGGCCAGCATTATCCTGGTAGGATCGAAATCGTCCAATAGAGCCTGCACTGGTTTTGTAAGAGCAGCGTAGATGTTGCCTCTCACCGGCATTTTTAATGCGTACTGCTCTGTCATTTGCGTGATCAGGTAGATTATGCTGGCAGCCACGTTTGTGTTGCCGTCTAGCTCAACGTTCTTAAGCGTAATTTCAACAGCGGTGCCGAATTCGTTGTCGTCCATCGGTTTCCCTTTCGCGCCTCATGCGCCTGTACCTGTGCCTCATGCCTGCATGTGTGCCTGCATGTGCCTGATTTATATTGTTTTTAACAGCGTATTCCAAGCAAGGTTAATAAATCGTGGGCGTGGTTTGGGTTTTGGGTTTGGCGCTGCCAACCCAAACCCCGCCCACATGGATACTTATGATACCTTATATTAAAAAATAAAATAACATGCCTGCATGTGCCTACATGCACGCATGTGCCTACACCTACCTGCCTACACCTACCTGCCTACACCTACCTACATGCACGCATGCGCCTACACATGCCTGTGCCTACATGCATGTGCCTACACGCCTATTAAAAATATTATTGGGCCTGTGCTTACACATGCCTACACCTACACATGCCTGTGCCTACACATGCCTGCGCATGAGGCGACTTGCCAAGCTCCCAACCGCCCCAAAAATTTTCCGGCGCGGCGGCCCTCAAATTGGCCCTTATGTCCTGCTGGCCAATTTTTCAATACAATTTGATTGTATCATCCCAGCGACACCCTGTCAACCATTTTATGGTTTTTTGTGGTTTTGTGGTTATGGGTAAATTGCACCTTTACATTATAATAAAATTGCAAAATCATCAAACTATAAAACTCAAAATTGAATGGGTATGTTTTGGCCCATTTTGGGCCATTTTGGGCCAATAATTGCCATTTGGTGAGTTTTATGGTATCATAGTTTTATGGTTCATCCAGGCTTGCAACAATGCAGGCCAATAAAACCCATAGGACTGCAACAATGCAGGCCAATAAAACCATAAAATATGAGGTGAAGTATGGCGATTAAGAAATTAAATGAACGACCCGACATGTCCGCTTGGAAAACAGCACCTAACGCTAGAGGGCAGCAGGTGTTGCTGACTGCCGATGTGAAA
>Ga0224506_10002678_pt1 | contig 12027 bp, 8 predicted proteins | sample SF_Jan12_sed_USG_2_FD_169108 | JGI IMG/M metagenome (GOLD analysis project Ga0224506, IMG submission 169108) | Sediment microbial communities from San Francisco Bay, California, United States - SF_Jan12_sed_USGS_8_1 | ecosystem: Environmental > Aquatic > Marine > Sediment | place: USA...
ATTGTAATGAGGCGCTGCGAACAAGCAAGCTAACCGGGTGACAAAATTCTGTTTGTTTGCGCTGGCTCAATTCAATGCTGCCACTGGCAAGGTGTAATGCGCAGCCATAATTAGTCGTGACAACGTAATCAGCCGATTGATTGTCAATATCACTTATTTTATTCTGCCGCAGTGTGTTGGCAAGCGGGGTATCAAGCAGCATATTGACACCGCCAGCACCGCAGCAAAACTTATTCTCAGACAGCTCGGCAAAAACTAGGCCGGGAATCTGCTGCATAAGCGGGACGATAGCGGGCAGTTTTAACTGGTTTCTCTGGCTGCAGGGTTCATGAATCAGTACTTTACCCTTAAGTGGCTGCAGCTCTAACTGCTCAAGCAGATTATGTTCATTAATAAACTGCATCAGGTCGAAAACAGCGATACTCTGCAGGCTGGTTTTAAGCTGGGCAGTACAGCCGGTTGATGTGCTGATGACCGCATCCAGGGCTTTTGTTTGAAATACCTGCTGGTTCTGCGCGGCTAGTAACTGTGCCTCATCAGGCCGGCCGTTATGCTGATGCAATGCGCCACAACAAGCCTGCTGCCTGGATACATGGATGTTATAACCACAGTGAGTTAATAGTGTAATGCTGTCATGCAGTGTTTTTTTATCAAATAACTGGCTGATGCAGCCGGTAAATAAACCGATATTGCCTTGTATTGTGCTTTTGGCCGGGTAAAAAGTCTCAAGAGCAGGCGTGGTTGGGGTATCTTTAATACTCGATTGCAGTGGCTTACTTTCCTTTGCTAATAAACCGCTCGCTCTTAGCAGCGCGCCGATGCGCTGGCTGCGAAGAAAAAAAGCCAAAAGTCGGTAGCGGGCCGGGTAGCGAACTAAAAATAACAGTGTTTTTAGCACCAGATTGCGCTTAGGGAATAATACCTTGCTGTTGTCCATCAGCTGAATAATCGGTACCCGCGAAGGGCATATAGCTTCACAGGCCCCGCAGCCAGTGCAGTGATGAATATGCCGTATGACACTATCATCTGCCTGTAATTGCTGTTGCCATAACCCTAATATCAAGGATACTCTGCCGCGAGGTGATTCCGGTTCAATATGGTCGGCACGGTAAGTCGGGCAGTGAGGCTGGCACATGCCGCACATGACACACAGGTCAGCAGCAGAAAGGTCTGGTTTATACATTAATATAGAGTATTCATCGTCAGGTAGATCGCTGTTATTATACGCAACTCTTAAGCTATTGGCCGATTATCAATATGTCACACTTTAAATATCACGTGTTTTTTTGCACCAATGACCGTGTCGACGGCTCAGCCTGTTGTGAGCGACACGGTGCCAGTGACTTGCGTGCCTATGCCAAGCAGAAACTAAAAGACATGGCAGCAGAAATACCGGATAAAGTTCGCATCAACTCAGCAGGCTGCCTAGATCACTGTGCAGCAGGCCCGGTGCTGGTCGTTTACCCCGAGGCTATCTGGTATACCTACGTGGATAAAGAAGATATTGATGAAATCTTTGAGAGTCATTTGAAAAATGGTCAAATCGTTGAGCGGCTGCTGGTAGAGGAATAGAAAAAAGTTTGCAGTTTTCAGATAAGTCAAAACACACATAATTAAAGAGTTGGCAGTTAATCTCAACAAAACAGAGCTTTTTTGCCCGCTGTCCACTGTCCATGCATGGTCGGGATCTACCGTTTATCGCCAAATGGGCGAATATTAGAATTATTTAATATTAGAAGTTGACAATATACTAATCTATATTAGAATACGCGCATATCTTGATATTTCCCTAAGATTATCAAGGCTCCTCCATCCTCCATTGGTGGTTTTTTTAGGCATTGCATCCCCTGCAATGCCTTTTTTTTGCCTGCAATAAAAGCCTCATTATTTAAAACGTTCAACCTTATATAGGCTTATCAGCGAGCAGCGGATTCAATACTATGGCATGAAGGGTTTTGTGCTATACTGACGGATTACGAGATTGTTACAGCCTGTTTTTCCTGTCTGTTGTCTGCTTGCCAGATATTTGCCAGATTAATAGTGAAATAATACAGATTAATGCTTGTGAGCATGGTCTTATTTATGTACAATCTTGCGCCTCGAATTCGCATACTCATGGAGCATGCAAACGTTATGAAAACGATTAGTGCCAATAAAGAAACTGTAACGCGCGACTGGTTTATTGTCGATGCGGCAGATAAAACTCTGGGCCGTATGGCTGCAGAAATTGCTCTTCGCCTGCGTGGAAAGCATAAGCCAATGTATACACCACACGTTGATACCGGTGATTACATTGTCGTCATCAATGCTGAAAAAGTTGCTGTAACAGGCAATAAAGCAAAAGATAAGATGTACCACCACCATACTGGTTTTATTGGTGGTTTAAAATCAATCAGCTTCGAAAAGTTAATTGATAAAGCGCCTGAGCGTGTTATTGAGCTAGCGGTTAAAGGCATGTTGCCTAAAAACGCGCTGGGTCGTGATATGTACCGTAAACTAAAAGTTTACGCAGGTCCTAAGCATAATCATGAAGCTCAACAGCCTAAAGTGCTGGATATATAAGGTAAGGTCTGAATAAAATGGCTGAAAATCAATACTACGCGACAGGTCGTCGTAAATCATCAAGTGCTCGTGTATTCATGAGTGCTGGTAGCGGTAGCATTAACGTTAATGGTCGCCCGTTAGACGAATACTTTGGCCGTGAAACATCACGCATGGTTGTCCGTCAGCCACTAGTTCTGACTGAGTTCTCTGACAAATTTGACTTCAATATCACGGTTAAAGGCGGTGGTAGTACCGGTCAGTCAGGTGCAATTCGCCACGGTATCACACGTGCATTAATGAAATATGACGAAGCACTGCGTCCATCACTGCGTGGTGCCGGCTTTGTTACCCGTGATTCACGTGAAGTTGAACGTAAGAAAGTGGGTCTGCGTAAAGCACGTCGCGCAACTCAGTTCTCCAAGCGTTAAACGATATTCAAACAGGCTTTTATGCCGGTTCGATAGCGTTAAAAAAAAGCCCGCATTATGCGGGCTTTTTTGTGCATGGAATAAAGCCTATGATTCAGATTCTAAAATCCAAAAACAGAAGTGATGCATTAATAATGCAGCCGATAATAAAGCGTGTTTTAACTAGCAGCGGATAGCTGACAGCGGAAACCAATCCCCTGTGGTTTACCCTAAAAAAATAGCCACTATTTCGAGCTTTTTATTTATTGAGAGCTAAAAAATACTTATCAGTATATATAAAGAACAATAAATAGCATGAAAGCCAAAAAAAACATCATAAAAGGTCTTGTTTGCATTTAAGTGGCGTGGCATGATTCAGGCACGCTTTCGAAACGTTATTTATAATTAACTTGACGAAAGCAAAGCCTGGCATCTAAGCATTTATGATAAAAATGCGCCAAAAAACTATATTGGGGAAAAAGGGCTTGCACTTTTAAAGTTAAACATTTATAAATATGCGTGTTTATTTTGACCACAAAATAAGGCAGGAGTCTTAAAAATGAAAAAAAGTATAATTGCAATGACTATTGCAGCTGCAGTTGCAGCTCCAGTAGCAGCAAACGCAGATGTTACTGCATACGGTGCGGTACAAGGTGAAATCACTCAAACTGATAACGGTACTACTGCTACTATCGGTCAGAGAGAATGGGGCCGTGGCTTCATTGGTTTAAAAGCATCTGAAGAGCTGGGCAATGGCATGACCATGTTCGGTAAAATGGAAATTGGTATGGATACTGATGATGCACAACCACAAGGCAATCGCCAATCTTATGTTGGTCTGAAAGCTGGCTGGGGTTCTGTAATGATTGGTAAAGTACCAACTGGTTATAAGTATGCCGGTGGTGTTAAGTACGATGCATTCGTAGCAACTAGCTTACAGGCTCGTGGTGGTATCACTATGTCTGGTGGCGCCGGTGCAGGTCAGAACGGTGCACAAGGCCACAACGGTTTCTCTAAAGACACTGTTGCTTTCCGTTTAATGGACGGCGCTTTGTCTGTTAACCTTGGTACTAGTGATGATCCAGGTGCAAATGGCGCAGGTAACATGGGCGACCTTGATATTGCATACAAAATCAAAATGGGTGGCAAGAACGAGATTCATTTAGCTCATACTGCTCACTCAAATGATGCTGCTGATCCAAATTCAAGCACTGATTACTCTGCAACTAAGATTGCTGGTAAGTTCGGCGATATCAAAGCTCAGTATGAAATGGTTGACAACAACGGCACTGATCAGACTTTCTTATTTGCTGCATACAGCATGCAAGCAGCTGGTGGTGAAGTGGTATTCCAGGGCGGTCAGCGTGACAATGGCGCAGCGACTCTGAATATGACTACTGACTTAACTGTTGGTTACATCAAGAAGTTGTCTAAGAACGCTCGCTGGTTTGCAGGCTTCCGTAGCACTGATGACGAAGCAAATGCTGATCCAGTCACTACTTTAACTTACGGTATGCGTTACGATTACTAGGATTCTCTAGTACTTGATACTCAGTATCTAAGTTATGAAAAAACGGGGCTTTGGCCCCGTTTTTTTTGCATTGTAAAAAGTTAAATTAGCCGTATTTAGCATTGCCTTAAGTCTTTGTCGGGGAAAAATGGAAATAAAGAGCTTATTGTTTATGGGCTAATAAATGGAGCCTTTCTGCGGCGATTATTTTTATCTAATGAAATCTTTAGGCTGCATAATTATCGGTGTAGCCCTACATGGCCCGGATGCTGTGAGTTTTAAATGTTATAATTTTATCAAATATCGAATATAAACAGTCTGAATTTAATGGGGGCCTGGTGAATTTTATAGAAGCGTTTGAGGTTGATGCGGATATTTGTGATAGTTTAATTGCCTTGCATAAGCAGGGAAGTAAGATGGGCATTGTACAAAAGGGCAAACTGGGCACGCCAGAGGGTCTTGCCGTTGATAAGAGTAAGAAAGATTCATCTGATCTGGGCTTAGTCACCGTGCCAGATGAATTGCTGACAGAATACAGAATGCCTGAGTATTTTGCCCAGTTACAGGGCTGTATTAATCAATACATTGAAAAATACCCGGCATTAGAAAAAGTGGGGCCCTGTGCCATATCTGAATCACCGATTATTCAATACTATCCTCCCGGTGGTGGATTCAAAATGGAACACTATGAACGAACTGGCTGGAGTACATCAACGCGTATGCTGGTGTGGATGACATACCTGAATGATGTCACTGATGGCGGTGGTACGCATTTTTATCATCAGGATTTAACGGTTGATGCCCGTAAAGGTAAAACCGTTATCTGGCCACCTGATTTTACCCATAGTCACGCCGGTGTAGTCTCACCTACGCAATCAAAATATATTATTACCGGCTGGCTAAACTTCGTTGAGCAATGATCCGTGGTTTTTATACAGTAAGTTGGCGGTGTTCAGTGGGCGGTTTGCAGTAAAGTCAAAAAACTTAGTAGAAATAGTTGACAGTTAGTCTCAAAAAAATAGAATTTTTTTGAGACTAACTGTCAACGGCCAACGGCCTGTTTTCCTCTGTGCCTTCATCGCATACAATGATAAGATTCAATTTTGCTCATTTAAGTAAATAACCCCATGTCTGACGTGCAACCGCATCGCCTTCGCGAAATTCCGTATAACTACACCTCGTTTTCTGACCGTGAAATTGTCACTCGTTTTCTGGGTGAAGATATGTGGCAGCAAATCAATGAATTACGCGGTTCGCGGCGCACCGGCCACTCTGCCAGGATGCTTTTTGAGGTCTTGGGTGATCTTTGGGTTGTGGCGCGTAACCCCTTGATTCAGGATGATTTATTAGATAATAAAAAGCGCCGTGACGGACTGGTTCAGGCATTAAATCATCGCTTAAAACAGATGCTGTTACGGGCTAATGGTAATCAGCAGGCACTGGAGTTAATTAACCGGGCGCAGCAGTCGGTGATCGAGTTTTCAAACTGGTTTGAGGCGCAAAAGCAGTTGCGCCAGCGGGCTATTCGCCAGCTTAGCCGTGTTACTGCAAAAGATAATATCGACTTTAGTGGTATCGCCCGGGTATCGCATGTAACCGACGCCACCGACTGGCGTGTTGAATTTCCGTTTGTGGTGCTAAGCCCTGATTCTGAAGCGGAAATGCTGCAGGTAGTAAAAGCCTGTATAGAGCTTGGCCTGACGGTTATTCCCCGTGGCGGCGGTACCGGTTACACCGGCGGCGCGGTGCCACTGACAGAAAACTCAGCGGTGATTAACACCGAAAAACTGGAAGCGCTTGGCGAAATAGAATTTAAAGACCTTAATCAGGCTCAGCCAGTGCCGGTGATACGGGTTGAAGCGGGTACCGTAACCCGGCGTGTTTCCGATGCCGCAGCAAAGCAGGGTCTGGTATTTGCGGTTGACCCGACCTCTCAGGACGCCTCAACAATTGGTGGTAATATTGCCATGAACGCCGGTGGCAAAAAAGCCGTGATGTGGGGTACCACGCTCGATAATCTGCTGTCCTGGCGCATGGTCACGGCCAATAGTGACTGGCTGGAAGTAGAGCGACTTAATCACAACCTCGGTAAAATACACGAGCAAGAAACGGTTGAGTTTAAGGTGAGCCGGTTTGCAGCCGGCACTGAAAAGCTGGTTGGCGAGCCTGAAGTCCTGAGCTTTGCCGGAAAGAGCCTGAGAAAAGAAGGCCTTGGTAAAGATGTCACCGATAAGTTCTTAGGCGGCTTGCCGGGTGTGCAAAAAGAAGGCTGCGATGGGCTGATTACCTCAGCGGTATTTATTTTGCATCGTCTGGCGAGCTTTACCCGCACGGTTTGCCTTGAGTTTTACGGTTCGGATTTACACGTCTCGGTACCGGCTATTGTTGAAATCAAGAACATGATTGATAGCAATCCTGCTGTGGTGCTTTCCGGGCTTGAACATTTAGATGACCGTTATGTGCGGGCAGTGCAGTATACGCCAAAGGCCTCTCGCGGCGTGTTACCAAAAATGTTACTGGTGGCGGATATTGCCGGTGATGATGAAGCCGAGCTGGATGCGGTCTGCAAAAAAGTGGTTGAGCTGGCAGCCCAGCGCAACGCGGAAGGCTTTATAGCGGTTAGTGCAGAAGCTCGTGCCCGTTTCTGGGCAGATCGCTCACGCACAGCGGCGATTGCAGCGCATACTAACGCCTTTAAAATCAATGAAGATGTAGTGATACCGCTGGATAAACTGGCGCACTATACACAAGCGATAGAGCGCATGAATATCGAGCAGTCGGTGACGAACAAATTGTCCATGCTGCAGACTTTAACAGCATTTTTTACTGCCTCTGCGGGTAAGGAATCCGCCTGCTGTGCTGATCTTGATGAAGATACGCGCTCTGAAGTAGGGCATAAAGTCGACGCGGCTTTAGTGCTGATTAACAAAACCAGAGCGCGCTGGGAATTTATTCTGCAGCAGATGGATAGCGCGATTGATAACGCGGCTGTCGAGCACGGTTTTGAAAGCGATGAAAGCAAAACGATTCTGCAGGCCTTATTAAAAAATGAACACAGAATTTCCTATAAAACAGAAGTAGAGGCGCCATTAAAACAGATATTTGCCGGTCGCTCACTGGAAAAAATTCACCAGCAGCTGGCTAAAATACATAAAGAAACCCTCTCCAGTCGCTTATTTATTGCCTTGCATATGCATGCCGGTGACGGGAATGTGCACACCAATATTCCGGTCAACTCCAATGATTACCAGATGCTGCAGCAAGCCGAACATCTGGTTGACCGTATTATGCAGCTGGCAACCGGGTTGGGTGGTGTGATCTCCGGTGAACACGGTATAGGTATTACTAAACAGCAGTATCTTGATAAAGAAACTCTGGATGCCTTTGCAAAATACAAACAAAAAGTAGACCCGAAGGCGATCTTTAACCCGGGTAAATTATCGGCGGATAAAGGCGGACTGGAACGAGCCTATACGCCATCACTGCGTCTGTTAAAGCAGGAAGCGCTGATCATGGAAGACAGTGATCTGGGTGATTTGAATGATGATATTGCGAACTGTTTACGCTGTGGCAAATGTAAGCCGGAATGTACCACCCATGTGCCCTCGGCTAACTTGCTGTATTCGCCGAGAAACAAGATTCTGGCGACCGGTCAGGTCATCGAAGCCTTTCTTTACGAAGAGCAGACCCGGCGTGGTATATCGGTGCGCCACTTTGATGAAATGAACGATATCGCTGATCATTGCACGGTGTGTCACAAATGCCTGACGCCGTGCCCGGTGAATATTGATTTCGGTGATGTCACTATCAAGCTGAGAAAAATCCTCAAAGATAATAATAAGCGTAAAGTGAATATTGGCGCGAAAATGTCGATGCTCTATCTGAATATGAGCGAGCCTTTTGCCATTAAATTAGCTTATCGGGGCTTATTACGCAGTGGCTTTAAACTGCAAAGGCTGGGTCACAGGCTGAGCCGCCTATTGCCGCTTAAACGCCGCAAGCGGCCACAGGCAACAACCGGAAAAGCTGATAAAAAAGAACAGCTTGTACAGTTTCTGGCAAAACCGATGCCGGCAAAACTGCCTGCAAAAACAATGCGGGAAGTGCTGACGTTAGAAGATAATAAAGTCATTCCGATTATCCGTCAGCAGGTCGCTGAGCCCGATAGTGAGGCCGTGTTTTATTTCCCCGGCTGTGGCTCAGAGCGGCTGTTTGGAGATATCGGTCTGGCAACGCTGCGCTGGTTATATGACGCTGGTGTACAAACCGTCTTGCCACCGGGCTATTTGTGCTGTGGTTACCCGCAGACGTCATCCGGTGATGTGGAAAAAGGTCAGCAAATTAGCACCCGCAACCGCGTGTTATTTCACCGCATAGCCAATACGCTAAATTATCTGGATATTAAAACGGTGATTGTATCCTGCGGAACCTGTATGGATCAGTTGCTTAAATACGAATTCCAGCAGATTTTTCCTGAATGCCGTTTACTGGATATTCATGAGTATATGCTGGAAAAAAACCTGACGGTCGATTTGTCAAAATCAGGCACGCAATATTTGTATCATGAACCCTGTCATACGCCGATGAAAACCCACAATTCAATTAAAGTGGCGAGCACACTATTATCAAAAACGGTGAGTCTCGCTGCACGTTGCTGTGGTGAGTCGGGTACCTTTGCCGTGGCACGACCGGATATTGCGGCGCAGGTGAAATTTCGCAAAGCCAATGAATTAAAGAAAAACATTAAAGAGCTGACAGGGGTTAAAAAAGCTAAAAATAATAACGTTAAGTTGCTGACATCATGCCCTGCGTGCCAGCAGGGCCTTTCGCGCTATGAAAATGAGACCGGTTTAAGCACCGATTACATTATGGTTGAAATGGCCGCGCAGAAGTTTGGAACAAACTGGCAGAAAGCGTTTGTTAAAGAACTTGAAGAGGGCGGGATTGAGCGAGTGCTGCTTTAGAATAGGTGCGCAGTAAGGGCAAAAGATTAAAGAAAGTTGGCTGTGTTCAGTGTGCGGCTTGCAGTAAAATCAAAAAATAGAATTTTTTGCCAACTGCCAACTGCCAACTGCCAACTGAACACAAACGGCTTATTTAGAAAAAACCGTTTTAGCCCCTTCCGGTGTACCCAGAATCAAAACATCGGCACCGCGGTTAGCAAAGATACCTACCGTCACCACACCGGCCATTGCATTAATGGTGTTCTCCAGTTTAATTGGCTCCATTATTTCCAGGTTATGCACATCCAGAATGACATTGCCGTTATCCGTGATGAAGTTTTCACGCCAGACAGGTTCGCCGCCCAGTTTAACCAGTTCACGGGCAATGTAGCTGCGGGCCATCGGGATGACTTCGACCGGTAACGGGAATTTACCCATCACATCAACCAGCTTACTTTCGTCGGCGATACAGACAAATTTGTCGCTCATGCCGGCAATAATTTTTTCACGGGTTAAAGCACCGCCGCCGCCTTTGATCAGGTTAAGGTAGTGGTCAGACTCATCAGCACCATCAATATAAACCGGGATGCTGTTAACCTGATTGGTGTCGAAAACTTCAATGCCTGCGGCTTTTAATAATTTAGTTGAGGCTTCAGAGCTTGATACAGCACCTTCAATTTTGTTTTTGATGCCGGCAAGGCAGTCGATGAAATGGTTCACGGTTGAGCCTGTACCCACACCAACAATTGAGCCGGCCACTACATATTCCATCGCCGCTTCCGCCGCTTTGCGTTTCATTTCGTCTTGTGTCATTGCCATCAGTCGTTCCCTAAAGTGCTTTAATAAAATCGAATCGCAGCATAATACCCGTTGTCAATTCTGTTGTCATGCCGCTTACGACCAATTTAGGGCTATTACTTTGTTTTTATAGGTTTTATACTGGCTTTTTATAACACTCAAAAAAGACTCCCAGGCTAAATGACGAAACGATATATAGAAAGGATACTGACCGCACGTGTCTATGATGTGGCCATTGAAAGCCCTTTAGAGCAGGCTAAAACCCTGTCAAAGCGAATCAAAAATAATGTTTTGATGAAAAGAGAAGATTTACAGCCGGTATTTTCATTTAAGCTCAGAGGCGCTTATAACAAAATTGATCAGTTGCTGCGTAAAGGCAAGCTGGAAGGGGTGATTGCAGCATCGGCCGGCAATCATGCGCAAGGTTTAGCGCTGGCGGCGCAGCAGCGCGGCGTTAAAGCCACCATCGTGATGCCAAAGACAACACCGCAGATTAAGGTCAGCGCAGTCAAGTCATACGGTGCAAAAGCTGTACTGGTGGGGGATGCTTATGATGATGCTTACGATTACGCAATAAAAGAAGCAGAAGAGAAGCAGCTGGTGTTTGTTCATCCGTATGACGACCCTGATGTGATTGCCGGTCAGGGCACGGTGGCAATGGAAATTTTGCGCCAGCATCCGGATGATATCGATGTGATTTTTATTCCGGTTGGCGGCGGCGGACTGGCGGCCGGTATGTCGGTGTTCATAAAGTATCTGCGCCCTGATATCAAAATTGTGGCGGTCGAAGCTGAAGAGTCGGCCTGTCTGGCTGCGGCGATGGAAAAAAACCGCCGGGTGATCTTACCGCAGGTTGGCATCTTTGCTGACGGTGTGGCGGTCAAGCAAATTGGCAAAGAAACTTTCCGCCTGCTCAAACAATGCGTGGATGAAGTGATCACGGTCAACACAGATGAAATGTGTGCGGCGATCAAAGATATTTTTGATGATACCCGCTCTATTATGGAGCCGGCAGGTGCCTTAGCGATCGCCGGGCTGAAAAAATACGCCGAAAAAAATGCCCTGAAAAATAAAACACTGGTGGCCGTTAACAGTGGTGCCAATATGAATTTTGACCGCTTGCGACATGTGGCCGAGCGCTCAGAATTAGGTGAAAACAGAGAGGCCTTGTTAGCCGTCACCATTCCGGAAGAGCCGGGCAGCTTTCACAAGTTTTGCAAAACACTGGGTAAAAGAGGTATTACAGAATTTAATTACCGTTATTCAAGCAATGCAGCAGCGCATGTTTATGCCGGTATTCAGCTCAGTGACGGTGTGGCTGAAAAAGAACTGGTGCTGGATGTATTAAAAACCACTGGCTACCCCGTGATTGATCTGAGCGAGAATGAAGTAGCAAAGCTGCATGTTCGCTATATGGTCGGCGGGCGGGTAAAAGATCTGGCAGATGAAGTGGTCTTCAGGTTCCAGTTTCCGGAGCGTCCCGGTGCCTTATTGCAGTTTTTAACCAATATTGGTAAACGCTGGAACATCAGTATGTTTCACTACCGCAATCACGGTGCGGGGTATGGCCGGGTGCTGGTCGGTATGCAAGTGCCGAAAACAGAACGCAAACTGCTGGCTGAGTTTCTGGAAAAAACCGGTTATCCTTATTGGGATGAGACGGATAACCCGGTTTATGATTTGTTTTTGAAAGGTTGAAAGAAAGTTTGCAGTTGTCAGTGTTCGGTTTGCAGTAAAGTCATAAAGAATATAAAGAAACAGTTGATAGTTAGTCTCAAAAAAATAGAATTTTATGCCAACTGCCAACTGCCAACTGCCACCTTTC
>Ga0224506_10002679_pt1 | contig 12027 bp, 11 predicted proteins | sample SF_Jan12_sed_USG_2_FD_169108 | JGI IMG/M metagenome (GOLD analysis project Ga0224506, IMG submission 169108) | Sediment microbial communities from San Francisco Bay, California, United States - SF_Jan12_sed_USGS_8_1 | ecosystem: Environmental > Aquatic > Marine > Sediment | place: USA...
ATTCCACCCCTGGCCTTTTTACCGGCCGCTGAGCGTTATGGTTTGATTGCCCAGATTGATAAACAGGTGATAGAGAAAACTATAAAATCATTCTCTGTACCTGAGCTTGCCAATATACACCTGTCTCTCAATTTGTCTGGTCAGACGCTCAGTGATCACAACATCATGAATTTCATCCTCAACACGATAGAAAAATATCAATTTGATGCCACACGCCTGACATTTGAGGTGACCGAAACTGCGATGGTCGCCAATCTTAGCGACGCCCTCCGATTTATCTCTACCCTGAAAGGCTTGGGATGTCGATTTGCGCTGGATGATTTTGGCAGTGGTTTCAGTTCCTTTGCCTATCTAAAAAACCTGCCCGTTGACATCATAAAGATCGATGGTGGTTTCGTAAGAGATTTAATAACAGATCCTATCAATGCTGTTATGGTCGAATCCATGATCTACATTGGCCACAATATGAAACTGCAAACTGTTGCAGAATTTGTTGAAAATGTTGATATCCTTAATGCCCTGCAAGAGATGGGCATTGATTATGTTCAGGGTTATGGAATCGCCCATCCGATTGCCATGTCCGAACTACAAAGTATTGTCAGCAGTGGCAAGGCCCAAAAGAAGGCCTGATGTCCCGGCTTACTAGGCCTTCGGTAAGGTGACGCCTTCCTGGCCCTGATACTTGCCACCACGATCCTTGTAAGATGTCTCACACACTTCGTCAGATTCAAAGAACAACATTTGGGCCACCCCCTCATGGGCATAGATCTTTGCAGGCAGGGGCGTGGTATTTGAGAATTCCAGAGTAACATGCCCTTCCCATTCCGGTTCAAGTGGCGTGACATTGACGATGATGCCGCAACGGGCATAGGTCGATTTGCCGAGACAGACGGTCAGGACATTGCGTGGAATATGAAAATACTCCACGGTGCGGGCCAAAGCAAAAGAGTTAGGCGGGATAATGCAGACATCGCCCTTGAAATCGACAAAGCTATTCTCTGAAAAATCCTTGGGATCGACTATGGCTGAATTGATATTGGTAAAGATTTTGAATTCATCGGCACAACGTACGTCATAGCCATAGCTTGATGTTCCATAGGAGATGATCTTGCCACTCTCGGTCTGCCTGACCTGACCCGGCTCAAATGGGTCGATCATCTTCTGTTCCGCCGCCATGCGACGGATCCACTTATCTGCTTTTATACTCAATTTATTACCCCAATTTCAACGCAAAGACGCCGAGGCGCAAAGAAGGCAAAAGGTACTTAATTTTTCGGCCATAGACAAGGAGTAAGGCCTGGATTAACGCTATCATCAATTAATATTATTCCACCAAAAGTAACAAAGGCACAGAAAACACAAATTAAGCTCTGTGTCCTCTGCGCCTTCGCGCCTCTGCGTTAAAGAATATAATCAGTTGTTCTGAATAACGATCTTCGGGAACGAAGCACTGAAGTCTTTCTGCTTCAGCGCCAGCTTGGCCGCCACCCGACGGGCAATGTCACGGTAGATTTCGGCAACACGACCATCCGGATCGGCTACGACGGTCGGTTTGCCACCGTCCACGTCTTCACGGATTTTGATATCCAGCGGCAGTGAGCCCAACAGATCCACATTATGCTGATCGGCCATGCGACCACCACCCCCGGCACCGAAGATATGTTCTTCGTGACCGCAGTTGCCACAGATGTGGATACTCATATTTTCGATAATACCCAGTACCGGTACCTCGACCTTTTCAAACATTTTCAGTCCCTTGCGGGCATCAAGCAGGGCGATATCCTGTGGGGTGGTGACAATCACCGCGCCGGTGACCGGTACCTTCTGCGCCAGGGTCAACTGAGTGTCACCGGTACCCGGTGGCAGGTCGACAATCAGGTAATCGACATCTTTCCACTTGGTGTCATTCAGCAATTGTTCCAGGGCCTGGGTGACCATGGGGCCACGCCAGATCATGGGGGTTTCTTCATCGATCAGGTAACCAATCGACATGGACTGGATGTGATAGGAGTTCATGGGTTCCAGGCTACTGCCATCAGACGATTCCGGCTGGCCACTTACGCCCAGCATACGCGGCTGGCTGGGACCGTAAATGTCGGCATCGAGAATACCGACCGAGGCGCCTTCGGCCGACAGGGCCAGGGCCAGGTTGACTGCGGTGGTGGATTTACCCACGCCACCCTTGCCCGAGGCAATGGCGATAATATTCTTTACACCAGGGATCATATTGACGCCCTTTTGCACCGTATGTGAGTCGATCTTATGGGAGATATTGAAGCTCGCGGCGGATACCCCATCCAGGGCTTCGATCATGTCTTTCAGTTTGGCGGCCAGACCAGCCTTGTAACCATCGGCAGGGAAACCCAGTACGATGTCGACGCTAACCTTGTCACCGTCGATTTTGACGTCTTTAACCGCCTTGGCGCTGACCAGATCCTTTTCCAGATACGGGTCGATGTATTCTTTAATCTTGTCTTGGACTTGCTGTGGGGAGACGCTAGCCATGTCTTTCTCCTGATTGAAAAAATGGTTTAATAACCTAGTAAAGCAATCAAGTATACAGTGATTATCTAATATACTCAATCCCGGAAATTCAGATGGGCGTATTGTACCGATTGGTGGGGATCGGATCAGCCGGTTTTGTCAGTGTGGTGTCCTACACTCAGCAGTAGCGGCAAAAGCCAAGACCTGCTAGGGTATGCGCCTTTTCAGGACAGCACAACCCGTATCGAACTTATGGTCTCAAAACAACGTAAAATCCTTGTTACCAGCGCCCTGCCCTACGCCAATGGCGCTATCCATCTCGGGCATCTGGTGGAATACATACAGACCGATATATGGGTGCGTTTTCAGAAGATGCAAGGCCACGACTGTCTCTATGTCTGTGCCGATGATGCCCATGGCACACCCATTATGCTGCGCGCCCAGAACGAAGGCATCACGCCCGAGGAACTGATCGCCCGTATCGACCAGGAACATCGGGCCGATTTTGCCGATTTTGGCATTGGTTTTGATAATTTCCACAGTACCCATTCCGACGAGAACCGGGAACTGGCCGAGCTGATCTATACCCGCCTGCGAGATGGCGGTTATATCAATACCCGCACCATTAAACAGGCCTATGACCCGGAAAAGCAGATGTTCCTGCCGGATCGGTTCATCAAGGGCACCTGCCCCAAGTGCGGCGCAGATGACCAGTACGGAGATAACTGCGAGGCCTGTGGTGCGACCTATTCCCCTACCGACCTGAAAAACCCGGTTTCGGCCGTGTCCGGCGCCACCCCCATCGAAAGAGAATCGGAACACTATTTCTTTGATCTGGGTGCCTTTGGCGACATGCTCAAACAATGGACCCATGAAGAACACATGCAGCCCGCCATTCGCCACAAGCTGAATGAATGGCTGGAGGGCGGCCTGCAGGACTGGGACATCTCCCGCGATGCACCCTACTTTGGATTCGAGATCCCCGATGCGCCCAACAAGTATTTCTACGTCTGGCTGGATGCCCCCATTGGCTACCTGGCCAGCTTCAAGAATCTGTGTGACAAGCGCCCCGATCTGGACTTCGACGCCTATATAAAGGAAGGCAGTGAGGCCGAACTGTATCACTTCATCGGCAAGGACATCGCCTACTTCCATACCCTGTTCTGGCCCGCCATGCTGAGTGGTGCGGGCTTCCGTAAACCCAGTGCCGTGTTCTGCCATGGCTTTCTGACCGTGAACGGCCAGAAGATGTCCAAATCCCGCGGCACCTTTATTCAGGCCCGCACCTATCTGGACCACCTCAATCCGGAATACCTGCGCTATTATTTCGCCGCCAAGCTGGGTAGCGGTATCGATGACCTGGATTTGAACCTGGATGACTTTATGGCGCGGGTCAACTCGGACCTAGTGGGCAAGGTGGTCAACATCGCCAGCCGTTGCGCCGGCTTCATTCACAAGAAGTTTGATGGCAAACTGGCGGCCCACTGCAGCGAGATCAAGCTCTACGAAGAATTCGAGGCCCATGGCCGACTCATCGCCGAGCTGTATGAAAAGCGTGAATTCAATGCCGCCATTCGCGAAATCATGGCCCTGGCCGACAAGGCCAATCAATATATCGACGATAAAAAGCCCTGGGCCCTGGCCAAACAAGCAGACAAGGAGCAGGAAGTCCATGATGCCTGCAGTGTCGGCCTCAACCTGTTCCGTATCCTGATCACCTACCTGAAACCCGTCTTGCCGGGCATGGCGGAACAGAGTGAAGCCTTTTTAAATGTGCCACCACTGAACTGGCTGGCTATCGCCCAACCCCTGACGGATCACAGCATCAACAAGTTTAAACCGCTGATGACCCGAGTCGAGCAGGACAAGATCGATGCCCTGCTGACCGATACCCAGAAGTTGCTGGCGACAAATACACCTGTTGCCCCGCACAAGACCAAAAAGAGTAGCACCATGGACCCTATTGCCGAACAGATTGAATTTGATGACTTCACTAAAATAGACCTGCGTATCGCCAGGATTGTTAAGGCTGAACACGTCGAAGGTGCTGACAAGCTGCTGCAACTGACACTCGACATCGGTGGCGAGACACGTAATGTCTTCGCCGGAATCAAGTCGGCCTATGCCCCACAAGACCTGCAGGGCAAACTCACCGTGATGGTCGCCAATCTGGCACCACGTAAAATGCGCTTTGGTGTATCCGAAGGTATGGTGCTGGCGGCCGGACCCGGTGACAAAGATTTGTTTGTGCTGCATCCTGATGACGGTGCCGAGCCAGGTATGCGGGTAAAATAACCGCTCAATCCGCTACGCTTTGCCATTACAGGCACAACAAGTCTGCCAAGTAACAACCCCGCGGTTAACAAGGTTTGCCTGATGTTTTTGATCCAAATCACTGGATTAAAGTTATCCGGCATAATATCGTTATATATTCTGGATGGACAAACATAAAAAATTAAACCATGACTGAATATGCCCTGATCCTTGTCAGCACTATCCTGGTCAATAATTTCGTGCTGGTAAAATTTCTTGGTCTCTGCCCCTTCCTCGGTGTATCACGCAAGCTGGAAACGGCCACCGGCATGGCATTGGCCACCACCTTTGTGCTGACCATGTCATCCATCTGCAGCTACCTGGCCAATGAATACCTGCTCGCCCCCTTTGGTCTGGAATACCTGCGCACGATCACCTTCATTCTTGTGATCGCAGCCGTGGTCCAGCTCACCGAGATGATCGTCCACAAGACCAGTCCCTTGCTTTACCAAGTACTGGGTATATTCCTGCCGCTGATTACCACCAACTGTGCGGTACTCGGGGTAGCCCTGCTGAATGTACAGACCAAGCACGGTTTTATCGAATCGGCCCTGTATGGTCTGGGGGCCTCACTGGGCTTTTCCATGGTGTTGATCCTGTTTGCCGCCATGCGTGAACGCATCACCGTGGCCGATGTCCCGGAACCCTTCAGGGGTCCTTCCATCGCCCTGATCACCGCCGGTCTGATGTCTATCGCCTTCATGGGTTTTGCCGGGCTGGTAAAGGGCTGACATGCTGGAAGCGATTCTTGTTCTAACTATTCTCTCTGTTATATTCGGCCTCCTGCTCGGCTTTGCTGCCGTGCGTTTCAAGGTCGAGGGAGACCCGGTGGTGGATCAGATCGATGCCATCCTGCCCCAGACCCAATGCGGCCAGTGCACTTATGCCGGCTGCCGGCCCTATGCCGAAGCCATTGCCAAGGGTGAAGCCGATATCAATCAGTGCCCACCTGGGGGTAACACGGTCATTGTCGCCCTGGCCGATCTGCTTGGGGTGGATGCCAAACCCCTGAACGAAGAACACGGCGAGGCCAAGCAAGAAAAAACCGTCGTTATCATCGATGAGCAGGTTTGCATCGGCTGCACCCTGTGTATCCAGGCCTGTCCGGTAGATGCCATCCTCGGTGCCGCGAAACAAATGCATACCGTCATCAAACAAGAGTGCACCGGCTGCAACCTGTGTATTCCACCCTGTCCGGTGGACTGCATCCACATCACACCAGTGGAAACCGGTCTCAAGGAATGGAAATGGCCCCTGCCTGAACCCGCTGAGGAGGAGGAACAATCATGAGTGCACGCAAGCTGGGGCATTTTCATGGTGGTCTGAAACTCAGTGGGCACAAACAGGTCTCCATGACGGGGGAGGTAACAACATCCCCCATCCCGCCACAATTGATCATCCCCATTCAACAGCACATCGGCGCACCAGCCGAACCGGTCGTGAGTGTCGGTGACCGGGTTAAAAAAGGCCAGTTGATTGCCAAAATGGAGGCCACCGTATCGGCACCCGTGCATGCCCCCACATCTGGTACTGTTAGCGCCATTGAAGAATGGGCTGTGCCACATCCCTCCGGACTGCCCAATACATGCATTGTCATCGATACCGATGGTCAGGATGAATGGCTTGAAGATCGAGCAACACATTCCCAGTTTCACTTACTCGACCCTGAGGAATTACGCAAACTGATCCGCAATGCCGGTATTGTCGGTCTGGGGGGAGCCGGTTTCCCGGCCTATTTGAAACTGCAACCCGGTCAGGGCAAGCTGGTGGATACACTGATATTAAACGGTGCAGAATGTGAACCGTGGATCAGCTGTGATGCCCTGCTCATGCAACAACGAGCACGCGATATTATTGATGGCCTGAATATCATGCGCCATGCCGTGCAAGCCAATGAATGCCTGATCGGTATCGAAGACAACAAACCCGAGGCCATCCAGGCACTGCGTAACTCCCTGACAGATGATGAAAAAAGGTATATCGACGTTGTCGCCGTCCCCACACGCTACCCCACGGGTGGAGAAAAACAGCTGATTAAAGTCCTCACCGACATGGAAATACCCAGCCACAAATTACCAATTGATATCGGTGTCATTTGTCACAATGTCGGCACCGCAGCGGCCGTGGCCGATGCCGTCATACGTGGAATTCCATTGATATCCCGCTATGTCACCGTCACCGGTACGGCCGTGGCCAAACCCCACAACCTGCACGCCCTGTTTGGCACACCCATGAATTTCCTGTTACAACAATGTGAAGTACATGAAGGCAAGCTGGGCCGACTGCTGATGGGCGGTCCTATGATGGGTATCGAGATCCACGACCGACAAACACCCATTATCAAAACCACCAACTGCCTGCTCACCCTGCAGCCGCAAGACATTGCCGATGACCATATCCCCCTGCCCTGTATCCGCTGTGGTGAATGTGCCCGCGCCTGCCCAGCGCAGTTATTACCTCAACAACTGTACTGGTGGTCGAAGGCCGAAGACTTTGACAAGGTACAGGATTACAATGTCTTCGACTGTATCGAATGCGGCTGTTGTGCCTATGTCTGTCCCAGTCATATCCCGCTGGTGCAATATTATCGCTTTGCCAAGACCGAGATCTGGCAGCAGGAACGGGATAAACAGAAATCCGATCGCGCCCGCCAACGGCATGAGTTCCGCCAGTTCCGCATGGAGCAGAAAAAGCAGGAAGATGAGGAGCGTCGCCGCAAGAAGAAGGAATTACTCAAGAAGGCCCAGGGTGACAAGCCGGATGAGGCAAAAAAATCCGCCATTGAAGAGGCTATGGCCCGGGTACAGGCTAAAAAACAACAACAGCACACCGCAACCAAAAACGTTGACGATCTAACCGACGCCCAGCGTAAACAGGTCGAAGAGGCGGATGCCAGGCGTGAACGATTGAATAAGGATGATCCAACGACATGAGCATAATCAGTTCACCCCATATTCATCCACACAATAGTATCAGCGGCGTGATGCTCAATGTCTGCTTTGCCCTGATCCCCGGTATCGCGGCACACGTCTATTTCTTTGGCACCGGTCTGATCATCAATATGTTTATCGCTATCACCACGGCATTGTTGACCGAGGCCTGGGTCCTGAAATTGCGCAAGCGCCCCCTTCGGCCCAGCCTGATGGATGGCAGTGCCCTGGTCACAGCCATGTTAATCGCCCTGACCCTGCCGCCCCTGGTGCCCTGGTGGATTCCCTTTATCGGCAGCGCGTTCGCCATGATATTTGCCAAACACCTGTACGGTGGGCTCGGTCAAAACCCCTTTAACCCGGCCATGGTGGGCTTTGCTGTACTGCTGATCGCCTTTCCCCTGGAAATGACCCGCTGGGTGCATCCACAGCTACCCGATACCTATCACCTGAGTTTCATTGACTACCTGCGTTATAGCCTGACCAGTCTGCTACCGGCCGGCTACAACTATGATGCCCTCACCATGGCCACACCGCTGGACAATATGAAAATTCAGCTCAGCCTCGGCCAGACAGTCGAAGGTTTGCAGAGTAATCAGGCAATCATGGGTAAAGTGGCCGGCAAGGGCTGGGAATGGATCAACCTTATGTTCCTGCTCGGTGGCGTATTCCTGATCCTCAGGCGGATTATCACCTGGCATATTCCGCTTGCCATGTTGGCGGGACTGGCCCTGATCGCCGGGATCAGTCATCTGCTCGCCCCTAATCATTATGCCCCCATCCTGTTCCACCTGCTCGGTGGCGCCACCATGCTGGGGGCATTCTTTATTGCCACCGATCCGGTCACCGCCAGTACCACACCAAAGGGGCGACTGCTGTATGGTTTTTGTATCGGCCTGCTGATTTATATCATTCGCGTCTGGGGCGGTTACCCCGATGGGGTGGCCTTTGCAGTATTGCTAATGAACATGGCCGTCCCCACCATCGATTACTATACCCAACCACGGGTCTTCGGGCATGACAGAAAACAATAAAAGTATGTACATCCTGCGTAACATGACCATCAGCGCCATGCTACTGGGGCTGTTTGCGATCTCGGGAACCGCTATCGTGGCTTACACCTTTGATAAAACCAAACAGCGTATTGCTGAAAATGAACGGGCCATGATCGTCAAAAGCCTGCATGCCCTAATAGCACCTGAAGAACACGACAATGATCTGTATGCCGACTACATACAGGTCAAGAATGAACCGCTGCTTGGTAGCGAAGATATGGTCAATGTCTATCGAGCCAGAATGAAAGATGAACCGGTTGCCGCCATTCTCAATTCCGTCGCCCCCGATGGCTACAGCGGTAATATATATCTGCTTGTCGCCATTCGTTATGACGGCAGCCTGGCCGGTGTGCGGGTAGTCAAACACCGTGAAACACCCGGCCTGGGTGATGGTATCGATATCGAACGCTCCAACTGGATCCTGGGCTTTAACGGCAAGTCGCTGGACAACCCGCCGGCCGACAAATGGCGTGTAAAACGTGACAGCGGTGTGTTTGATCAACTGACGGGAGCAACCATTACACCTCGTGCGGTCGTCAAGGCCGTGAAAAATACGCTAAACTTTTACACCAGCAACAAAGACATGTTATTTAATACCCCGGCAATCCACATGGAGGAACAGCCATGAGCAGCTACCAGCAGATCGTTCGTGACGGCATGTGGAGCAACAACGTGGCCTTCGTCCAATTACTTGGCTTATGTCCCCTGCTGGCGGTCACCAACACCGTAGTCAATGCCATCGGCCTCGGGCTGGCCACCACCCTGACCCTGGTCTCCACCAACATCATCGTCTCCATGATCCGCAACGTGGTACGGCCCGAGATCCGCATCCCGGTCTTCGTCCTGATCATCGCCTCGGTGGTTACCGCCATTGAACTGGCTATGAATGCCTGGTTCCATGAACTGTATAAAATCCTCGGTATCTTTATTCCACTCATCGTGACCAATTGTTCTATCATCGCTCGAGCAGAGGCCTTCGCCTCACGCAACACCGTGGGGCATTCCCTTATTGATGGCTTGTTTATGGGGCTCGGCTTTACCAGCGTGTTGATCCTGCTCGGCGCCATGCGTGAAGGGCTGGGCTTTGGCACATTATTATCACAGGCCCACCTCATGTTTGGTGAAGGTGCACGCAGCCTGACAATTGTCATGTTTGAAGACTACAAAGGCTTCCTGCTCGCCATCCTGCCGCCAGGCGCCTTCCTCGGCCTCGGCTTGTTGATCGCATTGAAAAATATCATTGATAAACGCATGGCGGCCAGTAAACCCATCAGTATTCCTGTCACTGCGACAGAAACACCGGTATAAGGCTTGCAAAGACAACTATTTCAACGCAAAGGTGCCGCGATAAAATAATAACTCAAAACACTTTGCGTCTTGACGTCTTCGCGTTAAAGTTCTTTTTTATATAACGTAGTATACAAGTCATGAACAAAGAAAAACGCGCTGAGATTTACAAGCGGCTGAAAAAACACATCCCCGACCCCACGACAGAACTGAACTACAAGACACCGTTTCAGTTATTGATTGCCGTAATCCTATCTGCACAAGCAACTGACAAGGGTGTCAACAAGGCCACCGGCCCCCTGTTCAAAGATGCCGGAACGCCGGAGAAAATGCTCTTCCTTGGTGAAAAAGGCCTGAAGAAATATATCAAGACCATCGGCCTGTTCAACACCAAGGCCAAAAATGTCATCCGGACCTGCGAATACCTAATCGAAAAACACAAAGGCAAAGTTCCCGAAGACCGCGAAGCACTCGAAGCCCTGCCGGGGGTGGGTCGTAAAACGGCAAATGTAATATTAAATACCGCCTTTGGTCATCCGACCATTGCCGTGGACACTCACATTTTTCGGGTGTCCAACCGCACCGGCTTAGCGCCAGGAAAAAATGTCCTGGAAGTTGAAAAAAAACTGATTAAGTTTACACCTGAGCGATATAAACAGGACGCACATCATTGGCTGATATTACATGGGCGCTATACCTGCATTGCACGGAAACCGCGCTGTGGTTCTTGTGTGATTGAAGATTTGTGTGAGTTTAAGGGTAAGGTTTTAGATTAGTTCCCACGACCCTTTGGGGTGAGGGTTGGCGTGCAGTGATATCAATTAATATCCCATCATCCCAAGCTTCTCCCTTAGTGAGAAGGAACCTATTGAGATGTGCCGCGCTAATACTTGCAAGGCAGTCCCCTTACCCTCTCTCAAAGGAGTAAGGAACTCATGATATTGGCCCGTTGGGCATTGCCCACCCTGCACCAAACCCGTTAAAATCCCCAATTGATCAGCAACCCAAAAGCCCAGGTATGTTCCCCCAGGACCGCTCCCAACTCCGTCAGATGTTCTTCGATGCCTGGCAAAAACACACCAGCAAACTCCCCATGGAGCCCCTGGAACAGTTAATTGCAGCCATTGCCGAGCAACATCCCGAGTATCACGAGGTGCTCAACAAACAGGATGCTCACCTCGACAAGGACTATACCCCGGACATGGGCCAGACCAATCCGTTTTTGCATATGGCCATGCATATTTCAATACAGGAGCAACTGGGTACCCAGCGCCCGGAGGGGATCATTGCATTATATAAATCACTGCTGATGCAGTTTGGTGACCCCCATGCAGTGGAACATCACATGATGGAATGCCTGGGGCAGATGATCTGGCAGGCCCAGCGCAATAACACCGTACCGAGTGATGAAACCTACCTTGACTGCCTGCGCAAATTACTATCCAGCAAATAGACTTGCCGTTATTTAAACAATTTCCACATTATATGTATTGTCACATGTGATAAAAATGTGACATTTGAAGACAAACTTTCCGCGAATAGCTATGTCATAATCCCCGTGCAATTTGCGTATTTACGCACAATGAACTATTTAACTAGCTGGCCGTTGGGCCTTTTATATCAACAACACGGAGACAATACAGATGTCCATTAAAAAATCATTTACAACATTAAGCATTGTTGGTACTGCCTTTGCGGCCAGCCTGGCGGCCAGTAACGTCGCAACAGCACAAGAAACCGGTGCCAATCCTTTTGCCATGCAGGAACTGTCCAGCGGCTATATGCAAATGGCCAAAGAAGGCAAGTGCGGCGAAGGTAAATGCGGCGGTGACAAGAAAATGAAAAAAGAAGGTAAGTGCGGCGAAGGCAAATGCGGTGATGACAAGAAAATGAAAAAAGAAGGCAAGTGCGGCGAAGGTAAATGTGGCGGTGACAAGAAAAAAATGAAAAAGATCGGA
>Ga0224506_10002681_pt1 | contig 12023 bp, 13 predicted proteins | sample SF_Jan12_sed_USG_2_FD_169108 | JGI IMG/M metagenome (GOLD analysis project Ga0224506, IMG submission 169108) | Sediment microbial communities from San Francisco Bay, California, United States - SF_Jan12_sed_USGS_8_1 | ecosystem: Environmental > Aquatic > Marine > Sediment | place: USA...
CATAATCATGCCAGTATAGTGTCGTAGGCATATTTGTTATTTATTTGTTTTTGATGGAAGGAAGAAATAGTATAGCTTATAGCTTTCGATAAATTTCAGTTCAATTACTAGAAAAAGAGAGGTTTTTATGACGCGTCAGTTAATAAACTCAGGCTCAACGTTTGAGCAGGAAATTGGTTATTCACGTGCTGTTGTTGCCGGAGATTGGGTTATGGTTTCCGGGACGACTGGATTTGACTACAGCAAAATGACTATTTCTGATGACTTATTGGAGCAAGCAGAACAATGTTTTCAGAATATTCAAATGGCATTAAATGAGGCGGGTTCAAGTCTGAAAGACGTGGTACGTGTAACCTATGTATTCCCGAATGTAGATGATTTTCCCAAATGTTGGCCAGTTATGCGTAAATATTTTGGCGATGTGAGACCCGCTGCCATGATGCTTACAGCGGGCCTATCAGACCCCCGCATGAAAATAGAAATTCAAGTGACTGCTTATTGTAATGCCGATACATGATGTGACAATTTAAACTTTCGTGAGGGGTTTTTTTCTTAGAAATATTGATACATTAGATAAGCCCATCCAGAAGCAAAAAGAATGAGGCCAAAAATTACGAGTTTCTTCATGTGATTGAGTCCTTATTGTTAGGTGTAAATTAGTTCTTGTGGTTTAAAGAAGCTAAGAAAAGCCCAGTTAATTCATGGGGCAAATTAGAACGTATTCAGTACTTGGTCGTCAAGTACTATGTAGTGTCTTTAGGGGTATGAGCGATAAGAGTTATTACTCAGAAAGTTTTTTAAATAAAGTGGTTATAAAGAATCAATGTGTTTATATACTAATTTAACACAAGCTAGGTTTAAGTGTGTTTAGCCATATCTCACGTTTATGGTCAAAGGATATGGTTGCGTGTGCGGGGCTTGTTGATGGTAGTTTTGCTAGTTTTATAGATTCGAGATCTAGTTTTTTCTGTACAAACTGCTTGAAGCATGCTTCCGCTTTACTACCATTAAAAAAGATATGTGTGATTTTGTTGTGGGTGTGTAAGAAGGATTGAAAATCATTGGTGGTTTGTGTGCGAGTTTCAATCATTGTGTCTAAGCTGCCTTTACGTTTGCAAGATTGTAGTACATCCCACAGTGCAATATGCGTGGCATGTAAGGCCTGTATTTTCTCTTCATAGGAAACTGCGGGGTCGAATTTTAATAGTTCAGCCATAATACGCCAGAAAGCATTGCGTGGATGTGCATAATATTGGTTAGCCAGTAATGAGGCCTCTCCGGGCATGCTACCTAGTATTAAGATCTTAGCTTTGCTGTCTGCAATGGGTTTGAAGCAATAGATATAGGCCATGTATCATGCTGATTCGAGGAAGAGGTGTTAGGACACATCTAAATAATAATGTCGAATGGGCTTTAGTGCGTAATCCAGTTCGTAGACGAGTGGCCGGCCAGTTTTCATGGATAGTTTCATCACTTGTTTGGGGGACAAGTTATCCAATTCCATCATGAGTGTTCGTAGTAAATTTTTATGTGAAACAATGAGTACACACTTACCTTGTTGTATTTCGGGTCGAATAGTTTTTTGCCAATAGGGTAGTAGTCGCGCATGGGTCTGTTTCATACTTTCACCCAGTGGTAAGTTTGTTTTATCGATGACGGCATAGCGGGCCTGGTTTCCTGGGGAACGCGGGTCGTCGGAGTCTAAGTAGGGTGGAGCGGCATCAAATTGTAATTGTGTGCTAAGTACAGGCCAGATTCCAAACTTCTTGATAGCTGGCCAGCGCCGCATACCTTCAAGTGCGCCATAATGACGTTCATTTAAGCACCAATGTTCTTGTATAGGCACTTTATCAAGCGCCATCATTGATATGATAGTTTGCAGCGTGTCTGTTGAGCGTTGTAGTGTGGATGAGAAGCATTTATCAAATGTGAAGCCAGCTTGTTTAAGTAATTGTGCGGCATGTTCAGCTTCTTGTTTTCCTTTAGGGCTGAGTGCTGCATCACTCCAGCCGGTAAAGATCTTGTCTCGATTCCAGATGCTCTGTCCATGCCTTAGCAATACCAGTTGGGTGGTTTTTTGTTGTTGAGGCATGGAGATGCTTTTAAGTTTCAACGTTTAGATGAGGCTGTAGAGGATTCATGCCAAATGCATGTTAATGCTTCCCATAAGCTACTACGCAATGTTTTAAGATACAGCGTATTATCACTTAAGCCATTGACTAAGCGTCTCTGTGCTTTTCCCAGGTTGTGGTAGGGCATGCTCATAAAAAGATGGTGTGTGGCATGGTATCGTAGTCCAACTGGTGCCCATAAGGGGGTAATAAAAATGTTGCCAGGTACATTGATGGAGTCCAGATATTGTTCAGCAAAACTCATTTTTTCTTTGCCAGGATTACGATAGGTATGCGCGGCAAGTGTGCGTAGAGAATTAAGGATGAAAACAGCTAAAGTAATGAGGTACCAAAGTATAAGTACCGAATAGGGAAAAAATCCAGATAGTGTCAACGCAATAATTACAAAGGCAAAAATGCAGGTGGCTGCTTCTTGCTGGCGCCAATTGTGATCACTGCGAATGGCATTTGCGGCGCGCCTGTAAGTGGGATCAATGGTGAGCGATGAGGCGCGTTCCCAAACAATTTTCTGTAGCGGTGGAAATAAATAAGATAAGGGTGTTAACAATAGAAAGCGTATAACCAACAAAACAGGCAAAAGAAATGACAATAAAATATAGCCCACTATTTCTATTGGTTTCTTGGTTGCAAAGGGGATATATTCGCCATCTTTGCTAGTGCCATACACGTCTGGTTTATGGTGCTCGTTATGTACGCCATCATAGGTGAATGACGGCACCATTAGTGGTATGCCGCAGATGAGATTCCAGGCCAGGCGAAAATTTTTAAATGTACCTTTTCTTAAATGTGCCAGTTCATGTACAAAGATGGCTGAGCGATAGAAAGCCAGTACAGCAACGACATAGGCGACTATTTGCCAGAGAGAAAACAAAGGTGAGTTTAGCGCGGTGAAATATGCCGTCCAGCCTAATGAAATATGAAATAAAAAGTCTGTCCAGTAAATCCAGGGATTAGGTGTCATTAGGTCACGTACTAGATTATGTGCCTCGTTGAATGGGAACTCTGGTATGGTATTTTCTTTTTGGGTTGAAGATGGTGTTTCTGTCACGTTAGAGCCTCGTTACTTTGTCTGTTAACTACCAGCAGGATTTAATATGCTCCATAATTAGTTGATTGGTTTTTTCGTCAGTTTTATTAATATATCCCAGATTAGGAGCAGCAGGCCAACCTGCATCAATAAATTCCTTGTTGGCAAATTTTTTGGTTTGCGCATAGCGTGGAATGATATGAAAATGAACGTCTGGATCAACCATCATCAACATCAGGTAGTTGAGTTTGTCATTTTTGAAGGCCTTTGTCAGAGAAGCCTCCATCTGTTTTGTCACAATATGTAATTCTGTAAAGCTAGCAGGACTGAGTTCAGAGAACGCTTGTGCCGGTTCATGTGCAGCCAATACTAGCGCCCCAAGCGTTGCTTGTGCTGGACGCAGTAAAACCGTCCAATACTGAAATTCTTGAATAACAGTATGCGGTGCGCCAAATTTGCGCATGGTGGCATTAAGTATTGGTTTGTCCATTAGTTTAACTGTTTTTTTCAGTGTTTTGGTCAGTAAAAAGCATACCTGCCTTTGCCAGGTCTTCAATAAAATCAATCTCGCACCAGCGATAACCGGCAACTGAACATGAATTAACCAAATGTTCGTCAGCCAGTTTATCTATGATCGAAAGATACCAGGATTTTAACTCAGCTGGATGTCGCAATGCAGATTCAATGGCTGAGCTGAAAAGTTCTGGTCCTTGATCTCGAAAATAAATCATTCCAATAGATTCTGCGTTGATTTGGTCAGTAGGTATTATCTTGCTGACCTGTTTGACCCAATTGTCAGCATCCAGCTGGACTTTCATGTCATCAGAATCATAGGCGTCTTTGTAATCCACGCTGAGTGTGATGGGTGCTGATTTTGAGCTCAATACCTGGGTGATTAGAGTAGGCTCAATCAGTGTGTCGCCATTTAATAACAGAAAATCACCATCCATAATAGGTCGTGCTAGCCAACAACTGGCCAGATTGTCTGCAACTTCATAAAATGGATTGAAGAGTATTGTGATTTTGGGGTGATCGGCATATTGCTGTTGTAACAATGTCTCAATCAAATCAACATGAAAACCCGCAATAATCGTAATATCATCAATGCCAACTGATAGCAGGGCGTCAATTTGCCAAGCAATTACAGGCTTATCTGAAACGGGTAATAAACATTTTGGGGTGTTTTCTGTAAGTGGTAGAAGGCGTCGACCTTGCCCGGCGCTTAGGATAATAGCCTTTACAGGCCGTGAGATATTTGAAGTTGTCATATACCCTGTTTTAAATTGAAACTAAATGGAAATGCCGCTCATACGTCTTAATGCTTCAACAATTATTTTTGTTTCTTGTAAAAAATTTTCTATTTGTGTCATGGTGTTGCTGCGCCCCAGGCTAATGCGAACCGCACAGCGCGCTAACATGGGGTTAATCTGCATGGCTTCAAGTACATGACTTTGTCCGGGATTAACGCTGGAACATGCCGCGCCACTGGCAACAGCAAACCCTATTTTATCTAATTTAACGACCAAAGTATCGCCTTCGATATCTGGCAAAGCGAAATAACAAGTATTGGGAATACGTGCAACTTCTGCGCCAAAGATGGTGGCGCCCATATCAATTAAGCCGTGTTCCAGATGATCGCGAAGTGCAGAGACATGCGCGGCGGTTTCATTAGTGCGTGACTTGGCTAACTCGCAGGCCTTGCCAAAGCCAACAATAGCGGGCACATTTTCTGTGCCGGAACGTAACCCATTTTCATGACCGCCACCATAAATCAGTGGTTTTAATAATAATCGTTTATCCACAATAAGTGCGGCGGCTCCTTTGGGGCCATAAATTTTGTGTGCGGACAGTGTCATGGCGTGAACTTTAAGTGCAGTAAAATCGACGGGTATTTTGCCGAGTCCTTGTATTGCATCAGTATGAATATAAGCATTTTCTGATCGAGCCATCTCAGCAATTGCAGTGACATCCTGGATCACGCCGGTTTCATTATTTGCCAGCATGACGGAAACTAGCGCAGGTTTTTGCTCAGTTATGGTTTTGTTTGCCGCATTGAGATCAATTTGCCCTTGTTGATTGACAGTAAGCCGATGCATTGTCCAGCGTTCACTAACTCGACGCGCTAATTCTTGCGTTGGTTTCAAAACACAAGGGTGTTCAATGGCGCTAATTAAAATATTGCTGGGTTTTAGGTTATCTGCGGCACCACGAATAAACAAATTATTGGCTTCCGATCCGCCGCTGGTAAAAATCACCTGGGTGGGCTGTACGCCAACGGCAGCAGCTACTTGCGTACGCGCCTTATCAATCGCGCGCCGGGCCGTAATGCCAAGAGCGTGACGGCTGGATGCGTTTCCGTATTCCTGCTGGAAATAAGGCAGCATGGCTTCCATAACAGCGTCATCGACGCGAGTAGTGGCGTTGTGGTCAAAATATACGGGGGTCATCGATGGTTGGTTTTGTTAAAACTCCTTAATTTTAACTGTTTTTTGTCAATTGAATCTAATTTCTTAATTCTCGATCATAAACTTATTTTTTAGGCCGGAGCTAATGTGTAGGCTATATAATTGTTTTGTTTATGGAAGAGGAATTTTGTGAGTTATTGGCTAATCAGGAGGCATTTGATTGGTGTGTCTGAGTGTTCTGGCAAGGTGGCCTGTCATAGGTTATTTGGTTTCTAGGAAGGATTAAGTAGATTTTGTGCCTAATGACTGATTTATTGGTATTTCAATATTCAACCGGTACAGGGTCGAGGCTTCGCCATAAATACCAGGTGGCTACCGATCGCCAGGGTTGCCATGCTTTGGCTACTTGGCAGATGGTTTTTTTATCCATAGGTTTGTTGTCATTATAGTGTAGGCTGATTGCGCGTTGTAGCCCGATGTCGTCCAGCGGCAAGACGTCTGGTCGTAACATATGAAATATGAGAAACATTTCCGCTGTCCAGCGACCAATACCTTTAACTTGTGTGAGTTGAATAATTAAAGCTTCATCATCCATTTCTTCCCAAGTAGCTTCATTCAATGTGCCATTCATAAAATGCCGTGCTACGTCTTGTAGGTAAGTTATTTTTCTATGAGACAACCCGCAGTTACGCAGTAGGTTTTTATCCGTGCAAGTGATGTTGTGTGGTGTGACATCTGTTAGAGCGATTAATACTTTTTGCCAAACGCTTTCCGCAGCTTTTACCGAAATTTGTTGGCCTACTATGGAGCGTGCCAGTGTAGTAAATGCATTGCCGTGAGAGTTGAGTGTGGCGCCATCAAATTGTCGAATAATCTGGCGCATGGTTACATCACGTGTGGATAACGCTTGTGTTGCTTGTTTCCAATATTCTGGGGTCATTTTAATCGTTAAATTTTTTTATCTAATAAAAAAGTATGTATTTTTTATGCGGTTGAGGAGTTAAATTAATAGTTTACCTTTAAATATCCATCTATCTATCTTATTTATTTAGGTATATTTTATTTTAAATTAGTTATTGGTTGTGTGCGGTTTAAGTCTTTGTCATAGCAATAAAAATATCCTTATTCCTACTTGACGAGTGTGTTTTTTTTAATTAAAGTGGGGAAAAGTAGGAAAAAGTGGGGGAGAGTGGAGCGAAATTGATTTTTCCCTGTAAAAATATGAGGAGACAACATGTTTCGTGGCGTCACGCAACTCAGTCTGGATGCAAAAGGTAGGCTTGCAATACCGGCGCGATACCGTAGCGTACTGATGTCTTCTTGCGAAGGGCATTTAATTGTCACCGCAGATCCTTCAAAGTGTTTGTTAGTTTATCCCCAGCCTGAATGGGAACCCATTGAGAAGCAGATTAATGGTCTTTCCAGTTTTGATCCCAGAATGCGTCGTTTGCAGCGTTTACTTGTTGGTAGTGCCAGCGATGTAGATATGGATAATGCCGGGCGTATTTTGGTTACGCCAGCATTACGTAAATTTGCGGGCTTGTCAAAGGAGGTTGTGTTGGTAGGTCAAGGCGCAAAATTCGAGTTGTGGGATGAAGCGCAGTGGGACTTGCAAATTGAGGATGCGTTGGCATTTAAGGACGGCGATATGCCGCCAGAATTAAACGGATTTTCGTTGTAATAAAGTGGTGATGACGCACAATGCACATTACAGTTTTATTACAAGAGGCAGTGGATGCGCTGGCAATCAAGCCAAATGGCATTTATGTGGACGGCACATTTGGGCGGGGAGGCCATAGCCGATTAATACTGTCTAGGTTAGGTGAAAACGGTCGGTTAATTGCGTTTGATAAAGATCCGGTTGCTGTTGAAGCGGGTCGTGCGATTAAAGATGAACGTTTTTGTATTGAGCATGGGGACTTTTCTCAAATGCAGCGGTTGTTGCAAGCTAAGGAGATTTGTCATGTTGATGGTGTTTTATTAGATTTAGGGGTGTCGTCACCGCAATTAGAAGAAGCTTCACGTGGCTTTAGTTTTCGTTCTGATGGGCCTCTTGATATGCGAATGGATACGAGTCGTGGACAGACAGCTGCGGAATGGATTGCGTTGGCTTCAGAGATTCATTTACAAAAGGTTATAAGAGATTATGGCGAAGAACGGTTTGCTAGGCAGATTGCAAGAGCGATTATTGTGGCAAGGGCGCGGCAATCTATTGTTACCACATTACAACTTGCCGAGATTGTCGCCTCGGTCGTACGCTCGCGTCAGCGTCAGCGGGAAAATAAGCAGCATCCGGCGACGCGCACTTTTCAGGCGATCCGGATTCATGTCAATCAGGAGCTTGAGGAGCTGTCGTTAATCCTGCCGCAGTGTGTGGAGTTATTGAATCCGGGCGGTAGGCTGGTGGTAATAAGTTTTCATTCATTAGAAGACCGGATAGTTAAACGTTTTATGCGTGCAGCGTCAAATGCAGATGAATTGCCGCGAGGCTTGCCATTAAGGGAAAAGGAGATTCAGCGGTTTAGTAAGCAAAAATTAAAATTGATTGGTAGAGCAAAACGCTCTAATGAGGAAGAAGTGGCGGCAAATATACGTTCCAGGAGTGCTGTGATGCGTGTTGCGGAACGAATTTCGTTAGATGGGTGAATTAAATGTTCAAATTGAACGTTTGTTTGGCTTTTGTGCTGGTTATATGCGCTTTGGGAGTTGTGGCTGCCCAACATAAGGCTCGCAAGATTTTTGTGATGCTAGAGCATGAGAAGGCGCTTGCGCAACAAATAGAGGTTGATTGGGGCAGGTTGCAATTGGAGCAAAGTACGTTGGTGATGCATGGGCGTATTGAAAGAATTGCAAAAGAGCAGCTGGATATGAAGATGCCGCTTGCAACGCAAGTGCAAATAATTTCGGTGAGGAAAACAACTGATTTGCCGGATATGGATGGAGTGCTCAAACCATGATAAATAATCAAACAAAGCAAATAGAGTTGCCGGCATGGCGTTCTTTTTTGCTGTTTAGTGTGTTGGCACTTAGTTTGTTTGGTTTGGTTGGGCGGGCTATGTATTTGCAGGGCATGAATAACAATTTTTTGCAGGAAAAAGGAGCGTTGCACTATAGCCAAGTCGTGGAGATGAATGTGAGTCGCGGCATGATCACTGATCGGCATGGCGAAATATTGGCAATTAGCTCGCCGGTAGCATCAGTATTTGCAGATCCGCAATTAATAGAAATAACGCATGAGCAATTGGAGCGGTTATCTGGTCTTCTTGAAATGGATGTTGAAGATGTTGAGCGTCGGCTCAATAGGGAGCATAGTCGTTTTGTTTATTTAAAACGCCAGGTGTCGCCAAATGTTACTGAAAAGATTGTCGGCTTAGGTATACAAGGTATTTATCTAAAAGATGAATCCAAACGTTATTATCCAGCGCGTGAAGTAACCGCTCATGTATTAGGCTTTACAGATATTAATGATAAGGGCCAAGAAGGTGTGGAGTGGGGTTGGGAGGAAACGCTTGCAGGTAAATTAGGCAGCCGTCGTGTTATTAAAGATAGAAAAGGACGGATTGTTGAAGATGTGGAAAATATTCGTTTACCAAGACAGGGACAAGACGTTGCTTTGTCGCTGGACAGTAAAATTCAATATCTTGCGCATCGAGAATTAAAGCGGGCCGTTGAAGATAATCAAGCTAAATCTGGCAGTATCGTTGTATTGGATGCCCAAACGGGAGAAGTGCTGGCGCTCGCCAATTTGCCCGTGTATAACCCTAATAGAAGATCAAGTATTAGTAGCGAGAGAATTCGTAATCGAGCATTGGTTGATACTTATGAACCGGGTTCAACATTAAAACCATTTCCTGTAGCAATTGCATTAGAAATAAATCAAATAGACCCTGATACGATTTTTGAAACAGCGCCTGGCACGCTACAAGTAAATAGAGCGACCATTCGTGATGTTGTAGATAAAGGTGATTTGACGGTTGCACAAATATTGCAAGTATCCAGTAATGTTGGGACAGCAAAAATTGCCTTGTCATTGCCGCCGAAAATTTTATGGGAAATGTTGAGTCAATCAGGATTTGGTGAGCCAACAGGTTCAGGCTTTCCGGGCGAGGCGACGGGACGTTTGCGTCCCTATGCTAGTTGGCGACCAATTGAGCAAGCTACATTATCATATGGACACGGTATTTCAGTGAGTTTGATGCAATTGGCGCGCGCTTATACATTGTTTACAACGCGTGGAAAGTTAATGCCCGTCTCACTGGTTAAGCAAGATAAACCCGTGGTGGGTCAACAAGTGATCTCGCGTGAAACAGCGTTGGCTGTTAACAATATGTTGGAAATGGTAACTCAGCCTGGTGGTACGGCACCATTGGCGCAAGTTAATGGTTATCGGGTTGCTGGTAAAACAGGAACGGCACATAAACTTGTTGATGGTCAGTATGCGAAAGATCTTTATACTTCATCTTTTGTTGGTTATGCACCTGCATCAGATCCTCGTTTAATTATCGCAGTAGTTTTGGATGAACCTTCGTCAGGCCGATATTTTGGTGGTGAGGTAGCTGCGCCTGTTTTTAGTCATGTTATGACGGGCGCTTTGCGTATATTGAACGTGCCGCATGATGCCCCTGCAAATAATGTTGTGTTGTTTCAAGCGACACAAGAACCGGAAGGTGAAGTGTGAGTACTTATATGGCAGATAAAGCAAGCAAGTTGTTTGATGTTCATTTGCTAGATAAATTGGGTGTTCCTATTAAGCATCTTGTTACTGATAGTCGGCAAGTGAAACAAGGAGACACTTTTGTGGCTTATGCTGGAGGCAAAAAGGATGCGCGTGAATTTATTCCACAGGCAATTGCAGCAGGTGCAAATGCTGTGTTGTGGGATTCAAAAAAATTTAGTTGGGACCCGTCTTGGCAATTACCCTCGCTACCAATTGAAGATTTGCGTGTTAAAGCTGGTTTGATTGCTAACCACGTTTATGGCTATCCATCAAAAGAATTGCAAGTGGTTGGGTTTACAGGCACAAATGGCAAGACATCATGCAGTCATTGGTACGCTCAAGCTATGCAATTTCTGCAAAAGAAAACAGCGGTAATGGGAACCTTGGGTAATGGCTTTGGAGATACATTGCAGCCGACTAAAAACACCACACCGGATTCAGTTGTCATGCAGCATCTGCTGGCAGAATATTTGTCTGATGGTGCTCAAAATGTGGCGATGGAGGTGTCCTCGCATGGTATTGCACAAGGACGTATTATCGGCATGACCTTTTCAGTGGCAGTGCTGACGAATTTATCGCATGATCATTTGGACTATCACCAAGATATGGATGCTTATGCAGCAACTAAAGCGCGCTTGTTCTCATGGCCTGCATTGAAATACGCGGTACTTAATCTGGATGATGTTTTAGGTGTTGAGTTGTCACGACAGCTTGCGAATAAACCTGTTCAAGTTATTGGCTATGGTTTTGCAAAGCAAGAAATTAATACGCATTCAAAACAACTTAAAATACTTGCGGGCTCTAATCTGAAGGCAGGTGTTTCTGGTCTGGAGTTTGATGTTGAATATGAAGGAAATAAAAAAAGAGTAAAGACAGAATTAATAGGTCGCTTTAATGCGATGAATTTATTGGCGGTAATGGCGGCTTTACTGGCAAGTGGTATTAAATTGTCTGAAGCGGTGCGTTCGTTAAAACAACTAAAACCAATTCCTGGTCGCATGGAGAAATTTGGTGGCATAGATCAGCCTGTTGTTATTGTAGATTATGCACATACCCCAGATGCATTAGAGAAAGTGCTTTTTACGCTACGTGAGATGCTTCGCAATACCATTCAAGAAAAAGGTGATGAGGAAAATAAAGGGCGTTTGATCTGTGTTATAGGTTGCGGAGGAGAGCGTGATATCGGTAAGCGAAAAATAGTCGGTGAAGTGGTGACACGTCTTGCTGACGATGTGGTTTTTACGAGTGACAATCCGCGCGGGGAAGATCCGCGTACGATTATAGAAAATATGCTTGCCGGAGCCGTTAACAGTGATTTCCAGGTTGAGGAGAACCGGGCTTTGGCTATATATCAAGCGATTTACAGTGCATGTAAGGGAGATATTGTTTTAGTAGCGGGTAAAGGGCATGAAACGTATCAGGAGATTAAGGGCGAGAAAATACCATTTAGTGATACAGGTGCTGTACAAAAGATTTTGCATGAATTGACTTTTAAGTCACAGAGCTAAGAATGATGATGATACAAGAAGCAGCCCGTGCATTGCATACAGATTGGGGTGACAAAGATGTGTTTTTTACGGGCGTAAGTACTGATAGTCGCACTATAAGACAAGGTGATTTGTTTGTTGCACTGTCAGGAGATAATTTTGATGGCAATCAATTTGTTTCCAGTGCTGCTGAAAAGGGTGCTGTGGCAGCAATGATCGGACAGCGAGCTAATAATAATATTTTCACTGAACTTC
>Ga0224506_10002682_pt1 | contig 12022 bp, 11 predicted proteins | sample SF_Jan12_sed_USG_2_FD_169108 | JGI IMG/M metagenome (GOLD analysis project Ga0224506, IMG submission 169108) | Sediment microbial communities from San Francisco Bay, California, United States - SF_Jan12_sed_USGS_8_1 | ecosystem: Environmental > Aquatic > Marine > Sediment | place: USA...
TATCACCAACTAATGGTTTTGGCATAAACGTTGCTGTTTTGCCATAGGCATGTGCCACATTCTGCACAACATATTTCAGGATCTGTACTTCATCCGCCTTGCGCACCAGTGTATTGGCACCAGTGCCAATTTCACACTGTCCGGCTGTAGCCACTTCATGATGATGTACTTCGACTACCAAGCCCATTTCTTCCATCGCCAGACACATTGATGCGCGAATGTCATGTAATGAGTCAACTGGAGGAACCGGGAAATAACCGCCTTTAACGCCGGGACGGTGACCAATATTGCCATCTTCATAAACACGTTCTGAACTCCATGATGCTTCATCAGAATCTACTTTATAAAAAGCACCGCTGATATCTACACCCCAGCGTACGTCATCAAGAATAAAGAATTCCGGTTCTGGACCAAATAAGGCACCGTCGGCAATTTTGGTGGACTTTAAATAAGCTTCTGCACGTCTGGCGATAGAACGTGGGTCACGCTCATAACCTTTCATTGTGTTTGGTTCAAGGATATCGCATCGAATATTTATTGATGCTTCATCTGAAAATGGATCCAGCACAGCAGTTGATGTATCTGGCATCAATACCATGTCTGATTCATTAATTCCTTTCCAGCCAGCGATTGATGAACCATCAAACATTTTGCCTTCTTTAAAAAAGCCGGCATCAATCTGGCTAATAGGCAACGAAACATGCTGTTCCTTACCACGGGTATCTGTAAAACGCAGATCAACAAATTTGATCTTGTTGTCTTTTATCATCTTCTGAACGCTAGCTGCAGACATAATTTAATTCTCCAAAAAAAGTAGTAATTACTGAAACTTGCTTTGTTCTTTAAAGCATTGCACGCATATAGCACTATTTGTGCCATATTCTAACTAATTGATTTCTATAAAATATAATTCCATCACATGGACAAATGACTTAAAAAACGCACCATTATGGTGCGTGCAATTGGTCATATGCACTATTATGGTGCTTAATGAAACTGTACTTTTACTTCTGATATTTCAGTGAGTTTCCTGGTCGCCATGGAAAATGCCTGACTAACTTCACTGGCACTGGCGCCAGCATCCAGAACACTTATGGGCAACAGTACAATGACATGAATTTTGCCGTCCAGATAGTGGAGAGTAATGTCCTCGATCTTGGACACATGATCAAGTCCTTGCCAGCATTTATTTAACCCTTCTATGAGCTGTTCTCTTAACGGAAGCTGGCAGCATGGTGTTGCCACTTCATCATCTTCCGGATCAATGTGCACCATGACATCGGTTACTTCATCAATATCATTCAACAAAGCACTTCTTACCTTTTCACTTATCTGATGACCTTCCGAGACACTGATATATGGTGCAACCTGAACATGTACATCAACTAATGCACTATGCCCCATTCGCCGTGTCCGCAACATATGTAATGCCTTTACATCCTTGATGGAATTTATTACATCACGAATCTCTTCCACGCGTTCCGGATCAAGTGCAGTATCAACCAGTTCCTGTACACTGTTCCACACCAGATCCCAGCCTATCTTGACGATCATTAATGCAACACCAATGGCGGCAAGTGCATCCAGATATTCAAAACCGAACATGCTACCGATGACACCGATAAATACAATAATGGATGAAATTGCATCAGAACGACTATGCCATGCATTGGCACGCAATAAATTAGACTTCAATTTATTTGCCACCTTCATGGTGTACTGATAAATCACTTCCTTGGATATGATTGAAATGAAGGCAACAACTAATGCCATCCAGCCCGGATGCATGAGCAGTTCCGGTTGAAACAACCGATGTGCTGCGTCATAACCAATACCACCAGCAACAGCAATCAGTGCCATACCCAGTGCAACAGTCATAATGGTTTCAATACGACCATGTCCATAAGGATGATCTTCATCAGCCTCACGGCTGCCGTGTTTGGCGGCATATAACACCATGAAGTCTGTCACCAAATCTGATAAGGAATGAATTCCGTCCGCTATCAATGCCTGCGAAGAACCAACAAAGCCGGCAACAATCTTTATAATACCCAAAAAACCATCAACAACTGAACCTATCAGCGTTATATTTCTGATTTCTGTATAGCGTTCTTCCGCAGCTGTTGAATGTTTATGCATTTGCTTCACCCACTTCTATAATCACGACCAGTTCATCCTTTTTCTGTTTAATTTCCAATATACTGTGTCCGTGTACACGACACCATGCAGGTATATCATGCGCTGCTCCTGGATCAGTACATACCACCTCGAGTACATCACCTTGCGGTAAATCTGCAATCGCGTTTTGTGCCCTGATTACCGGCATTGGACACAATAAACCACGTGCATCAAGATTATGTTTTGCCATTAATTACACATGCCATTTTTCAGGGATTGATTCCATTGCAATAGGTTTGACTACCATGCTTGTCGTCACTCCTCCCTGATCGGTCATCTCAATAGTAACTTCATCTGCATCACGACCCTGACTGTAACGTGCCAGAATTTGTGCTGCTAACTCAAGATCCTTTTTTTCAGGCGTGCCATCTACAAGTAATAACGGCCCTCTATGGCTGACTGTATGCATATTTATAAATTGCTTTTTATAGCCAGACAGAAAATTATTTTCGCCTTCCTCTCGCCCAATAATCAATTTAAAATTCTCAGCCGGACGAATATGTCTGCCTACCTTGAGCAACATGACATCATCCAGTTCATAATTTCTGTCACCACGCGCTTTCCACAAATCAGTTAATTTCGCAGAATAACTCGCATCTGTCAGAAAACAGCAACCGCCTGCAGGTTGTGCGTAATCAGTAAACCCGAATTTTTGTGCCAATGCCATTTGTGGCTTGCGTGAACGTCCTGAAAAATCATACATATTCTCACGCTTGATCCAGCCTTCACGCTCAGGCTTTGTTTCCGGCAATAATTTTGCACACAAAGGCCTTAATAATAAATCATCTGCACCGGATTCTTTTGCAACTACTGGCATGGTGTCCTTGCGCTGTGACATAGGTCGCTGACCCATCACTTCACCGGTAATAATAAAATCAAACCCTTTTTTCTGTATCCACTCGACTGCCTTGTGCACCATAAATTTTTTACAGTCCAGACATGGGTTCAGGTTTGCACCATAACCATATTTTGGATTTAATAAAATATCCTTGTATTCTTCAATTACATCAATAATGTGTAGTTTTATACCTAACTGCTCAGCTACCCATAATGCATTATTACGTTTTGGTTTGACACGATCCTTTTTCCGAATTGCATGCGTGTGTCCTTCTACACAGAAGCCGGTAAAGAAATTAATCCCTTCTACATGAATACCCTGTTCCTGTATTACCTTGACTGCCAGCATGGAATCAAGGCCACCGGAAACAAGTGCGACCGCTTTGTGTTGTTGAGTCATGTAATGAGAGCCAGAAAGGTTATTCAGGAATGCGTGGAGATTATATCAAATACTCAAGCATGAATGATCAGAAAAACGGATCATTCATGCCATAAATCAGTGTGATATTTTTATTGATCTGGAAATAAATACGGGATTGCCTGTCTTTTCATGCATTATCTTGCCGGCAAAACGACTACCGGTTTTCTCCCACAGATCATAAGCCAAAATAGGCTCAAGCTGCTGCTCCTTATCCATTGCCCTGATAGCGTGCAGTACGTCCATTAAATGAATAAAACCCTGAGCAATTTGCTGATAAAGGAGAGCAACACTGTGTTGCATGACTTCAGACAACTGGTGATAGGCTGTGCGCCCCATTCCGACATAATAATCTATTGATACGCGTTTTCGTCTGGCATGCGCCGGGAAAAGACCTGAATACAACAGGCATTGATCACCGACATCACGTAACTGATCATAGCGCTGTGAGCCTGTGCTATTTAGTGACTCCAGATAATCCAGTGCCATAACCCGTTCTGCCATTTCAGGGCGAGAGGTAAAACGCATTAACAGAAAAACCAGATAACTTTCCATATCCTGGTCGAGTCTACAATCAGCCACCAGTGCCGCTTCACTGACCAGTGCCTGCCACTGTGCTTCCGGTGTTGGGTGTAACACAAGCTGAGTCATTTCGATTCTCCTTGCTCCCTATATATCCAGATCAGCGACCAATCGGAATAATGACTTGAATAATATAATTAACTTATTGAAATAATTAATAAAATTATCAATATTATGTTATTTTAGTTAGGGAAATTCCGTTTTATATATAAGGTCACACATACCAATAGCATAACGCTCGCGCTATACTTGCGAGCTTCGATAAATCGTATTTTTTTGTATTGAATTCAAAGAGCTCCTCAACAGATATGAACACTCCAGATGTTTCGACATTTCAGGGATTGATACTTGCCTTGCAGAATTACTGGGCGGCACAAGGCTGTGTCCTGTTGCAACCTTATGACATGGAAATGGGTGCCGGGACATTTCATCCTGCTACCTTTTTGCGTGCCATCGGCCCAGAGCCATGGAGCTCGGCGTATGTGCAACCCTCACGTCGTCCAACTGATGGTCGTTATGGTGATAACCCAAACCGTTTACAGCACTATTATCAGTTTCAGGTTGTGATCAAACCATCACCACTGGATATTCAGGAATTGTATCTGGGTTCACTCAAAATGCTCGGACTTGATCCATTGATACACGATATCCGTTTTGTTGAAGATAACTGGGAATCGCCCACACTCGGCGCCTGGGGCCTGGGTTGGGAAGTATGGCTTAATGGTATGGAAGTCACGCAATTTACCTACTTCCAACAGGTAGGCGGTCTTGACTGTAAACCGGTCACTGGTGAAATCACTTATGGCCTTGAGCGTATCGCCATGTATTTACAAGATGTAGAAAGTGTTTTTGATCTGGTCTGGACAGATGGTCCGTTAGGAAAGGTAACTTATGGTGATGTGTTCCATCAAAACGAAGTAGAGCAATCAACATATAACTTTGAAATTGCCAATGTTGATGAATTATTTAAAAACTTTGATCTTTGTGAAGCAGAATCAAGAAAACTGATTGATGCAGGTTTACCTTTACCTGCTTATGAACAGGTCTTACACGCATCGCATGCATTTAATTTACTTGATGCGCGTCACGCTATTTCCGTCACTGAACGCCAACGATTTATTTTACGTGTTCGTGAGTTATCCCGTGCCGTTGCCGAAGCCTATTTCAATGCGCGCGAATCTCTTGGCTTTCCTATGTTAGCGGAGTCAAAACGATGAGTACGCGTGATTTGTTAATCGAAATTGGTACCGAAGAACTGCCCCCAAAGTCATTACTAAAATTATCGACTGCCTTTCTGGAAGGGATTAAAACCGGAATTGATAAAACAGGCCTGAAGTATCAGGAAATCAAACCATATGCTTCACCACGTCGTTTAGCTGTTTTAATTACTGCTCTTGATGAAAAACAGCCGGATAAAGAAGTGGAACGCCGTGGGCCAGCTGTAAACGCTGCTTTTGGTGACGATGGATGCCCAACACCCGCTGCAAGCGGTTTTGCCTCATCGTGTGGTGTACAGGTTGATGATCTTGAAAAACTTGAAACGCCAAAAGGTGCATGGCTTGTATTTCGAAGCCACCAAAAAGGACAGTCAGCACAATCTTTAATACCGGACATTATTACAAATGCACTGGATAAATTGCCTATTCCCAAACGTATGCGATGGGGAAATCTGGATGCACAATTTGTGCGGCCGGTACATTGGGCTGTTTTATTATTTGGTGATGAAATCATTAATACAGAGATACTGAGTGTTAAAAGCGGTCGCGAAACACGTGGACATCGCTTTCATCACCCGGAACCGATTCATATTACCAGCCCTGCTGAATATGAAGTGCTGCTTGAAAGTGAAGGCAAGGTCATTGCTGATTTTGCAAGGCGCCGTAAAACCATTCATGCACAAATAGAAGAGGCAGCAAACAAGGTGAATGGCAAGGCTGTTATTGATGATAATCTGCTTGACGAAGTCACTTCCATGATTGAATGGCCTGTTGCAGTACTGGGTAACTTTGATAAACGTTATCTGGATGTGCCTGCAGAAGCACTGGTTTCAACTATGAAAGCGAATCAGAAATATTTTCATCTGGTAGACAAAAATAATAATTTACTACCGCATTTTATTACTATCAGTAATATTGAAAGCAAGGATATTAATCAGATTAAAGAAGGCAACGAACGTGTTATAAGGCCGCGTTTTGCGGATGCCGAATTTTTCTGGAATCAGGATCGTAAAAACAAACTGTCTAAAAAAATTGATTCTCTTAAAACTGTTGTGTTTCAGAAACAACTGGGCACACTCCATGATAAATCAAAACGGGTCATTACAGTTTCTGCTGAAATCGCAAAACAACTGGGCGGCAATGAACAACAGGCAGTGCGTGCAGCCGAATTATGCAAATGTGATTTGATGACCGAGATGGTGTGTGAGTTTCCTGAACTACAGGGCATTATGGGACGTTATTATGCATCCCATGATGGTGAGCAATCCGATGTTGCTACCGCTCTGGATGATTATTATAAACCACGTTTTGCCGGTGACAGCCTTCCAGATAATCCTATTTCACAATCACTCGCTATTGCTGACCGTATTGACACCTTGGTTGGGATATTTGCCATTGGCAAGCAACCAACCGGAGACAAGGATCCGTTTGCGCTACGCCGCGCAGCTTTAGGTGTCCTGCGCATTATTGTTGAACAAAAACTGGATCTGAATCTGAACCAGCTGGTTGCGCTTTCTGCATCAACTTTTGATAAATCAGTTAAATCTGAAAAAGTTACCAACGAAGTGCTTTCTTTTATTAAAGATAGACTGAAGGTTTACTACACCAGCAACCAGACTTCACCGGATGTATTTGAAGCAGTCATTTCCATCGGGGAATTATGTCCACTTGATATCGATAAACGTATTCAAGCCGTTAATACTTTCCGAAATATGGAAGAATCTGAAAGTCTGGCAGCTGCAAATAAACGTATAGGAAATATTCTTAAAAAGATCGATGGAAAATTACCGGTAGATATTAATATTAAATTGTTTGAAGTGCCGGAAGAAAGTTCGCTTTATGACACCTTGGGTAATCTCGACGATAAGGTATCCCCTTTACTGGTGAAGGGTGAATATGAAAAGGTACTTGAAAATCTGGCCGGATTAAGACAACCGGTAGATAATTATTTTGATAATGTAATGGTCATGGCTGATGACCCGGCACAACGCAATAACCGGATTGCATTGTTAAATAAACTGCACAAATTGTTTCTTGAAGTCGCTGATATTTCAAAACTACAGGGTTAAGTTCTAATGAATACTGATTCCTACAATGAAATGCTTTCTATTGTTCAATCCTTTCATGACAAGCATGATTTCAAGAATACCGGCGGTGAAGACATGACTTACCGTATCGCGCTTATGGCAGAAGAACTGGGCGAGATTTCAGCTTGTGTCACAAAGGGAAAGGACAAGGAAATGCTGGCTGAAGAAGTCGCTGATTTATTTATTCTTGTTCTTGGCACAGCCATTTCTGCTGAATTTGATCTGAAAGAAGCATTCTGGAAAAAAATGGAAAAACTGGATAAGCGCAAATCAAGAATGGTAAATGGAAAAATACGTGTATCTGAATTTCGCGACTAATCTTTTATGAAATTAATCATCCTTGACCGAGATGGCGTTATTAACAAGGATTCGGATGAATATATAAAATCACCCGAAGAATTTATTCCCATTCCCGGCAGTCTTGAAGCCATTGCCAGGCTTAATCATGCTGGTTATATTGTTGTGGTGATCTCCAACCAATCCGGTATTGCGCGCCGATATTTTGATACCGAAACACTTCACAATATTCATGAAAAACTGCGAAATCTACTCAACGATATCGGTGGTCATATTGATGTCCTTCTCTATTGTCCACATGGGCCGGATGATAAATGCAAGTGCAGAAAACCAAAACCCGGTTTGTTTGAAGAACTAAAGAATCGCTTACATGTAAGACTGGATAATACTATTGCCGTGGGTGATTCACTTCGTGATTTGCAAGCTGCCGAAGCATCCGGCGCAAAACCGTTTCTTGTAAAAACAGGAAAAGGAATGCGTACATTGCGAAAAAACACTTTATCAAAAACCATTCCTGTTTATGGTAGTCTTGCAGATGTTGTTAATGATTTATTGTCTCAGGAAGAAAAAGAATAAAAATGATATTTATTAGATCGTTACTGTTTTCTTTTGGAAGTATTATTGCAACACTTATCATCGGCTCCATGAGCTTTTTGACTTTTCCTTTCCCTTATATTTTTCGATTTCATTTTGTTCGTTCCTGGGCCTTGTTTAATCTTTGGTGGCTAAGGCTTACCTGCAATATCACCTTTAAGGTTACTGGCGCAGAAAACATCACGGAAAACAATGGCATTGTTTTTTGTAAACATCAGTCCACTTTTGAAACTCTTGTTCTCCAAAAACTGATTATTCCTCATGTCTGGGTACTCAAAAGGGAGCTCCTGTGGTTACCTTTTTTTGGCTGGGGTCTGGCCGCACTTGAGCCCATTGCTATTGATCGCGCATCCGGACGCAAAGCCGTTGAGCAAATTAAACAACAAGGTATTAATAGGTTAAAGAAAGGTCGTTGGGTCGTTATTTTCCCTGAAGGTACCCGTGTTCCGGCTGGGGAACAAAAACGCTTTGGTGTAGGCGGCGCAATCCTGGCTGCTGAATCAGGTTACCCGGTTCTACCGATTGCACACAATGCCGGACGATACTGGCCAAGGAAAAGCTTTCTTAAATATCCCGGTACAATCCAGATTCATATTGGACAGCTTATTGAAACCAAAGGCAAAACACATGATGAAATCAATCAGATTGCAAAACTCTGGATTGATAACAAGGTAACAGAAATCGGTGGATAGTCGTGAAAAAATATTGATTATCGACTATGGTTATTTTTAGTTGTTACCCCCTTTAACAAGGAGTCAAAAAATGTTTAAAAAAATTATACATTCTTTTTTTATTACACTGTTGGTAGTTTCTATTTCAGGATGTCTGACATTAAAACAGGGTGGTGTTGTGCTGGGGGATGATGACACAACAGTTTCTGTTATATTTACTGATCGTGATCGTGATTTGATTAACGATTATTATCACAAGAAGAAAAAAAGAAAGCATATGCCTCACGGACTGGCCAAACGCGATCGCTTACCACCTGGCCTGGAAAAACAAGTACGTGAGCGCGGTCAATTACCACCTGGTTTGCGCGGCAGGGATTTGCCATATGATCTGGAAAGTAGACTCTCACCTATACCGGAAGGATATGTGCGCGTTCAGGTCGGTGGTGATATTGTGCTTATGGACAAAAAAACACGCGTTATCGTCGATATCATTAAAGACATCGCTTTGTAGTACTAGATATCCAGATTAGAAACAGAAAGCGCATTGCTTTCAATAAATTCGCGCCTGTCTTCTACCTGATCGCCCATCAGTGTTGTAAATATCTGATCAGTTGCGATCACATCTTCGATTTGCACCTGCATTAAACGTCGGGTCTCGGCATCCATTGTGGTTTCCCACAATTGATCCGGATTCATTTCACCAAGGCCTTTATAACGCTGAATCTGCTGACCGCGTTTTGCTTCTTCCATTAACCAGTCAACAGCCTGTTTAAAACTGCTAACGCTTAATTGTTTTTCACCACGCTGAATAAATGCACCTTCACCAATTAAGCCATCAAGTTGTTGGCCCAGCTCAACCAGACTCCGGTATTCACCCGAAATAAAGAACTCATTATCAAATGTGTATTCCGTATCCAGACTATGATTTGTGCTCACAACACGACCAAGAAAATTACCGTGTTCCTGATCTTCTTCTACCGAAACAGAATATTGAATATTCTGTTCGTCACTGTTCAGTCTTTCTGATAATTCATTAAACCATGTTGACAACAAAGACTTGTCACGCATCATGGCTTCATTTACTACTGACATATAAATCATTTTCTCAAGCACCAGTGAATCATAACGTTTTGAAAGACGCAGTATCGTTGACATCACAGTCATGTATTTGTTTATCAGGGTTTCCAGTGCTTCTCCACTTAATGCAGGTGCATTGTTATTAACATGAAGAGAACTGTTATCAAGCGCTGCTTGAATAAGAAATGCGCTCAGCTCCAAATCGTCTTTTACATATCTTTCTTGTTTGCCGCGCTTCAATTTATAAAGTGGTGGTTGTGCAATATAAATATGACCGCGCTCTACCAGTTCCGGCATCTGACGATAAAAAAATGTCAGCAACAGGGTGCGAATATGTGATCCATCCACGTCCGCATCAGTCATGATAATAATGCGATGATAACGTAACTTGTCCGGATTAAATTCTTCGCGTCCGATACCACAACCTAATGCAGTTATCAGTGTGCCAATTTCGGCAGAGGATAACATCTTGTCGAAACGTGCTTTTTCCACATTCAGAATTTTTCCCTTCAGCGGCAAGATAGCCTGTGTTCTTCTGTCACGACCTTGTTTGGCTGAACCACCGGCAGAATCCCCTTCCACCAGAAACAATTCGGATAACGCCGGATCCTTTTCCTGACAATCAGCGAGCTTTCCTGGCAAGCCTGCAATATCCAATGCACCTTTACGACGTGTCATTTCACGCGCTTTTCTTGCGGCCTCACGTGCTCGTGCTGCATCAACAATTTTCATTACAATTGATTTAGCTTCCGCCGGATTTTCCAAAAAAAATTCCTGCAACTTTTCAGACATCTGTGATTCAACAGCACCTTTCACTTCAGACGAGACCAGCTTGTCTTTTGTCTGGGATGAGAACTTGGGATCAGGTACCTTCACCGAGAGAACGGCTGTCAGCCCCTCACGAGCATCATCTCCACTCATTGCTACTTTGGCGTTCTTTGCTGCGCCCTCTTTTTCAATGTACTGATTAATGGTTCTGGTAAGAGCACTACGAAAACCGGCCAGATGAGTACCCCCATCTTTTTGAGGGATATTATTGGTAAAGCAAAATATATTTTCTTGATAGGATTCGTTCCATTGAAGAGCGACATCGACCTGGATATTATCCCTTAAACTACTGAAATAAAAGACTTTTTCATGGATTGGCACCTTGTTTTTATTAAGGTGTTCAACAAAGGACAAAATACCGCCCTTATATTCAAAAACATCCTGCTTATCTGTGCGTTCGTCATTAAGTTCAATCTTGACTCCTGGGTTCAAGAAAGATAATTCCCGCAAACGTTTAGCTAAAATATCGTAATGAAATTCTATATTTGTAAAAATCGAAGCGCTTGGCCAAAACCTCAGTTCCGTACCTGTTTGATCGGTATCACCGATGACCGCAAGCGGGGACTTTGGCTCTCCAAGACCATATTCCTGATGATGAACCTTGCCTTCTCTACGAATAGTAAGACGTAATTTTTCAGAAAGGGCATTTACTACAGAGACACCAACACCATGTAACCCACCGGAAACCTTATAGGAATTATCATCGAACTTACCGCCGGCATGCAGAACCGTTAAAATAACCTCGGCAGCAGAACGTCCTTCTTCTTCGTGCATATCTACCGGGATACCCCGTCCATCATCTGTGACACTCACAGAGTTATCACTGTGAATATTCACCTGAATCGCAGAACAGTGCCCTGCCAACGTTTCATCAATCGCATTATCCACCACTTCGAACACCATATGGTGCAAACCTGTACCGTCATCGGTATCCCCGATATACATGCCAGGGCGTTTGCGTACGGCGTCCAGACCTTTGAGGACTTTGATATTGGAGGAATCGTATTTTTCCTGTTCAGACATATAGTTATACCTGTTTTGATGGACGCGTCATTATACCACTTCTTGAATGTTTCCGTGTTCCACGTGGAACATTTTTTTCTCGGACCAATAACCCGTATCCAGAGAATCCGCATCGGTTGCTGTAATAAATATCTGTGATTTTGTCTTGCATAATAGCTGCAACACCTGGTTACGATGGTTTTCATCCAGCTCAGACTGTAAATCATCTATCAA
>Ga0224506_10002683_pt1 | contig 12020 bp, 9 predicted proteins | sample SF_Jan12_sed_USG_2_FD_169108 | JGI IMG/M metagenome (GOLD analysis project Ga0224506, IMG submission 169108) | Sediment microbial communities from San Francisco Bay, California, United States - SF_Jan12_sed_USGS_8_1 | ecosystem: Environmental > Aquatic > Marine > Sediment | place: USA...
GGGAACCAAAAGGGTATCAATCTTATCACCGGCCTGTTCAACCAAGTCGACGACATCACGTACCATATACTGTGTATCTAAGCCATTAATACGTACTGAAACAGTGATGCCATGACCTTTCCAATCTAGATCATTAATAGCTTGAATAACATTTTTGCGTGCTTGTAGCTTATCATCTGGTGCTACAGCGTCTTCAAGATCAAGAAAAATAAAGTCCACGCCACTTTTTAAAGCTTTTTCGAACATCTCAGGGCTTGAGCCTGGAACTGCTAACTCACAACGTTGTACCCGTTGAACAGTGGTTTCATATTGCGTGTGACTCATTTTTCCTCCAGAAATATAAAATAATTGCGGTAATCATCTGGCCATATGCTTGATCCGGCTCAAATAGATTATTTTCTTATAGGGTTTTCGCCCTGTGGTTTAGATTAATCGCGGGATTATAACATTCGTTGTATAGCGGCTTTCAGCACTGCAGATATTTTGACGGGATGAATAGCTTGAATGGTATTTCGTGTCGCGTTTTATATACTAAATAATCAGAGAATTATATCTTTTTCTATGTGGTTTATCTACTTCAGGCTAATCTAAGTTGTGCGCAGGCGTCGGCTACGACAGATAGTCCCCGGTATTTTGCCATCCATTCAAGTGGGATGGATAACCCTTCCTCACCCATTTGTTGCGCGTTTGCCGCGGTGATTGCACCCAGCATAATGGCACGACCACAACTATCTCCGCCTGCTCGGATATTGGCTTCAATTGCATCGCGATAGTTGCTGGCATGTTTGGCAATATGCGCCACAATAGGGATGCCTTCCAATACATGACACGCTGATCCAAATTGTTCAGCCATAGTAATGCTATCAAGGCTATTGGTTTGTAATGCTTGTTCTAATAAGGGTGATAGTTTGTCACCAGGTTGTGGTATGGCATCCGTTAATGCTTGTGTCATATTTCTACCGTTAATGATATCGAATAAAACACTGGCGGTATATTTTGCAGCAGAAACGGCAATATCATTGTTGTTGGTGAGGCGTACAACCTCGTCAATTTTTTCTAGTAGCTCAGCTTGTGTGCCTTTATGGGTAGCTGTTATAACGGGTACTGTTGCCAGTGCGGCAAACTGATCATCATCTGCTCCGGATATTTGCGGGAAATCGTCGGGCGCTAATGGCATGAGCTTGAGCAGTGTTTGCCGTGTGGGTGAGTCAATATAGCCGATGTATTCACCACCAGGCCCAAAATGTCCCCTGTATTCTGTTTGATACTGAACGCGGTCAAATTGCCCATGTCTTGCGATATGTTTTAATATGAGTAGGCAGGTTTCGCCATATCCTGATGAATCCCCAGCTTGTTTATTACCATGTGCAAAAAAACCTTTGGCCCCTGTGTAGTTGTCGTCATCTGGCGATAGAAATGTTAAGCCTTTGCTCTTATTTATTTGCGCGATACGGTTAGGGTCATAAAGCCAATGTAAGCCAAGAGAGGCGGAGTCGGCAACTAAGGCACCTAATATGGCTGCTATGCGAGGTGTTAGTTTATTATTATAATTCATGTGAAAATTTTTAATTTTAATGAGTGGTTAATTTATTTCTACGTTATCTGGTATTTTTCGTGCCTCTTCTTCAAGCATAATTGGAATACCATCTTTGATGGCAAAAGCTAATCGATCTGGCTTACAAATCAACTCGTTATCGTTCTTTTTATATAAGAGTGGGCCTTTGCAGAGTGGACATACTAGTATGTCGAGAAGTTTGGCATCCATAATTTTCCTTAAACTTTTTTAATTAATATCTGGGTGATCGCTTTATAGCTTACCTAAAATATCATCTAATTGATCTAGACTTACATAGTTAATAACAATACTGCCTTTGCCTTTTGCCTTGGGTTTTATTGTTACTTGTGTGCCAAGTCTTTCCGAAACATTTTCTTGCAAGCGCATTAAATCACGGTCAATTTTTTTTGTCTTCTTTGTCGCAGGGTTTTCAATTTGAGTCACAAGTTTTTCTGTTTCACGAACTGACAATTGTTTATGAACAATAAGATTGGCAATTTTAATTTGTTGTGCGGATGAAAGTGCCAACAAAGCGCGTCCATGTCCCATGTCAATGCTTCCCTGCATCATTAGTTCTTGCACAGGTGGCGACAAGTTAAGTAGCCGTAACAAATTAGAGATGGTGCTGCGTGAATTACCCAATGCTTCACCCGCTGTTTGGTGTGTCATGCCAAATTCTTTTATCAAACGCTGGATGCCCTGGGCTTCTTCGAGTGGATTTAAGTTTTCACGTTGAATGTTTTCAATTAGCGACATCGCTAATGCTGAATCATCGGGAACGTGGCGAATAATGGTGGGAACTTCACTTAGTTCAGCAAGCTGGGCTGCACGCCATCTGCGCTCTCCTGCAATAATTTCATAACGGTTTGCACCAATTGGTCGTACTAAAATTGGTTGCATTACGCCTTGTGCTTTAATTGAATCCGCTAATTGTGCTAACGTAGCTTGATCCATATTAGTTCGTGGCTGATACTTTCCAGGTTGCAATGCCGATATTTCAAGGTGTTGTAGCGACTCTTCCGGAATATCACTACTTTCATTGCGTGTTAACAATGCATCTAGACCCCTTCCCAAACCTTTTAATTTCGCCATATGTCTCTTCCTTTAATTGTTTGTGTGCCTAGTCGTGTTAGGGGTTTAGTATTTCTTCTGCTAGTGCCAGATAGGCTTGTGCCCCTTTTGAATGTTTGTCATGGTATAGCACGGGCATACCAAACCCGGGTGCTTCTGCTAGTCGCACATTGCGGGGGATAATGGTGCGATAAACTTTTTTACCGAAGTGTTGCTGAAGTTGATCGGACACTTGTTGTGCGAGGATATTGCGAGGATCAAACATCGTACGTAGTAATCCCTCAATATGTAGCTTTGGATTAAAATTCATACGTACTTTTTTTATAGTACTAACTAAATCGCTTAGTCCCTCTAGTGCATAATATTCACACTGCATGGGTATCATTACTGTATGTGCGGCACAGAGTCCGTTAAGTGTGAGCAGACTCAACGCTGGCGGACAGTCGATCAATACATAATCATAATCATTGTTAACTTCTTCTAGTGCAGTTTTCAAACGTGTTTCTCGTTGTGTAAGATCGACCATTTCAACTTCAGCCCCAGCTAAATCACGGTTAGCTGGCACTAAATTATATTCGCCTTTTGTTGTGCTAACGCTTGCTTCCTTAACCGATTTTTCGCCTAGTAATACGTGATAGACTGAAAACTGTATGGCTCGCTTATCTGTACCGCTTCCCATTGTGGCATTGGCTTGTGGGTCTAAGTCGATTAATAAAACACGTTTACCGGAAGCAGCAAGGCTGGCTGATAAATTTACACTCGTAGTGGTTTTTCCCACGCCACCTTTTTGATTGGTAATTGCAATAATTTTTGCCAACTTTTAACTCCTGTACATAATGTCTTGAAGTAGTATCTAAGTAACTTCTTTATTTATAACAATGAGTTGCCTTTTTGCTGTGAGACCGGGTACTGTAATGGTAACGATCTTTTTAATGCTGTATGGCGTGGTAACCTGTTTTAACTCTTGATCAGAACAATTAGCTTTCATTGCGACCCATTTACAGTGTATATCATTGTTTCTGTTTAAGTGAACGGATGAATCAATAAATGTACCTAGGCTAGAAAAAGCACGTGATATTATCGTGTTAATTGTTCTATCTGGGTGATAATCTTTGATGCGTTTTGAGACGACCTCAATATTTTTTAAATTTAATTCAATCTTAGCTTGTTGCAAGAATGATGTTTTCTTTGTATTGCTTTCAACCAATGCCACTTGCCAGTCAGACCGAGCCAGCGCAATTGGGATGCCGGGTAATCCGGGACCCGTGCCAACATCAACAATTTGAGGCCCATTAATATGCGGCAATACGGCGAGACTATCCATAATATGTTGCGTTAACATTTCCTCAGGGTCTCTTATCGCCGTTAAATTATGTATTTTATTCCATTTCTCTAGGAGTAACAGATATTGATGTATTGAGTCCTGAAGCGACTTACCTTGCTCGTTGAAATCATAATCAAGCTCATTTAAATTTTGTGTAATTTTTTCTACTAAGTTCATGCACTTTTAATTTTGTTTGTGCTAAACCCACGTTTCAAGTGTACTAATAATAATGATATGGCCGCAGGTGTTACCCCTGAAATTCTGCTTGCTTGTCCAATAGTTTCTGGTTTGTGCTCATTTAATTTTTGTTGCACTTCATTTGATAATCCTTTGACTGTTCTATAATCAATAGCTATCGGTAAAACTGTGTTTTCATATTGAGCTTGACGATCAATTTCTTCCTGCTGTCGCTGTATATAGCCATGATATTTAACTTGTATCTCAACTTGATCGGCAACATTGTTATCATCAACGGGTGTGCCAGCACCTGGCAATGTCATAAGGGTTGTGTAGGTTACATCAGGACGTCGAAGTAGCTCGTGTAGCGTGTACTCGTGCTCTATAGGTTTTCCAAGCACTCGCTTTGCATCATTCTCAGGCAACGAATGCGGTAAAAGTCGTATAGATTGTATTCTTTTTAGCTCTTTTTTTATGGCGTTTTGTTTGTGTGAAAACGCCGTCCATCGTTCGTCATTAATGAGCCCAAGTTTTCTTCCTGTTTCTGTTAATCGTAAATCCGCATTATCTTCGCGTAATTGCAGGCGGTGTTCTGCGCGACTGGTAAACATACGATAGGGTTCAGTTACGCCAGACGTAATCAAATCATCCACGAGAACACCCAAGTATGCCTCGTTTCTTTTTGGACACCAGACTTCTTTATCTTGCATCTTTAGTGCAGCATTTGTACCTGCCAGCAATCCTTGTGCGGCGGCTTCTTCATATCCCGTTGTGCCATTAATTTGTCCTGCAAAATACAATCCTTCAATAGTTTTAACTTCTAGTGATCGTTTAAGATTGCGCGGATCAAAATAATCATATTCGATAGCATAGCCAGGTCGTGTAATATGCGCCTGTTCAAGTCCCTTTATTGAGCGGATGAGCCTGACTTGGATTTCATATGGCAAGCTGGTTGAAATGCCATTAGGATAGATCTCATTAGTATCAAGGCCTTCAGGCTCTAAAAAGATAGCGTGTGTATCTCTCGACGAAAAACGCACGACTTTATCTTCAATAGAAGGGCAGTATCGGGGGCCAATACCTTCTATTTTTCCTGAATACATTGGAGATTCTGATAACCCTGCACGTATGATGTCGTGTGTTTCTTTGTTTGTATTGGTAATCCAGCATGAGATTTGTTGTGGATGCTGCACTTTTTGTCCCATAAAAGACATCGTAGGTGTTGGCATGTCGCCTGGTTGTTCTTGTAACTTGGAGTAATCCATTGAGCGCCCATCAATTCTTGGCGGCGTACCAGTTTTTAGTCGCCCAACAGGGAAATCCATTTCACGCAATCGTTGTGCTAAAGCTGTCGCGGGGATATCACCCGCTCTACCAGCTTTAAAGTTTGTTTTACCAATATGTGCCAAGCCAGCGAGAAATGTGCCCACCGTTAGTATTATTGCGCCAGCATACAACCGAACACCTAGCTGTGTAACAACACCAATGGCATGCCCCCCCTCTATAATTAGGTCATCGACGCCTTGTTGCATGACAGATAGGTTTTCTTGATTTTCTATGCGCTTGCGTATTGCCTGGCGATACAAAACGCGGTCTGCTTGTGCGCGTGTTGCGCGTACCGCCGGTCCCTTGCTCGAATTTAGTGTGCGAAACTGTATGCCGGCCTCATCAGTCGCAATACCCATAACACCACCGAGCGCATCAATTTCTTTAACTAGGTGGCTTTTGCCAATTCCACCAATGGACGGGTTGCATGACATCTGCCCTATTGTTTCAATATTGTGCGTGAGCAATAGCGTGTTGCAACCCATGCGTGCGGCAGCAAGCGCAGCCTCTGTTCCTGCATGGCCGCCACCAACTACAATGATTTCAAATTCTTTGCTTTTACTCATGTGGAGATACTTATTTACCTGATGATTCGTTGCTTGTTGGGAAGACATTAAGCTTGAATGTTTCACGTGAAACATTTTTACACTTGATGTTTAAAAAAGGGGTGTTTTCAGACGCCATTATAGGTGTTACTGAATAGATTGCGCAAGTAATAGATTGTACAGTTTATACTGACTGAAAACGAAAAATTATTAATTGGTCTTCTGCGATGGTTGTGATCTGTAATAAGCCAAAATTAATTGATAATTAGAATCTAAAATAAATAGAGAGGGTAATAGCGGTCGTTTGATGATCTCAAGTGTGCGTTGTGTGTGGTATCGATCGGTTAATTATTTTAATTGCAATGGTGGAATGTTCTGAGCTGGTATTACAGTGGCACATGGTATTTCTATGGTTGCGGGTTTCACTTCAATATAAACTCAGCACGGTTTCCCTTTTTTCTGTACCCTTCTTTCCCATTTTTCATGCCTAACACAAAAATCCGATCTGCAGAAACGTTTCCTTGGTTTATTAGCCAGCTTTGTGCAGCGAATGCACGTCGTTCTGCTAAGTCAGTCAATTCGCTTTCAGTGATCTCAGTATTCTCCAGTATTAATTGTTCCATTTCTTCGTCGGGTAAGCTTTTAGTCAAGCCAATAAAATTGGTTGGTTTGTCGAAATCTTCTTTCGAATAAACCCTCTCAAGATATTCACTGTACTCTTCGGGGGTGAGTGTTACATTTTCCAGTGATCCGCTAGATTTTCCTTTTTTAGCCTCGTCAGCTAGCTTAAGAGCCTTTATTTTTCGTTGCATATTTGCAAGTTTTAAGCCTTCGCGATCTGAAACCACGTCTATGTGGCCTGCAATTTCAAGGCGCAATGCAGGTCTATCAATTAATGCCTCGGATAGCGTCAGGAGGCTTGTAGCAGCCTTAGCGTCGATTTCGGCAAAACCTGGCGTAAATTTGATGTACGATAATTCTTCTCCACTATCTAGCATAGCGCTTAGTAAGGAAAATGGAGCGGTGATTGCTCGTGTAATGAGATTGACAAGCGCATCGAAGATAATGCCGCCGATACTGAATTCAGGATCATTAATAGACCCTTTAATAGGGAGGTGAATGTCGATTTCACCTCGTCTGTTTTTTAGAATAGCAATGGCCAGTTCTAATGGTACAGATATCGCATCTTCACTTTCTACACGCTCACCAAGGGTAAGTTGATCTAGGAAAACATTATTCTTGGCGCTTAATTTACCATTCTCAACATGGTAGTGAATATCAACGGAGAGTTTTCCTTTATCGATAGCATAGCCGACATATTTACCTGAGTACGAACTGAAAGGCGGTAAATCAATATCTTTTACTTTAGCCACAATATCAAGTAAAAGATCTTTATTGAATGGATCCATGTCACCACGAATTTCTAGCGGCGCTGTTTTATCTAATGCGCCTTTAATATCAATCTTGCCGACTTTGCTGGCCTGTAATGGTCCAATTTTTCCTTTAAGGCCCGTCAAATTAGCGCGGTAATTGGGTTTAATAAATCGATCGTTAAAATCGATGTTCCCTTGTTGCAAGACTATTTTGTCAATGTATACTGGCGTGACTTCATTGGATGTGTCATCCGCTGGCGTTTCTGATGCTATTGTGGCGGGGTCAACTGCTTCATCTTGTCGAATAATTTGCGTCAGATTGAGCTTTCCTTCGGAGGAAAGAATAACATGGGCAAAAAAACCGTCTAGTTTAATGGTGTTTATATCAACACGTAATGGATCATTGACATATTTAAGGTCGCTGATATCAAGAGTTTTCCAACGTACTAAATCTGATGCATTTTTTCGGTCAAATATATTAATATTTGCCAGTTGTCCTTTTCCATCAACGGATATTTTTAATGGGTCGCCATCAGCTTTGATGTTGCCTTGAAAAGAAATATTGCCATTAGTTAGCAGCGCATTGAGTGTGTCACCTGCCCATCCTTGAAGTGATACTAAATCAACGGCATTTAATCCAAGATTAATATCAATGGCAAGTGGGGACCATGCAATAGAACCCTCAGTTTTTACACTGCCATATTCGTTAACATACGCATTAAGAGTAAAGCTTAATGGCGTGATTCCATTTAACTCAATGTTTTCAATAAAGAAATTAAGTTGACTCACCATCATTGGCGGTGCTTTTTCAAGTGTTACATCAGTATAGTATAGTGTGGCCGCATTGATATCGAACCGATTAATTTGTGTGGTCCATGATGAGTCATCGTGTGAGGTTGCCGCCTCTTCATCAATGACAGCAATATCAGTGGATTCAGGCTCAGGTTTTGTTGCTATTTCAGAAGTTTTGTTATCAACTGTGGTTAGAGCGCGGTCTTCTTCTAGGGGTTTTCTCCCAGGAACCGGAAGAGGAGATGACTTGGGCTTTTTGGAAAAAAAATGCGTTATATTCAGATCGCCATTTTTTTCACGACGTATTTTGGCGTTAAAACCGTCAAGTATTATTTCATCTAGTGTAACGTGTTGTTTAGAGGAGTTAACAATGACATTATCTATAGCAAGTTTTGCCAGCGATAAAACAGCCCCTTCAATGTTTCTACGTGACAATGAAGCATTATCAAAAGTTAGTGCGAAATTAGAAGGACTTTGTGCGGTTAAATCTACATGTGTCCAATCAATATGAAAATTCTCTAAAGTGGCATGATAAGGTGTTGTTACCGAATGATTCTCAAATTCGACTTGTCGGAATGTGGAATTGCCTGTTAGATTGATCTTAGGTGACCCGTCGGCGATTTGTGAAAAGGTTAGAAACAAATTACTGTCGAAGTAACCAGAAATTAAATTGACGCCAACGGGAATAGGTACATATTCATGAATGTTTGTTAGGTCAATATCCGTCAATTTAAGTGCTAGTATGGCTTCACGGTTAACGGCAAAGGGGAGTAATTGTCCATCAAGCGCAAAAGGTGCACCGTTAACTTTGGCATCAAAATGTGGTTCTACCCAAAAGGTTCTGACACTATCAAAATTGGCGATGAACGGTATGCCGAAATTAATTTCTGATATTTCCTGATGGCTTTGCTTGAATCTATCGATAAACTCAATGTGTCCATTCTTAATAATGATATTGCTAACCGAGAATAAGGCTTTTTCTTCATCATCTTCGGATGGTTTTGAGAATTCCTCGATGAGATCTGTAAAGTTAAATTTATTCTCAGCTTCGCGTACTGCACGTACTGTGGGCGAGGCCAGGGTAATCGCGTTAATAACAGGGGCGCGGTGGGCAATTGATTCGATACTCAGATCGATATGCAATGTGTCAAAAGAAAAAAAAGTTTCTTTGGCATCAGCACTATTACTTTTTTCTCCTACATTAAGACCATGGACAAACATTTCCAAGGTGTAGGGCTGAATATCAATGGATTGAATGCTTACCGGGCGGTGTAGCGTTTCAGATAAACTTATTTCAAGTTGGTTTTTAGCATAACCGGGGAGCCAGAAATAACCCAATAGGCCGAATAAAGAAATAAAAACGACTATGACGCCGAGACTTATCCCCAGACGTCTACGATTAAAGAAACGAGGTTTTAAAGTCGGAGCCATAGCGAACCCTTCTAGTTATACGCTTCTAGGGATATATATTAGGTTAAGGACAAGTCACGCTAAGTTATAGATAATTAATGATAGAACTAAAAGCTATCCAGAAAATTATGAATTATTTCTGGATAGCTCAAACTTTGTTATAGCAAACGTATTAATAATGCGAATCGTCTTGTAAACCGATTAACTCAACGTCAAAAATCAAGGTCGCGTTAGGTGGAATAATATTACCAGCACCACGTGAACCGTAAGCCATTGATGGAGGAATAATAAGCGTGCGATGCCCACCAACTTTCATACCTTGAACCCCTTGATCCCAACCTTTAATAACGCGTCCTGATCCCAATAAAAATGAGAAGTGATTGTCACGGTCACGTGAACTATCAAATTTATTGCCTTTGTTATCTTCTGCGCTTTCATCATAAAGCCAGCCGGTATAATGGACATTTGCTGTTTTGCCGACAACAGCTTCTTCACCGGTACCCACTTCTTGGTCGATTTTTTGAAATTCTGGGCCAGTGGCAGCACCATGTTCTTTGTATGCGAATGCGGACTGGGGTAATAATGTCAACGCAAACATAATGATACTTAAATTAATCAGGGTCTTTATTTTAGACATAGTTTCCTCAAGAAATAAATTAAACTTGGTCAATTGTAATAATCAACTCTAAGGTATTATAACCGCTATGTACTATTCGTCATTAATTGTGTTTAAAACGCAATTAATTTGGAGTCTATGGATTTAATGTTACACCCAGATTTTTATCGTAAAAATGCAGTCATCCAAGAAAAAAATAACCTGTCAAGATATGCATGAAGTCTCTAATACTCAGGCAGTGGATCTTTTGTGTCTACATGATTCGCCGCTGGTGCGTGCATTGTATCTTGGCGCAGGGATCCTCGCGTTAGCACTGGGCGCCTTGGGTGTTGTTTTGCCGATCTTGCCAACGACACCATTTATTTTATTGGCGGCAGGATGTTTTGCACGTGGTTCAGAACGATTTCATAAAAAATTATTAGCTAATCGAATTGCTGGTCCAATAATTCGTGATTGGTGTTTGTATCAGAGCATTCCACGTCAGGCCAAACGTTGGGCGTTTCTATTGATGGCGTTATCATTCGGGAGTTCAATTTTTATTGTGCCGGAATTATGGCAAAAGGTCATGTTAGTTGTGATTGGCAGTATATTAGCCTTTTATGTCTGGCGCATTCCTATTAGAGAAATGCCGGCAAATTCATAAATTATCAGATTGACTTTGCTATTATTTATACGTCATGTCAGATATGTTTTATCTAATGATCTAAGCACAATCAGCCATTCCTAAAATGGTGACAAAACCTTACAATATACCCTTTTTGCGTCACTAGACAATTTACGTTTTATGAATTTATCGCTTGTAGCGTTAACACCTTTCGTTGGTGCTGTTTTTGTTGCCCTAGTTTCACGTTTGGGTAGGTTACATGCTGCCTGGGGTGCGGGCGCAGTTACTTTTCTTGCGCTAGCGTTTTTATCTCCATTAATGAACGATGCCTTTGCTGGTGAAGTTTTTGTGCAGCATATCAGCTGGATGCCATTATTAGGTCTTGATATCACCTTCCGCTTAGATGGCTTGGGGCTGCTATTTGCGTTAATGATTCTGTGTATCGGCCTACTCATCATCTTGTATGCCCGCTATTATTTGTCTGAACATGATGACATGGGGCGTTTTTATGCGTACCTGCTAATGTTCATGGGTTCAATGCTAGGTATCGTGTTATCTGAAAACATTATTCAGATGCTGATATTTTGGGAACTCACCAGCCTGTCATCCTTCTTGCTCATTAGTTATTGGCAGACTCGTCAGGAATCACGCACTGGCGCACGTATGGCTTTGGCGGTAACGGGTGGTGGCGGGTTGGCACTACTCGGCGGTTTCTTGTTACTGGGCGAAATTGTCGGTAGTTATGAATTAACAGTGATTTTGGCATCCGCTGAAACGATTCAAAATCATGCGCTATATTTGCCCATGTTGGTTTTAGTTTTGCTGGGCGCTTTTACCAAATCAGCACAATTCCCCTTTCATTTTTGGTTGCCCAATGCCATGGCAGCGCCCACCCCCGTGTCCGCCTATTTGCATTCGGCTACCATGGTCAAAGCTGGCGTGTTTTTATTGGCACGACTATTTCCCGCTTTATCCGGCACACCAGAATGGTTCTGGCTGGTATGTATCACAGGGCTGACAACACTGGTTTTTGGCGCGTATATCGCAATGTTTAAGGATGACCTAAAGGGACTTTTAGCGTATTCGACCATCAGTCATTTGGGGCTAATCACTTTGTTGTTTGGCATTGGCACGCCATTGGCTGCGGTAGCGGGTGTTTTTCATATTATTAATCACGCTATTTTCAAGGCTTCGTTGTTTATGGCTGCCGGGATCATTCATCATGAA
>Ga0224506_10002684_pt1 | contig 12017 bp, 9 predicted proteins | sample SF_Jan12_sed_USG_2_FD_169108 | JGI IMG/M metagenome (GOLD analysis project Ga0224506, IMG submission 169108) | Sediment microbial communities from San Francisco Bay, California, United States - SF_Jan12_sed_USGS_8_1 | ecosystem: Environmental > Aquatic > Marine > Sediment | place: USA...
TGGATTCCTGCCTTCAATAGTGGCTGTTAATCCTGTTTCTGCTACTCCTTCTGTTGGTTCAATTCCGTAGGATCGTAATTGTTTAGCAACATATTTGGCTGTATTGTATTCCTGATAAGAAAGTTCAGGATTTGCATGTAAATAATGCCTGTTATTAATTATTTCCTCTGAAAAACTAGAGGCTAAATTTTTAATTTCCTGAAGTAAAGACATTATTCTCGATCTATTTTAAATTTCTTTAATACCAAAATAGCATTTGGAAATTCTTTTTTTAATAGAGCAAACGTTTTGTTTGCGTCAAGCGCACTATAATACTGACCTACATGCACTTTGAAATTTGGAGAGTCGTAAAATAATGAAGGCTGTTCGCCTAAAATAGAAGAAGCTTTCCCACGCCTAATTCTAGCAGTTTCACGATTATTTCCAGAATAAATTTGGATAGCATACCCATCAACATACCTTATTTGCTGACTAAGTATCGAAATACTATCCAAAAGAGCATTTAACGTGTCTGTAATATCATGCTGTGGATTGAAATTATTTAATGAAAATGCTTCTTCTTGTTGAATAGTTGTATCCTTTTGAGCGACTTCGTAGTGTGGTCTATAAGCTGAGATATCTTCGGAATAACTGGTGTTTGTAGTACTGCTACTCCCTGATTGTAAAGCGGGAGAACAGCCAATAAGTATTATTGGAAGATAATAGTATAATATGGTTTTTAACACTTTCATTCTTCAATTAGCACACACTTATTATTTTCTATGTCTTGTTCAACAGTTTTATATTTTACCCCTTTTTTAATTGAGCCATCAGCATATTGTACATTTACCTTTTCATTTCTTCCAGCTACCTTTTGAGATGTTATTGGAGCTGTTTTTTCTACAGGAGGTCTACTACCTTGTGGTGCACTTGCTCCACTTAATATGGACTTAGACTCTGCTTTTTGCTCATTCAGTTTATGGCGAGAACGTTGTTGAGAATGTGCTTCCTGAATGTCTTCTGGTTGCTCAACTGGTAAATCTGCTTTCATTAGAAAGCTAACAGTATCCTCATTCACTTTAGCAATAAATTGTTTGAATAGCTCAAACCCCTCAAATTTATAAATTAATAATGGGTCTTTTTGTTCATAAACAGCGTTCTGAACGGATTGTTTTAAATCGTCCATTTCACGTAAATGTTCTTTCCAAAGCTGATCGATAATGGCAAGCGTTATCATCTTTTCCATTGATTTTATCAACTCACCATTTTTAGAATCAACACATTTTTTCAAGTTGGCAGCTACTCCAATTTGTTTTTTGCCATCAGTAAAAGGCACTAAAATATTTTCGACTGTTGCACCCCGGTTGGCGTGTACGTTCTTAATTACTGGGAATGCTTTTTCAGCAACCGACTGATTTTTTTTCTTATAATTTTCAAACGAAGTATTATAGAGTTTTTCAGAAAGGACTTCTTCTGAAATGTTAGCAAACTCCTCTTTACTAATTTCGAAGTCTAAGGCAAGTGTGCCTAATACGGTTAGCTTAAAACTTTCGTAATTATCAACTCCTTTTGTATTGATGATAATGTCCTCACAAGTATCATAAACCATATTCATGATATCTAATTCCAGGCGTTCACCATAAAGAGCGTTTCTTCTTCGTTTATATATTACCTCTCTTTGTGAGTTCATCACGTCATCATACTCCAGTAATCGTTTCCGTGTTCCGAAGTTGTTCTCCTCTACTTTACGTTGTGCTCTTTCTATCGATTTCGTCACCATGGAATGTGAAATCACCTCGCCTTCCTGTAAACCTAATCTGTCCATCACTTTGGCAATACGATCAGGCATAAACATACGCATTAGATTATCTTCGAGTGACACAAAGAATTGTGATGATCCAGGATCTCCCTGACGTCCAGAACGACCTCTTAATTGTCTATCTACACGTCTAGATTCGTGACGTTCCGTACCAATTATAGCTAAACCGCCTGCTGCTTTTGACTCATCAGTAAGTTTAATATCAGTACCACGCCCTGCCATATTAGTAGCAATAGTTACTGTTCCTGGTTTACCTGCTTCGGCAACAATGTCTGCTTCACGTTGATGTTGTTTTGCATTTAATACCTGATGATTAATTTTACGCATATGGAGCATTTTGCTCAACAACTCCGAAATTTCCACAGAAGTAGTACCCACCAAAACAGGGCGTCTTTTTTCAGTTAATGCTACAATTTCTTCAACAACGGCATTAAACTTTTCACGAATGGTCTTAAATACTAAGTCATTTTGATCATCTCTGGAAATTGTTCTATTGGTAGGAATTTCCACAACATCTAACTTGTAAATCTCCCAAAATTCACCTGCTTCAGTTACGGCAGTACCCGTCATACCTGACAGCTTGTGGTACATCCGGAAATAATTCTGTAAAGTTACAGTAGCATAGGTTTGTGTAGCATCCTCAACCTTTACATTTTCTTTTGCTTCAATGGCTTGGTGCAATCCGTCAGAGTATCTTCTACCTTCCATTACACGACCAGTTTGTTCATCTACAATTTTAACCTTTCCATCTACAAGAATGTATTCGGTATCTTTTTCAAAAAGTGTATATGCTTTTAATAACTGGTTTACTGAGTGAATTCGTTGCGATTTTACAGAATAGTCTCGGATGACCTCATCTTTAATTTTTAGTTTTTCTTCATCGCTTAAAGAGTCATCTTTTTCTAATTTAGCAACTGAGTCACCTATATCTGGAAGAATAAAGAAGTTTTGATCTTCTCCTTCTCCAGTTATTAAATCAATTCCTTTTTCAGTAAGGTCAATGCTATTGTTTTTTTCATCAATAGTAAAATATAGAGGCTCATCAGCCTCTGGCATCATCTTTTGATTGTCTTGCAAATAGAAATTTTCTGTCTTTTGCAGAATTTGTCTAATACCAGATTCGCTTAAAAATTTTATTAGAGTTTTTTGTTTTGGCAAACTGCGGTAAGCTCTAAATAGTGCTGTACCTCCTTCTTTATCATCACCTTCTTTAATAAGTTTTTTAGCTTCTAATAAAAACTGAGAACTTACTTTCTTTTGTGCTTCTACTAATTTGGCTATTCGAGGTTTTAGTTCATAGAACTCATGTTCATCTCCTTTTGGTATAGGCCCTGAAATAATCAGTGGTGTTCGGGCTTCATCAATTAAAACAGAATCTACTTCATCCACCATTGCATAATGGTGTTTACGTTGAACTAAATCTTCAGGGGAGCGAGACATGTTGTCGCGCAGGTAGTCAAATCCAAATTCATTATTTGTACCGTAAGTAATATCGGCATTGTAAGCTTCTCTTCTGGCATCTGAATTAGGCTCGTGTCTATCAATACAATCTATAGTCAGTCCATGAAACTGAAATAATGGTGCCATCCATTCCGAATCACGTGTAGCTAGATAATTGTTTACTGTTACTACATGTACACCACGTTTAGCTAATGCATTGAGAAAAGCAGGCAATGTAGCTACTAGTGTTTTACCTTCACCAGTTGCCATTTCAGCAATTTTCCCTTGATGCAGAACAATACCGCCAATAAGTTGCACATCGTAATGCAACATGTTCCAAGTGGTCATAGCTCCTGCAGCTTCCCAACTATTTTTCCAATATGCTTTTTCTCCTCTTATTTCAACATTTTCATATTTAGAAGCAAATTGTTTGTCAAGCATTGTTGCCTCTACTTCTATTTCTTCATTGTCTTTAAACCTTTGTGCAGTTTCTTTCACAATAGCAAAAGCGACTGGAAGAACATCCATTAATACTTTTTCTAATTCTTCATTTCGATTTTCTTCAAGTTTATCGATCTGTCCAAAAACATCTTCCTTTTCATGGATGTTCAAGTCAGGATTATCTTCAACACGTTGATGTAAAGTAGCTATCTCTTCATCTATACTTTTTAGGGCAGCATTAATTTGTCCTTGTACTTCAAGCGTTTTATTTCTAAGTTCATCGTTGTTGAGTGAGTTTAGTAGAGCAAACTCATCATTAATTTGCTTTACAAGTGGCATCATCAATTTGATGTCCTTCTCCGATTTAGTACCAAATATTTTGGCAATGTACTTTAACATATCTTAAAATTGATTTCTCTTCGAAAACGAAACGTAAACTTAACTCGATTTTTCATAAAAAATGCACTGTACACTATATTTCTACTTCTCCTTCAAACACCTTTTTTGCTGGTCCTGAAAGTACAATGTTATCGAAAACATCATCTTCTTTTTTTGAATAAGTAACTTTTAACTTTCCCCCGAGTGTGATTATGTCAACTTCATTTCCTACACCTTTAAAACTTGCAGCTAAAGCTGAAGCAGTAACTCCAGTACCACATGAAAGCGTTTCATTTTCAACCCCTCTTTCATAGGTTTTTACATAAATTTCATTTTCGTTTTTTATTTGAATGAAATTTACATTTACCCCTTCTTTATGAAATAATCCTCCATAACGAATTTTTCTACCTTCCTCAACAACTTTAAAGTTATCAATTTTTGACACAAATTGTGTGTAGTGCGGTGACCCAGTGTCAAGAAACATGCCATCTGCCATGTGAGTGACATTTTGAACACTATGCATATCAAGGTTTACAATTTCACCTTCAATTGAAGCATGATGAATGCCATCAAAAGCCATAAAAGTAGTTTCTTGATCTATTATATCTAGAGCTTTGCAATAATTAACAGCACATCGGCTTCCGTTTCCACATAAACTTTTACTACCATCAGGATTATAGAAAACCATTGTAAAATCTGATTCATCACTAGGTTCAATTAGAATCAACCCGTCTGAACCTATGCCAAATTTTCGATCACATAATTTTTTAACAAGATCAATATTTTTGGAAGGGAAGATGCCTTCGCGATTGTCGATCATGATGAAATCATTACCAGTAGCTTGATATTTATGAAATTTAATTTTTGGCATAGTGATTCATGCATTTTTCAAGAAGCAAAATAAATCTATTTTACTTCTTCATAATCAATGTAGTCTCCTCCTTTGAAGGAATCTTTTTTGTTTTTACTTGGGACATGATCGATATGGACATTACCATCGGGAGGCTTTTGTCGGGTATTTCGGTTATTTGCATGTTGCTGACGAGTTTGCACACCTCCAAAAAATAGACGCATAAAAAAACCTCCTACTCGAAAAAGAAAGAAAAAGAATGCAAAAATAATTAACAATACTTTAAACATAATATGGCGTTTTATTAATATCTAACGACTTAGGTATAGATTTCGTTCAGCGAATATTTTTAAAAAGTAATCATCCATTAAATCATCAATAAAATAAATGGCTTCTCCAGTCGATTTCATTTCAGGGCCTAGCTCTTTATTTACGTTAGGAAATTTGTTAAACGAAAATACTGGGACTTTAATTGCATATCCTTTTTTTGTAGGATTGAAATTAAAGTCAGTTACTTTATTTTCCCTTAACATTACTTTAGTTGCATAGTTTACATAAGGCTCATCATATGCTTTACAAATGAAAGGTACGGTTCGTGATGCCCTAGGATTGGCTTCAATGATGTATACTTTATCATTTTTAATTGCAAACTGGATATTAATAAGCCCTACGGTATTTAATGCCAAAGCAATTTTTTTAGTGTAGGCTTCAATTTGTCGAATCACAAAATCTCCCAAGTTATAGGGGGGGAGTACAGCATAAGAATCACCAGAATGGATGCCAGCAGGTTCGATATGTTGCATAATTCCGATGATATGCACATTTTCCCCATCACAAATAGCATCAGCTTCTGCTTCAATTGCACCATCTAGAAAATGGTCTAGTAACACCTTATTACCAGGTATTTTTCGTAAAATATCAATGATATGTGTTTCCAGCTCTTCTTCATTGATCACGATTTTCATGCTTTGCCCCCCGAGAACATAAGATGGACGAACTAAAAGTGGAAATCCAATATCCTTACAAAGTTCCAATGCTGTTTCGGCATCTTCAGCAACACCAAATTCAGGATAAGGAATATTGTTTTCTTGAAGTAAAGTGGAAAAACTCCCTCTGTCTTCTGCTAAATCCAACGACTTATAATCGGTTCCTATAATTTTAATACCGTATCGTTCGAGCTTTTCTGCTAGTTTTAACGCAGTTTGACCTCCAAGTTGAACAATTACTCCTTCAGGTTTCTCATGAAGGATAATTTCATAAATGTGTTCCCAAAACACGGGTTCGAAGTATAGTTTGTCAGCAATATCAAAATCTGTAGAAACGGTTTCAGGATTACAGTTAATCATGATGGTTTCATAACCACATTGTTTAGCTGCTAACACACCGTGTACACAGCAGTAGTCAAATTCTATTCCCTGTCCGATACGGTTAGGACCAGCACCAAGTACCACAATTTTTTTCTTATCCGAAACATCAGATTCGTTCTCTTCATCAAACGAAGAATAATAATAAGGCGTTTTTGCTTCAAATTCAGCAGCACAGGTATCTACTAATTTGTAAACCCGTTTGATGCCCAATTCTTGTCGTTTGTTGTACACTTCGCTTTCTAGACATTGAAATAGGTGTGCCAATTGTCGATCGGCATAACCTTTTTCTTTTGCTTTACGAAACAATGAGGTTGGAATGCTATTAAGATCATATTGTTGTACTTCTTTTTCTAGCAATATTAATTCCTCGATTTGGTATAAAAACCATTTGTCGATTTTAGTGATTGACTGTACTTTCTTCATTGAGATGCCCAGTTTCAAAGCATCATAAATATGAAAAAGCCTATCCCAACTAGGATTAGCTAAACTGTGTAATATTTTTTCTTGGTTGGTAATTTCTTTACCATCTGCACCTAAGCCATTACGTTTAATCTCTAACGACTGACATGCTTTTTGTAGAGCTTCTTGAAAATTTCTACCAATACCCATCACTTCTCCTACGGATTTCATTTGTAACCCGAGGCTTCTATCTGCTCCTTGAAATTTATCAAAATTCCAACGTGGTATTTTCACTATCACATAGTCGATGGCTGGCTCGAAAAAGGCAGAAGTATTTCCTGTAATTGCATTTTGCAGTTCGTCTAAGTTGTAGCCTATAGCCAATTTAGCAGCAATTTTAGCAATGGGGTATCCAGTAGCTTTTGAAGCTAGGGCGGATGATCTAGAAACCCTTGGATTAATTTCAATACCAATTATATCATCTGTAGTTGGGCTTACTGAAAATTGAACATTACACCCACCAGCGAACTCACCAATGCCATTCATCATTTTGATGGCGAGATTACGCATTTCTTGATATATAGTATCAGGTAATGTCATAGCAGGGGCTACTGTTATTGAATCACCAGTATGAATACCCATAGGATCAAAATTTTCTATGGAACAAATGATGATTACATTCCCGATATTGTCTCTTAATAATTCAAGTTCATACTCTTTCCAACCTAAAATACTTTTTTCGATTAGCACTTCGTGAATAGGGGATGCATGTAACCCTGCATTTAAGGCTTTGTCAAATTCTTCAGGTGTATTTACAAAACCACCACCATAACCCCCTAAAGTATAGGACGGTCTTATTACCAGTGGAAAGCCTATTTCCTGAGCGATTTCTTTTCCTTGTAAAAACGAAGTTGCTGTTTCTCCTTGACAAACACCTACGCCTAATTCATTCATTTTCAACCTAAATTTCTCTCGATCTTCAGTTGTTTCAATGGCTTCAATATTTACGCCAATCATCTCTACACCATAATGATCCCAAATACCAGCTTTATGGCAGTCAATAGCAAGGTTTAGTGCAGTTTGTCCTCCAACAGTTGGCAATACTGCATCAATGTTATGTTTTTCAAGAATTTCACGAATTGATTTTTTTTCCAATGGTAAAAGATATACGTGATCAGCAGTCACATTATCTGTCATAATAGTGGCTGGATTGGAGTTGATTAACGTAACTTCGATACCTTCTTCACGTAGAGAACGGGATGCTTGTGAACCTGAATAATCAAACTCACAAGCTTGACCTATAATAATTGGACCACTACCTATGATTAATACGGAGCGAATACTTCTGTTTCTTGGCATTGAATGGACTAATAAGAGTTTACCTTTGGTTAAATTGGTGCAAAGTTATACGAAAATGGAGAGAAAAAAAATGGAATAGAAAGTTGAATGTAGTGGGACAAATTTATTTTTTGATTTGCATAAATATTCTATTACCTGAAATGCTTTATGTTTGATCCTTCGTAATCAATAATCAAACAATTTCTTTGTATTGCATTTTATGAAGTTGTGCATAATGGCCATCATTTTCAAGAAGGAAATCATGTGTACCTTCTTCTTTGATTTCTCCCTTGTCCAAAACAATAATCTTATTCGATTTTTTGATGGTAGAAAGCCTATGAGCAATAACAATTGCAGTTCGACCTTTCATCATTTTTTCTATAGCATTCTGTATTAATTCCTCTGTTTCTGTGTCTACTGATGAGGTAGCCTCATCCAACACAATGATTTTTGGATTATGTACCATAGTACGAACGAACGAAATTAATTGTCGCTGACCTACAGATAAGGTAGCACCTCTCTCCATTACGTTGTAGTCCAACCCTCCGGGTAATTTTTCTATGAATTTCCAAGCATCAACTAATTTGGCAGCCTCAATGATTTGCTTTTCAGTGATATCAGAATTTCCTAGTGTGATGTTGTATCGAATAGTGTTGGAAAATAAAAACACATCTTGAAGAACAACCCCGATGTGCGTTCTCAAATTATCTAAATCAATATCATCTATTTTGACTTTATCAACCGAAATTTCTCCTCTATTAATTTCATAAAAACGATTTAGAAGATTAATGATGGAAGACTTTCCTGCTCCAGTAGCCCCGACAAGCGCAAGTGTTTCTCCAGATTTCACACTAAAAGAGATTCCTTTTAACACATAATCTTTATCGTTGTAAGCAAACCATACATTATCGAATTTCACATCTCCTTTAATATTTTTTAATTTATAAGAACCTTGGTTTACGATATGTTCATCATTATCTAAAAGCTTTAATATTCTAGAAGTACTCACAATACCTAATTGCAATGTGTTAAATCGATCGGCTATCATTCTTATAGGTCTGAAAAACATTTGAATGTACATGATGAAAGCAATAAGCATCCCTAATGTAATTCCAGTTTCGTTTTCATTCAAAACCCCGTTTGCACCATACCAAATAAGTAACCCCAGACCAGAAGCACTAAAAATTTCTGCAACAGGAAAATATATTGAGTAGTATTTTACTGTTTTTATATTAGCTTTTTTATGTTCCTCATTAATGGTTTTAAATTTTTCATACTCTTGTTTTTCGCTACCGAATATCTGTACAATACTCATTCCGGTGATGTGCTCTTGCACAAATGTATTTAAGTTGGATACGGCATTTCTAACTTCGTTAAATGCTACTTTAATTTTTTCTTTAAAAACATAAGTACTAATAAGGAATAGAGGTAACATAGAAAGGCTAACAAGCGTTAACCTCCAATCTGTATAAAACATTATTCCTAATATAAACACTAATTGAAGTACATCAGCTATCATGGCTGCAAGACCTTGGCTAAAAACTTCAGAAAGTGTTTCTACATCAGATACTGTACGAGTTACGAGCTGCCCAATTGGAGTATTATCATAAAACTTGAGTCGTAACTTGAGTAAATGACTGTAAAGCTTCACCCTAATGTCTTTAATTACGTACTGACCTACCCATCCTGATATGTAAGTGTGATAATATTGGATGATAGCTTGTAATATTAATAGAACAATAAGTATCACTATCATATTTAGTAACCCTTGGTAGTTATTTGTTGCTACATCATTATCCAAAGTATATTGAATCAAGTAAGGGCGAATAGGAGCGATTGCTGCTAGCGCAAGTGTTAATAATATTAAAACAGAAAAACGTAGCTTGTAGGGTTTTACAAACGAAATTAGTCGCTTTAGGATTTTAAAATCAAGAATTTGTCCGCTATTAGTTTTTTCTTTTTCCAAATTATTTGTTTTCAATAATAGTTTTTAAACTGTTTCGGATTTGTACTAAATCTAGTGATCCAAATTTTTCGTAAATTACAATTTTGCTATAATCAGTTGTGTTTTTAATTTCAAAAGTTGTGAAAAGCTTTCCATAAATCACAAGACCTAAGATGATATCAATTTTAGCATTTTGCATAACTTTTAATTTTTGCTGACCCGTTGAAGTCAGTTTTATCTCTAATAAAGATGAATTAATACCATAATAAATGTCGGATATTTCTTTAAAATCATAACATGAAATTATTGGTGCATTACCAACACAATAGGTTTTATTATAATTTAATTCAGATAAAATATTTGAACAATTTATTACATCATTACTTAGAAAATAAATACCTGAATTAAGTCGTTGAGCACAAATTTCATTGCAAAGAGAAATAGAAAATATTACAATAAAAATGAATACTACTTTTTTCATTTGAATATATCTTTCGGATAAGAAACGGTTGTTAAAAACAACCCTTCAGGAGGAGCTGCCCTACCTGCTTTTGTTCTGTCCTTACTAGCTATGATCTCTGCAAAATCGGCAATCGTTATTTTTTTCAGCCCTACTTCTATAAGTGTTCCCACTATAGCTCTTACCATTCCTCTCAAAAAACGATTAGCAGTAATATTAAAAATTAAAATATCATTTTCTTTTTTCCATTCTGCATTAGTAATGTTGCACCTAAAGTGATTTACTTCCGTTTTAATTTTACTAAAACATTCAAAATCCTGCTCACTATGAGTAAGTAACGTAGCTGCCTGATTCATGACTGGTATATCAAGAGGTTTATTATAATAATAACTCTCATCTTTAAGAAAAGGGTTCTTTTTTGTGTTGATACGATATTCATATGTACGAGAAATAGCATCAAATCGAGAATGTGACTCCTTGTTTACTTCACAAATTGAGTTAATAGCAATATCGAAAGGCAACATAGAATTCATTTTAAATTGTAAATCTTCCAAAGACCATGTCGAATCAATATCAGCGTGAAAAAACTGCTGTTCACAATGTACACCCGTGTCGGTTCTACCACTTCCAGTTATGTTTATGTCTTGCTGACAAATGGTAGATATAACTTTGTTTATTTCTCCTTGTACAGTCACTGCATTTTGCTGAATCTGCCAACCATGATAGTTTGTGCCTTTATAGGCAACTTCAAAAAATAGGCGCATCACAACAAAGTTAGTACGTCAGGCAATTTATTGATTGTTTCATATTCTGCTTCATGAAGATCATGTGTATCAACCGTTTCATGTTGCCAAGTGATATCGTAGGGTATATACACGGCCTTACTTCCTATTTTTGTTACAGGCAGTATATCTGATCGAAGGGAGTTTCCAATCATTAGAAATTCAGAAGAATCAATATCAAGGTGTTTGATGAGTTTTAAATAATCTGCCTCATGCTTATTGCTCATTACTTCTACATGGTGGAAATAACGCGTGATACCTGATTTTTCCAACTTTCTTTCTTGGTCTAGAAGATCACCTTTTGTGACCAAAATAAGTCGATATTTATGTTGTAAACCTTTTAACGTGTCCTCCACACCATCAAATAATTCTACAGGTTTATTAAGCATTTCTTTACCAATATCTACGATTTGATCAATGATGACATTATTTAAATGCTCTTTCATTATTTGAGAGGCGGTTTCAATCATTGAAAGCACAAATCCTTTAATACCAAACCCATAAATATCGAGGGTATTCATTTCATTGTCATATAATAAAGCCATGGTCTTATCTTCGGTAAGATATGAATTCATTAATTCACAGAATTTTTTCTCCCCTTCTCGAAAGTAATTTTCGTTAATCCAAAGAGTATCATCTGCATCAAAACCAACTACTTTTATAGACATAATTTTATAATTTTTCGAATATCATTGCTGCGCCTTGTCCAACACCAATGCACATTGTGGCCAAGCCATACCTTGCTTTTTCTTTCTTTTGCATTTCGTGAATAAGCGTGGCACTTATTCGTGTGCCACTTGCTCCAAGCGGATGACCAAT
>Ga0224506_10002685_pt1 | contig 12014 bp, 10 predicted proteins | sample SF_Jan12_sed_USG_2_FD_169108 | JGI IMG/M metagenome (GOLD analysis project Ga0224506, IMG submission 169108) | Sediment microbial communities from San Francisco Bay, California, United States - SF_Jan12_sed_USGS_8_1 | ecosystem: Environmental > Aquatic > Marine > Sediment | place: USA...
AAAAATTTCTTGAGCTTCTGGAGAAGGACAAAGAGAAGAATGCGGAGTGGCGAAGCAAATTCATGAAAGCGCGAAACCAGAAATTGCCTCAGGCATGCGGGCGAGGCGCATAACCCACCGCGCGCGATGTCTCGTCATGTGTGCTCATTTTCCCTTTTCATGATGGAACGCTATAAGTAGCTACGCGGCAACGTTATTTCTATTTTTCAGCGTGACATGTGCATGCATAAGGACCTTGACATCGTTTCTTTACAAATCAACATCAAATAATGTAAAATTCCTTAATGCATGTATTCATTGCACGATCGAAATAGAAGATACTTACATAAATCTTAACTATGCATTTTACCATCGTTTTTTGGGCTGATATATTTGCAGAAGAAACTTGCAGAAGTTGTCGTTTTACTAGTTGTAGCAATTTCTACAGTCATTGCACCAGCGGCGATGTATAATTTCCCCGCTAGCTCTACTCCAGCTGCCGTGCCTAAAATCGAGGATATCTTCGGGGGGAGTTTTTCGCCGTCAGACATTGCTTCTGCCCCTAGTGAGGCTTTTGATGTCTCCTTCAGCATCTGCCCGACAAGAGAGGCACCTGATACCGTCATCCGTCTCATCATGCCCGCAGACCTCGTGAGGTTGGTTGAAGGCGAGAGTGTGTGGCGGGGTGACGTGGGGAAAGGAGAAAGAGTGAATCTGGAGTTCTCTATGGCTGCTGATGAGGGAATCGACGCCAACGTGAGGGTTGATGTTGAGACGTGTGCCGAAGGCGTGACATTCAGTTCATCTTACTACTTTCACGTAACCACGTTAACGGAAAAGGTGAGCCTGGAGTCTCCTGAGGAGACTATTGGCTCAACAAGACAGGTAACTTCATTGACGCCTGCTGAAGAGTCGGTTCCGCGATCGCCCGAAGAAGTGGTTGCGCTATCGCCTGGGCTCATAACAGTCAAAGGAACAATGTGGTACGTAAATGAAGACGGCGGGTATAGCCCTATGCGGCAAGTCAAGGTTTACCTGATGGACGAAGACTTGGGTTCGGACGAAGAGGTTGCGTGGCAATGGACAAACTACGCCGGCGAGTACAGTTTCACTGTTAACAACGATGATCCGAATGGAAGAGACCCATACGTCAAGGTCTACAGCAACGGTGGAGCTGCAAACTGCAAAACCGGTGACGACAAATGGTACGTTGTGACGCTTCCTAAGTGTGGAGACGATGTGTCTGACGGCTTCTACTTTGATTATGGTGTTCTGGTTCCTGGAAGTTATAATGAGGCTTGGCAAGCTATAGATGCCTGTCTGAGCGAGCGAGACTGGATAGCCGCGCGTGTTGGCTGGCAAAGACCTAGCAAGGTGACCGTACGCTGGCCTTTTGAAGATTGGCCTCACTGTCCTGGAGATGAGTTACACATGCCAAGCAAGGCTACAGCATCGTGGGATCACGTTACTGTCTATCATGAATACGCTCACGCTGTCATGTGGACCGTCTACGGAAACAGTTGGCCGCCTGGGGTGGTATTTGGGGATCATTGGGTGTGGATGGAGGATGTCCTCCCCGACGCTTGGAGCGAAGGATGGGCGGAGTTCATGCAATGCGCTGTTGACAATAATCCAGGCAACTTAATGAGCGACGGTGCAAACATAGAGACGAATGATTGGTACAACTGGCAAGACATGGGTGACATGGATGGTGCCCATGTGGAGGGTGAAGTTGCCAGTATACTATGGGACATTTTTGATCCCAAGGATTGGGCTGGAGACAACGACTATCTGGACATGGGCTTTGACGAGATTTTCATCGTTCTCTGCGCACGCCCTGGAGACATCTACGGCTTCTGGTCAGAATGGGTCGCCCGTTGGCCTGACTTTCTAATTGCAGGTCCGCTCTGCACCATATACTGGCATTACGGTATAGACAGAGACACCTTCGATCCGTTTGGAGGCATGGTCGTCGTAAATGGCGGCGACGCCTACACCCAATCAAAACCGGTTATTCTAACCCTTTTCTGTAGTGACTGGGGTAGCGGCGTGACGCACATGCGTTTCTCATACCGTTATCCATCACCAGACTGGACTATGTGGCATGCATACTCGATTTCCGGGAGTTACTTTTTGTATGGTGATGATGGACCCAAAAGTGTCTATGTACAGTTCAGGGATGGCAAAGGGCACCTCTCAATTGTCTACTCAGACGATATCGTTTTGGACACAGTGCCGCCCTATGGTGACATCGTCATCGAGGGGTCACTTGTCCAATATACCACGACGGTGTCCGTGCAGTTGCACCTTGTTTATGGGGATGCGACTTCGGGCGTTGACGGTGTGCGCTACAGAAACTCTGATGGGGATTGGACGAGTTGGACAATTGCTGCGGGAGCGAAGTCGTGGTTCCTTTCGCCGGGTGACGGAGTCAAGCGGGTTTACTATCAGATTAGGGACAGAGCAGACTGGGTCTCAGAGTATTATGATGAGATAATCTTGGACAGTACTGCTCCTGTCACGACGCTGAGCCACACGCCAGGCAGTTCCGAAGTGGTACTGTCTGCTGCTGACGCTACGTCGGGAATTCAAGCTATCTACTACAGAATTGACGGTGGCATCTGGAACGTGTACACGGACCCGATTTCACTCATCGGAACTGGGACACATACAATTGATTACTACAGCAAAGACAACGCTGGGAATGCTGAGGATGTTGGGAGCTCAACGTTCCACTATTTGACTGTGGACACGCATCCAAGTGGGCTTGATGCGCCTGCCGGAGAGGGTTGGTATGAGGAGGCGGAGACTGCGTCTCTGAGTGTTTCGCCTGTTCCAGGGTTCATTTTCAAGTATTGGTTCTTGGACGGTGCCTTGCAGACGCCTTATTCGTTTGATCTGAGCACGGAGATTGTTGGCATGGATGGTTCTCATACTGCGACTGCTAGGTTTGCTGTGGTTGCTACGGTGGATGTTGTTCCTAACACGCTTAATTTGAAGAGCAAGGCTGCGTGTGTGATGGCTTTCATTGAGTTGCCTGAGGGCTATGATGTTAGTGAGATTGATGTTTCTACGATTCTGTTGAATGGCACTATTCCTGTGGATGTTGGGGCTGCTGTGGAGCTTGGGGACTATGATAGCGATGGCATTCCTGATTTGATGGTTAAGTTCAGTGGGGCTGAGGTTTTCGAGTATGTCAAGGATAATGTTGATTTGAGTGTGCTTGATGGGGAGAAGTCTGTGGATGTGGGTTTGACTGTGACTGGTGAGCTTTCGAATACGATCATGTTTCAGGGCAGCGACACTGTCAAAGTGAAGATGCCTATGCCAAAAGGAAAGAAATCTTAGTCAGTACCGGCGCGTGCAGAATTTTTGGGCTTTTTACATACTATTTGCACGAAACGATGTCGACACGTAAAAAGTTAATGTTAAACGTTTTATGCATGCATGCGCTCATGTAGAAGTTTTTGGAAAAACTTGACACAAATACTAATTTATAGCATGCCATTTTAGATAGGCTCACGGAGGCAACCGGTTGAGCTTTGAGATGTGGACTGAGAAGTACAGACCTCAGTCGCTTCATGAAATGGTGAATCAGAAGGAAATTGTGGAGCGGCTAAACAGCTTTGTGGGCGCTCAAAATATTCCACATTGCATCTTCGCTGGTCCCCCGGGGACTGGGAAGACGACTGCCGCGTTATGTTTAGCTCACGACCTGTTCGGAGACGGTTGGCGGGAGCATCTGTTGGAGCTGAACGCTAGTGACGAGAGGGGAATCAACGTTGTCCGAGAGACCGTTAAGACCTTTGCTAGGACCAGGTCTATCGGCGAGATTCCCTTCAAGATCATGATTCTGGACGAGGCGGACAACATGACGGGAGATGCCCAGCAGGCTCTACGACGAACCATGGAGCGCTTCACGGAGACATGTCGATTCATCCTCATCTGCAATTATTCTGGCAAGATAATCGAACCCATACAGTCCAGATGCGCCCCCTTCAGATTCTCCTACCTAAAAAGGGAGGACCACGACGACTATCTGCGATCTATCATCGAGAAAGAAAACGTGAAACTGCCAGACGAAGGTCTTAACGCGATCTTTGAGGTTTGCCGAGGAGACCTACGAAAGGCGGTGAACACGCTGCAGGCTGCAGCCTCTCTCGGCAGAGAGATCGACGCCGAGACCGTTTATTCTGTGGTCGGTAGAGCGAATCCAGTGAATGTTCAGGAGATGATCAAGCTAGCTATGAAGGGCGATTTCATGGAAGCTCGGAAGAGGCTGCGGGACATGATCGTGAGATACGGCGTGGCTGGGAGCGACATAATCAGACAGATCCACATCGAAATCTTCCGCTCAGGACTTCCAGACAAGTGGAAGATCAAGCTCGCCGATGTCATTGGAGAAATAGACTTCAGAATGACTCAGGGAGCCAGCGAGGAGGTTCAGCTGAGTGCCCTGCTTGCGCGGATGGGCGAGGCTGGACTTGAGATTCAGAGGGGCAGCTAGCCCAGATGTATGCGTCTTGGACCGTCAAGCATAAGCCTTCTTCCTTATCTGAGATCGTTGGGAACGCCGAGACTATCCAGAAGCTTTCTAAATGGGTAAACTCGTGGGAAAAAGGAATCCCCAAGAAGAGGGCAGCTTTTCTGTACGGGCCTCCCGGTGTTGGGAAGACAGTCTCCGTTGAGGCCTTGGCTAACGATTTGGGTATGGAACTCGTAGAGAGGAATGCCAGCGACTACAGGACGGCAGAGGCGGTGGAAAGGTTCGCTGGTCTGGCCTCGCAGTACGGCACCTTGTATGGTCGTAGTCGCCTAGTCTTGTTGGATGAGATGGATGGGATTACGGGGACGGCGGACAGAGGCGGTGTCAGAGCTGCCATCAAGATTATCAAGGAAGCTAAGTGTCCGATTGTGCTCGTCGCAAACAGCGCCTATGACCCGAGATTCTCCACACTTCGCAAATACTGTCTGCTCATCGAATTCAAGAAGCCCACAGTTTTGCAGATAGTTAAACATCTGAGAAAGGTCTGTGGGCGAGAGGAAATCGAGGCTGAGGATCAGGTTCTGAAGTTCATCGCCGACAGGTCTGGACGTGATGTCAGGTCGGCTGTCAATGATCTGCAGGCTCTGGCTCAGGGCAAGAAGAGGCTCGTCCACGAGGATGTCTCATGGCTGGCCAAGCGAGACAGGAAGGAGGTCATCTTCAACGTTTTGAGAACGATCTTTTACTCCTCTGATGCATGGGAGGCGAAGAGGGCCTTGGATGCGGCTGATGTCGATGCGGATATGTTGTTTGAGTGGATCTACGAGAATGTTCCGAGACACTTCACAGACTCGCGTGATCTGGCGAGGGCTATGGACGCCCTGTCGTTGGCTGATGTCTATCGGGGTAGAATTCGTTCTACGCGGAACTGGAGTCTGTTGAAGTATGTTTACGATTTTATGACTGCTGGGGTGGCTATGGCTAGGGAACGGTCGAAGCCTGGCGGGTGGATTCCTTTCAGGTTCCCGGAAAGAATCAGGGTTATGGGGCAAACAAAGGGTTTGAGGGCTATGCAGTCCTCTATTGGGATGAGAATCAGGAGAAGATGCCACATTTCCTCTGTTAGAGCGATAAGAGAGGTTCTTCCCTACCTGCGGATTATCTTTGAAAGCAATGCCGAGATGGCGGCAAGCTTGGCGAAGTGGCTTGATCTGGACGAGGACATGGTAGAGCACTTGGCAGGTGGCAAGAGACAGGCGGGGGCAATCACAAAAAGGTTGGCTAGCTAGAGAATTCGGCATGTGAATCTGATTTAAATGATTGCTTGAAACAGGATATATGTCATCATCAAAATTATGCCACCGACTTGAGACACACCGCCTCTTGTGAGAAAACGCCAGAAGATTATGGTTGTTATTAGCAAAAATGGGAGAAGTTCGGTAAAGATCGTCATGTCGACTGCGAAGGGTGACGTAAGGAGAACGATCCCCAACACGAGAGTTAAATTTGTCAGGTTAGAGCCAATGATGTCTCCAATTGCCAGTTGAACACGCCCCCGTCTGACAGCTGCAAAATCTACCGTCAGTTCGGGTAGAGAAGTACCTATTGCAAGTACTTTTGCTCCAATCAAGATTGGTGGAGCGCCGAGGAGAAGGGCGATGTTGAGGCCGGATGAAACTGCAAAACGTGCCGCGATTACGACGCCAGTGAAGCTGAGAATCAACTTCGCCAGAATCATTCTTATGTTTTCTTTTCCAACTGCTCTAGACTTGTTGGTGCTGACTATGGGCGTTCTCTTTTTTGCAATAAGATACATGTTGATTACGAATGCTCCTAAGAGAATAGCACCGATGATGGGGCTCACGGCTACGAAGCTTTTCAGTGGCGGATAATTGAAGATGACGAGGAGCAATGGGATTAAGGATGTTAGGAAGAGGATATCTGTTAGCTCTGTCAAAAGATCTGTGCAGCATGTTCCGAGGTAGCCGAGCATTCCTAGTATGCCTAGAACGGCTCCCGTATTGAAGATGTTTGAGCCAAGAATGTCTCCTATGCTGATCCCAGAGGCTCCTTGAAGCACTGAAAAGAGAGCTACTATTATCTCGGGTGTCGACGTCATTACCGCAAGGATTACAAACCCTGCTGAGGCTTCGCTTAAGCCAGTGAGCGCGATGAGTTTTTCTATCGATTTTATGGCAAAATGGCTGGCTGAAGCCAAAACTGCTAAGGAGACGGCGATGGTCAATAGTTGGACTATGAGCTCAATCACTCTGTTGCACCTCATCGAAGTTGTGCTAGGCGCAGATATTTTTTCCGCAAGCGAAAAATGAAAAATCCGTGACCCGCTATCGATCGATCGTTATAAAAGTCAAAAGAGACAGTTAGGATTGATAGTAAGGGATATGATGTTCTATGTCATTAGAAGAGGATAAAGCTATTATCCGCAGTTTGTATGAAGCCGATAATAAAAAAGATTTAAGCATACTGGACGAGCTGATATCACCAGACTTCTTTGACCCTACATTTCAACTGCGGGGTCCAGAGAGCTACAAACAATTTGAGACTATGTTTTTCCAAGGGTTTCCCGATTGGCATGAAACTATTGAAGATATAGTCGCTGAAGAGGATAAGGTGTGGGTTCGTTTCATAGGCAGGGGAACACACAGAGGCGAATGGCGGGGATTAGCTCCTACTGGTAAGAAAATAACATTTAAAGGTGTTCAAATCTGGCGCATAGTTGATGGCAAGGTCGTGGAGAAAGACTCAATTATTGACCTATTGGATGCTCTCAAACAATTAGGTGTCATCGAATATACAGAAAAAGCAAAGAGACTCTTTCCAGAGGATGCTTCGTAACTGCTTTGAATTACATTTCAGCAATCCACATGTCTATCCCAAAGTGACATGAAATTTCTCCTTTAGCCCTGATTCTCTTTCGATCGATCAAATCGTTTACGTTTCCAGATCGTATCTTTAGCGCTTAAATGCTTAAACCGATACCCTTATAAGTGGGTAAGCACATAATAGTTTATGTGGATAAGCACAATTAAGGTGGATGGAAAATGATAATGAACACAAAAGTAACCCTTGCCATGAGCCAATTTGCTTACTGGAAGAACATCTAGCGCGTGGCGCGCGTATTAATGTATAGAAATTGATGTTGGTTGGTAATTGAAATGGGGCGAATCAGCGTGGCACTCTCAGATGAGCTGGAAAAGAAGCTCAGGTTCAAGACCATTGAGAGATTTGGCGGGAGAAAGGGTGACCTATCCAGAGCTGTCGAAGAAGCCGTAAAAACATGGGTCGCCAAAGAAAAATAGAAGGTCTATGCGAAGCCAAGTGTGGGGAAAGTCCATGCATGCATGACCCCAGATACATGGAACGCAGGATCCCAGTCTCATCCTTCCAACAACCCAATCGAATCGATCGAAATAGATGAGAAGTTTCTTTTGCAGTCAGAAGATTAAGCTTTTATTGCTTCACTGATGTTACTTCTGTATGGTGATTGGATGGTTGAAGTAAGTGAAATTAATGGAAAAAAGGTGATCACTACGGATGCCTTCAATGTCGGTAAAGTTTCAGGAGCTGAAATGGACAATCAATGGAAGATGCGGGCGCGCATCTAGGCTCTCTATGCGGATGTGAAAACCAAATTCATTCTACTTGGCGCGCGCGAGGTGATGATATGGGTGAAGTAAAATCGAATGTAAGCTATGAATGCAAAAAATGTGGTGCAAAAGGAACTTTTGTTGAAAACGTGGAGTCTATCAATTTGAACGAAATCAAGAAGTTACCCTGTGGTTGTCCAGCGGAAAACGGTATATTTCAAATTTTCCATTTCAGACGTCATAAGGGGTAAGACGAGACATTGACAGCGGACGCTGATTTAGTCTTCTTGGTATTCATCTTCAGCGAGCTGAACTGAAACTGTGTCTTTGTGTGTGGGGCGTTTTCTCTTTTCCCGCTTCATCTCTCTTCCTTGCATGAACGCATCTTCGGCAGCAGTAATTCCATCTGCTTTCAACATTTCTCCTCTCTGTTTGTCATCATAAATGTCCCCAGTTTCTCTCTCCTTCTCTTGTTCAGCGTCGTCAGTGTCGATGTGCTTAGTCTTCTTTCTTTTTGTTCTGCTCATGCAGTCACCCTAGGTAGTCAAAGAGACGCTGTGCAATATAAAGAGCACGATCTCTTAGATAGTCTCAAATGATCTCCATGCAAAATATTAACAACGACTAATACGATTAATGTGTAATTTGACACTTAATCGTTAAACAATTTTCGCGCGCGCAAAGCGTCGGGACCATGCGAGAATAAAGATTACGAGGATAGGCGTTATGACCGCATACGCAGAAATAGTCAAATAGGACTTTAATCCCAAAACCCCAAAATTCAATGAAAATATAAATCAGAAATAGTGTTTGTGTGCCCGCGCGCTAGTAACCATTACATTGAATGAAAAAACGAAAAATGAATATTTGTCTGTTTGGATAGTTAGTAACTCTTCGTGTGACTGAGGCCCAATCTCGGGACGTGGGTCGTGGAATCGCTCGAATAGACCCAAAGATTATTTCCGAAATTGGGCTTTCGTCTGGAGATGTCGTTGAAATCCAAGGTAAGAAAAAGACGGTAGCCATTTGCTGGCCGGGATATCAGGAAGACTTTGGCAAAGGAATAATTCGCATAGACGGTTATATCCGGAGCAATGCGGGCGCAGGCATCGACGAAAGAGTCAATGTTAAAAAAGTTGATGCCAAAGAAGCAAAAAGAATTACTATCGCTCCAACAGAGCCATTGCGAATAACTGGAGGAGAAGAATATCTGAAACAACTCCTGGAGCACCGCGTCATATCCAGGGGCGACATTATACCCCTTGGAATTATGGGTCGCAGGATAAATCTTATGATCACTGGTTTTCAGCCTCCAGCAGCCGCAGTAATAGTAGTTCCATCTACCCAAGTCGTTCTAAGCGATAAACCAGCCAAAGCCTTGGCAATCGAGGGCCCTCCGGTGCGATATGAAGATATCGGAGGATTAGCTGATGAGATTCGGAAGGTACGAGAGATGATTGAGCTTCCTTTGCGATATCCAGAGCTCTTTGAAAGATTAGGTGTAGAAGCGCCAAAAGGTGTCCTTCTTCATGGACCACCTGGAACGGGCAAAACTCTTTTGGCCAAGGCTGTAGCCAGCGAGACAAATTCAAACTTCTCAAGTATAAGTGGACCTGAGATAATGAGCAAGTTTTATGGCGAAAGTGAGGAACGTCTTCGAGAGATTTTTGATCAAGCCCAAGAAAATGCACCGAGCATAATTTTCATCGACGAATTAGATTCGATAGCGCCAAAAAGAGAGGAGGTAACAGGCGAAGTAGAAAAACGAGTTGTCTCTCAACTATTGGCACTCATGGATGGTCTACAATCCAGAGGCAAAGTTGTGGTTATTGGAGCAACAAACAGACCCAACGCATTGGACCCTGCATTGAGGAGACCCGGACGATTTGATCGAGAGATAGAACTTGGGGTACCAAACAAGGATGGTCGTCTCCAAGTTCTGCAAATCCATACTAGGGGAATGCCACTAGCGGAGGATGTAGACTTGAAGTATTTAGCCAATGTCACCCATGGTTTTGTTGGTGCCGACTTGGAGGCTTTAACCAAGGAGGCTGCTCTTCATGCTCTTCGTAAAATATTACCCGACATTGATTTTCAAGCAGATAGTGTGCCCGCATCGATACTAAACAGAATTATAGTTAACATGAACAATTTCCAAGAGTCGCTGAAAGAAATTGAACCATCTGCCCTGAGGGAAGTCCTAGTTGAGGTCCCCAACATCAAATGGGCGGATATAGGTGGTTTAAACGAAGTGAAAGAGGAACTCCAAGAGGCTATAGAGTGGCCCCTAAAATATCCTGAGATCTTTGACCACATGGGAGCTGATCCACCAAAAGGTATTCTCCTGCATGGTCCACCCGGAACAGGAAAGACCTTGTTGGCAAAGGCTATAGCCAATGAAAGCGAAGCTAACTTCATCAGCATTAAAGGCCCTGAACTGCTTAGTAAATGGGTGGGAGAGTCGGAGAAGGCGGTAAGGGAGGTATTTAGGAAGGCGAGACAGGCAGCTCCCACAATAATCTTCTTCGATGAATTAGATGCAATAACTCCCATCAGGGGAGGAGGATACGGCGACTCTCACGTAACAGAACGGATAATCAGCCAGATATTAACGGAACTTGACGGTCTAGAAGAGCTGAAAGATGTGGTTGTTATCGGAGCCACAAACCGCCTAGACATGGTTGATACAGCTCTGCTACGTCCGGGTAGATTCGACAAGCTCCTGCATGTTCCAATACCAGACTTAGAGGCTAGAAAAGAAATACTTAGGATCCATTTGAAAGGAAAACCAATAGCTAAAGACGTTAACGTCGATCAACTTGCTGAGAAAACCAAGGGATTTTCAGGAGCGGACATCGCGGCTCTTGCCAACACAGCTGCAATGTTAGTTATAAAGGAACACATCGCAAAAAGTAAGACAATCAAGGAAGCAAAGGAAAAAGCCAAAGATCTAAAAATCTCCATGAAAGATCTTGAAAAAACGCTAGAAAAAATCAAACCTTCTTCCCCCACTTGAAAATTTCAGAACTAATCATTTGTAGTTATAACGTCGAAAGCGAAGAGGCATATCGAGGGAAATGCAAAGAGTCAGCTCGTTGAGCGCGCGCATTGCAAATGTTAAGCACGCAAGACCTAAAGTTCGAGTGGTTCAAACAATAAAGTGGAGCGATGGGCTTATGCAGAAAAAAGAAGATTTGTTGAAGGAGCTGTGTGCAGGCGATGCAAAACTGCTTGCTGTTCTCGATGCATGCATGCAGAAGACCCACAACGACAAGCTGACCCAAAACACGCGCGTCTCAGCATAGGTGCATAAATAATCAAGTCTTTATATGAACATTTACATTAACGGGAGAAGGCGAGTGATGGTGAAAGGAAGTGCATACATCCGCTGGTTTGAGAACATAAGTTCCAACGATGTACTCGTGGTTGGAGGAAAGAACGCTTCTTTGGGGGAAATGATTCGTACTCTTAAGGATGAAGGTATTCGTGTTCCTGATGGATTCGCCATAACGGCAGAGGCTTTTTGGAAATTTCTAGAGGCCAATGATCTGATGGAGAAGATCAAATTTCATCTGGAAAACCTGAAAAGCGGAGACAAGACTCTGGATATGAAAGTGGGAAAATCCATACGTAATCTCATTTTGCATGGCTGTTTTCCGGAAGAGATTGCTGAGGCAATACGGAAATCCTACCAGGAACTATGCCGGCGCTACGCTAGTGATGAGGTGGATGTGGCGGTGAGAAGCAGTGCTACAGCTGAAGACCTACCTGAGGCGAGTTTTGCCGGTCAACAGGATACTTTCCTGAATGTAAGGGGTGAGGAAGAGTTGTTAAAGGCATGCCGGAAATGTTTCGCCTCGCTTTTCACTGATCGAGCAATCATTTACCGTGAAGAACACGGATTTGAACACATAAAAGTCGCTCTTTCCATCGGCGTGCAG
>Ga0224506_10002686_pt1 | contig 12013 bp, 9 predicted proteins | sample SF_Jan12_sed_USG_2_FD_169108 | JGI IMG/M metagenome (GOLD analysis project Ga0224506, IMG submission 169108) | Sediment microbial communities from San Francisco Bay, California, United States - SF_Jan12_sed_USGS_8_1 | ecosystem: Environmental > Aquatic > Marine > Sediment | place: USA...
ACGCTGTTCAAGACGCCTTAGAGAAACTGGATCTTGAGCACCAAAGTTTGCCACTTGAGAAAGATATTGAGAGCCTGGTCGCGGCGTTGAAGTCTTACAGGCCGGATGTTGTCATAAACCTTTGCGAAGGGGCCTTTGGCGACAGTCACTTGGAGATGAATGTGCCTTCTTTACTTGAGCTCCTGGGTATCGCCTACACTGGTTCGCCGCCTCTGACTTTGGGGCTGTGCCAAGATAAAGGTTTGACCAAAGATGTCTTGAAAGCGAAGGGAATACCTGTTCCTGAGTACCGAGTCTTGAGCAGTTTCGAAGACTGGAACGGTGGAATAGATTACCCATTGTTTGTTAAACCTTTGAGAGAGGATGCAAGCCTTGGGATCTCCAGAGAAAGCTTCGTTAGGGACGATTCAGAACTTAGTGAGCGAGTGAAGTATGTAACAGATCGTTATGGGCAGCCAGCTCTAGTTGAGAAGTATATAGACGGAAGAGAACTCAATGTGGCGATTGTTGGAAACCGGAACCTAGAAGTCTTGCCCATATCAGAGATTCTGTTCGAGTTTCCAGACGAGCCGAAAATAGTGGATTACTCTGCAAAGTGGTTGAGGGAGACTGAGCAGTACAAGATGACAAAACCTGTGTGTCCAGCGAAGCTGGAATCCTCAATAAGAAGTAGAGTGGAGAAAGCTGCCGTTGAGACGTATCGTGCGCTGTACTGTAGGGACTACGCAAGAGTCGACATACGCTTGAGTGGAGCTCAACCTTTCGTTCTGGAGGTCAACCCGAATCCTGACATTTCTCCTGAGGCGGGTTTTGTTCGATCCGTAAAGGCTGCTGGAATTCTCTTCGAGGATTTTGTCAAGCAGATTATCTCCTTCGCGCTAGAGAGGAAAACTGCGAGACAATGATCACCATGGTTTCCTCCTAGCTAGCATGATTTTCTGAACCAATAGAGATTCCGATAGTGAATAGTCTATCCGGTTATGCTGTCAATCTGTGTCTACAGGAGCAGAAAGTAGGATGCCTCGTCATGGTACGCTTCGTCCTTATGTATCCTGTTCTTTCTTATGCTCTCAAGCTTGAACCCTGCCTTTTCAGCCACGCGTCTCATCGCTGAATTCTCTGCGAGCGTTTCGATTTCCAGCCTTTTGATCCCTTTCGCCTGGGCCGTATCGATCGCGAATTCTATGAGTTGCGTTGCAATCCCATTTCCCCAATAGTCTGGATGTACACTGACGCCTACGCCTGCAACGTGCTGCATATATCTGCCAAGTCTCCACAAACCTAGAAACCCAACTAGGCGGCCGTCATATTTGGCGATGATTATCTCTACTCTTTGGTGCTTCTGCAAGTTTCTGAAGAATCGTCTATAAACCTGGAATTCTTTCTCGACGTTGCCATCGACGTATTCGATGAGCCACCCACGAACCTTAGGATGGCATTCAATCTCCACAACAGACCTGATGTCGCTCTCTTTCAGCGGTTTGTCTTTGGCATTGGATATATCAATTTCCAACGCATTCCTCCGGCAAGAAGATCAAATGCATCGTACCTTCCTAAAAAGCTTTTTCCCGAATGCCAGCGGCTCTGTCAAGACATGATCTCTGTTGGCTAGGTGCGCTCTTTTTTCTGATGCCAACTGGTCTCGAGGAGGTTTTGCATTTCGTATCTTCTCAGTGCATGCCAGAGAATTGAACATATAAGCTGATCATAGCTCAGACCTGCCGCTCTGGCCGCCTCGGGCAGACATGAGTGAGCCCTCGGATCCGGTATCAAGCCTGGCAAGGGGTTGACCTCGAGTACGCGTGGTTCGCCATCATCATCGAGCCTCATATCAATTCGACATAGATCTCGACAGCCAAGGACAATAAATGCTCTTATCGCTAGGCGTTCTATCTCGTGTTCGAGCTCTTCTGAAGTGTCTGCTGGGCAACGGAAGATTTCCAATGGTTCTTCAGGAACATCCCAGATCCACTTGGCTTCGTAGGAATACAGGGGAGCAGCTCCGCTCGGCAACTCATCCAGCAAGATCTCCACTATGGGCAGAATCGTCGGATCGTCGTTTCCGATCAAGCCAACCGTGAATTCTCTTCCTGGGAGGAATTGCTCAGCTATCGCGGGTTGCTTATAGGTTCTTGTAACCCAAGAAAGTTGATTTCTGAGAGCTTCCTCGTCGTTGACTAGAGAACTGCTTCTGACACCTTTGCTCGAGCCTTCTGACAAAGGTTTGATCACAAGTGGGAACGACATTTCCTCGTCTAGTTCCTCATCGTCTCTCGTGAAGACCTGGAAAGAAGGCGACGGCACGCCGTTGATGGATAGAAGCTGATGGGTTAAGGCTTTATTCAGAGCTATGGCCAAGGTTAACGGTCCCGAGCCTGTGTATGGAATTCCCATCATTTCCAGTATTGCCGGTATCTGAGACTCTCGGCTTTCTCCGCGCAATCCCTCGGCTATGTTGAATACAATATGAGGCTTTAACCTTCTCAACTTGATATAGGCATTCTCGTCTGCTTCTATTCTCGTTACTCTGCATCCGCAATTCTTCAAAGCTCCGGCTATCGCGTCAACAGTCTCTTCGTCGTCAAATTCAATGTAGAAATCTTCAGGCAACCCTTCATTGACGTCGGGTTGCTTCTTGAGGCTATAGGTTAATCCAACTCTTAGTGTCATCTCGTTTTCCTAAGCGATCTTTGCAGGAACCTTTAACTGCGGCAGTTGTTGCTCTTCTTGTGGGATCTGTGGGTATACGTAGACTTTCCCCTTGTAGTTTCTAAGGACAACTCTGTCACCGTCGACACTTAGTATATAGTCGGGCTGAACCGGGATCTTGCCCCCTCCGTTCGGGGCGTCGATGACGTAACGCGGCACCGCCAAACCGGAAGTGTGGCCAACTAGGGATTCGATGATCTTAATTCCGGTTTCGACCCTCGTCCTGAAGTGGTAGGTTCCCTTGACAAGGTCCATCTGGAATATGTAGTATGGCCTCACCCGAATCTTGAGGAGTTTCTGAACCAGATTCCTCATCACTTCTGGATCGTCGTTGACGCCTCTTAGCAGAACAGACTGATTGCCAAGAGGTATTCCAGCATCGGCGAGCAGCCCGCATGCTCTTTCGCTTTCCTCGGTTATCTCGCGAGGATGGTTGAAATGTACGTTTGCGTAGACTGGGTGATGCTTCTTGATTATGTTGCAGAGCTTCGGCGTTATCCTCTGTGGTAGTGTGCATGGAACCCTAGAGCCTATCCTCACGATCTCCACATGTGGAATCCCCCTGAGCTTTTCAAGGACGAACTCTATCTTCTCATCTGGCAACATCAAGGGGTCTCCGCCAGATAGGAGAACATCCCTGATGGTGGGTGTCTTCTCGATGTATCGCATCTGTTCCAGCAGTATACTGTTAGAAAGGTTAACGGTCGGGCTTCCAACCTTCCGTTTCCTAGTGCAGAATCTACAGTATGTCGCGCATCTATTTGAGACGCACATCAAAACTCTATCGGGGTATCTATGGACCAAGCTTGGTACCGGGCTGTCTCCTTCTTCATTCAAGGGGTCTTCAGAGCCGAAGTGGTCTTGCAGCTCCAGAGGGCTCGGAATGCACTGCTTCCATATTGGGTCGCCAACCTCCTCGATGAGGTCAAAATAATACTTTGAGACAGCCATGGGGTATCTTGCGACGACATCCTTCAGAATTCCAACGTCAACATTAAACCTACTGAGAATCTGTTCCGGCTTCGTTATGCTGTGTGCGAGTACAGTTTCCCATTCTTCAACCATTTTTGCTTGCGCGCGCTGTAACACCATGCAGTGCTACAAAAAGTAACGTAGATGCAGTCAGAGTGTATTTAAACTTTACTATCAGAAAATCCCTATCACAAAAACATTGGAGATGAGTGGTTCTTCGTCTTCCTATCTCTTGTTCATAGCTTCTCTAACTCTCTCCTGCGCGATTGCCAACGCGGAATCGCGCGGAGTTGTCTTCTCTTCTCGAGCTTTCCTGATGACCAAGCCGACATTCCTGATGATTCTCTCTTCGACCATGCCACACATTCCTTTCGGATTTTCGCCTATGTACTCGGCGTAGGATGATATTACGCCGCCTGCATTTGCTATAATGTCTGGAACGACCAAAACTCCTCTCTCGTGAAGCCGTCTCTCGCTCTCAGCTTCAGCTGGGATGTTGGCTGCTTCCACAACGAGTTTTGCTTTGATCTTTTCCACATTCCTTTCATTGATCACGTCTGGAACAGAAGCAGGAACAATAACGTCGACCTGCAACTCATAGAGCTCTTCATTCGTTAGAACTTGGCCAGGTTTGTAGTTGGTTACGGATCGAGTCTCCTCCTTCACTTTCTCAAGCCTTCCATAGACTAATCCATCTGGATTGTAGATGCACCCTCTACTGTCGCTCACTGCCACGATTTCTGCGCCGAATTCGCTGAGGTATCTTGCTGTAAACGAGCCGACATTGCCAAAGCCGTCGATAGCCACGGAGGCATCTTTCAGCTTAACGCCTATACTCTCAGCCGCTACTCTCGTTGCATGGGAAACACCGTAACCGGTTGAACCGTACTCATGAGGGATGCCGCACTCCACACCTGGCCTAACACACATGTGAGAGGGTTTACCAGTACAAGACTTCAAAGAGCCGTTTGCAAGGGCATAGGCCGCCATCTCTGCTTCCCCAGTGTTCATGTCAGGGGCAGCAACGTAGTGACTTGGCGACAAGGGTTTCACTGCTATTGCGAAGGCTCTAATCAGGCTCATCTTTTTATCTCTAGAGATTTTCTTGGGGTCAGCTATTATGCCCGATTTGGCTCCTCCGAAGGGAAGTTCTGCTAACGCGCATTTCCAAGTCATGGTCCTGGCAAGTCTGAAGACCTCAATGTCGACTGTGGGGGTCATTCTTATTCCGCCTTTTCCAGGGCCCAGAGCCGTATTGTCAATCACAAGGATCCCCTGCATGCCGGTTTCGGGGTCGTAGACCTCAATTATCTTCTCTGGTCCCCATTCGTCAGAGAACTTTCTTATGCTGGCCATACTTGCATCTGTACCTCTGAAGCATCAAAACAGAAGATTCTGCATCAAGGCGAGGCTTCTATTCCTTTCTCCTAGCCTCTACGATGAACTCGGGGAACTCTCTCAGTTTTTCAGCCATCTCCCTTAAGCGCTTGTCCACACCGTAGTTCACCGTTCCGTCTTCGAATGCTCCGTCTGGCTTTCTCTCTCCTGCCTTTACTCCGGTCAGGATCTCGATACCTTCGTCTACGGACTTGACTGGGTATATGTGGAACTCCCCTTCTTTGACTGCTTCTACGACTTCTTCCTTCAGCATGAGGTTCTGAGCATTGCTTTGAGGAAATAGAACTCCTTGTTTGCCTGTGAAGCCTTGGGCCCTGCATACTTCAAAGAATCCTTCTATCTTCTCATTCACCCCACCGATGGCCTGGACTTCACCCTTTTGATTCACTGAGCCGGTTACAGCCAATTCCTGTCTGATGGGAAGTCCAGATAGAGCGGATAGCATGGCGTATAATTCGGTGCTTGAGGCGCTGTCTCCTTCCACTCCGCCGTAGCTCTGCTCGAAGACTAGCCGGGCGGAAAGGCTTAGAGGTTTGTCTTGGGCGTACTTCTGGGCTAGATAGCCGCTTAGTATCATGACTCCCTTTGTGTGTATGCGGCCGCCTAGCATCGATTCTCTCTCGATATCGATGACTCCCTCTCGGCCCATGCCTATGCTAGCTGTGACGCGTGAAGGTCTGCCGAACGTGAAATCTCCTAGACTCATGACTGATAGGCCGTTTACCTGTCCGGGTACTGCCTTTTCGGTGTCTATGAGCAGGATACCACGCTGAATCATCTCTTGAATCTTCTCTTGGATGAGATTGGATCGATAGAGTTTTTCCTCAATGGCTTTCCTGACGTGGTTAGCGGTCACGTAGTCAGATACCTCTTGGGTAGCGTAGAAGTTAGCCTCTCTGATGATGTCCGCGACGTCTGCAAATCTCGTGGACATCTTCTCTTGGTCATCCGCCAGTCTGGAGCCATACTCGATTATTTTTGCGACTGCGGATACATCAAGGTGCTTCAGTTTCTCCTTCCTGCAGAAGGTGCAGATGAACGCTGCGTACTTCTGCATGTTCTCTTCCGTCCGGTCCATTGTGGTGTCGAATTCCGCCTTGACTTTGAAGAGCTCCTTGAAGTCCATGTCCAAAGTATAGAGCGTGTGATAGAGAAGGGGGTTTCCTATGAGGACCACTTTGACCTTTAATGGAATAGGTTCAGGTCTCAGTCCCTTCGTAGTGATGAATCCTAAGCGTTCTCCGGCCTCCTCAATGGTGATGCATTCATTCATAAGAGCTCTCTTTAAGCCCTCCCAAGAGAACATGTTTCGAATCACCTCTTCGACGGGAAGCACAAGGTATCCACCGTTAGCTTTGTGCAGTGAACCTCCGCGTATCATTGTGAAATCCGTGGTTAGGACGCCGAAGCGTGCCTCCTTCTCTATCCTTCCGAAAAGGTTCTGATGAGTTGGGTTTGGTTCAATCACCACAGGAGCGCCTTTGAGGTCGGAGTTGTCAACTACCACGTTCACATCGTATTTTCTGGAGGGAGCTTCCCTCATGAAAGGAACTAGAACAGGAACAGGTGGAGCCTCGGGTTCCTTTATGAAATGGTCAAGATCCCCCAGCATGTCATTTTGCGCTTCCTGCAAGTAAGTCACGACCTCGGGGAACTCCTTGTAGTCCTCTCTCAGATCGTCGAACAGATGGCCAGTAGCATTGAGAGCAACATCACGATTCACCTTCTCAATCTCTTCATCGATCTTCCTCCCCAATCCCCTCAGTTGCCTCATCGCACTTCTTAGATCCGCGCTCAGTTCTTCCCTCTTTCTCTGGATTTCCTCTTTCTCCTCCGCATCAAGGGCGATGAACTCTTGGTCACTAAGAGGCTTTCCGTTAACCACTGGGATCGTGATGAGACCGATAGGCGCGCTTCTGAGGATGAACCCTTGCTCCTGAGCTCTTTTGTTCAGCTGAGAAAAGAGATTCTGCCTCTCCTCCTCGATCGTTCTAATCGTGACTTCTCTCCTCGATGCATACTCTTCGCTTTCAAAGGCCTTAGGAAGCAAGGCACGCACCTCGCTGACGAGATTCTCCACGGCTCTCTGGAAATCCTTGCCACTCGCTGCTGGTAGCTTTATCGCATTCGGTTCATACGAATTTCCGAAATTGTTCACATAACACCAGTCAGACGGCACAGGCTGCGATTTGGCGATCTCTTCTAAGAAGTCTTTCACGGCTGTCGTTCTGCCTGTTCCTGATTGACCGGCCACATAGATATTGAACCCGCGCTCTCTTATGTCGAGGCCAAACTTGAGGGCTCTTACTGCTCTCTCTTGACCGATGATTCCCTCAAGCGGAGATAGATCCTCTGTAGTTTCGCAACTCATCAGAACAGTGTCGCATTCCTTTCTGAGCCTTTCAAAAGGCAATTCATTCGGCATTTTCACTCACGCTCAACACAAGATGGTTTCGTGATCAATCCTCAATATTGGGGTCTCTATTCAGATATTTTAACATTAGTCTGCCTGAAAACGTGACCCAAAACTTGCTTGCTGATAGTATACTTTTTATTTCTGGTTTCTGGACATTCTCTACTGCTCACTATCGCAAAACGGATAAAGAGACCTGAAGAATGGATAGCAACGTCATCGTGCGGACAATCATGCCCATTTTCCTTCTGATAGGGACTGGGTTCGTATCGAGGAAACTCGGAGTTCTGAAATCTGGTGACGAACGAGTACTGAACTCATATGTGTATTATTTCGCATTGCCATCTCTGTTTCTTGTCAATTTGGCAGAGACCGAGCTGACCCAAGAAGCCTCAATGGTTATCATTGCCGGAATTGTCCCTATCTTTGTTGCGTTGGCAATTCATGTTGGCCTTTATGTCGTCTTCAGGTTCTCAAGGGAGGCACTTTATCTCTTGATTCTGAGCACCGTTTTTGGTAGCCTAGCCTTCTTTGGCATACCTTTCGTAACATTCGCATTTCCCACTGCACGAGCTGAGAAACTGGCAACACTGTCAGCAGCATTCATCGCGGTCGTCAGCGTGACAATTTCCATAACGATTTTGGAGCTGTACAGGCTTGAAAGGTCTACGGTGAGCGAAGCATTCAGGCAAGTCGGTCAGAGGTTCTCAAGGAACCCTCTGATCATATCAATCTTGCTGGGCGTTTTATTATCAGTCTTCAGATTGGAGATTCCTCTTCCGATATCGGTTTCTCTACATATGCTTGGGAGCTCCACCTCTACCGTAGCGATATTCATGCTTGGGGTCTTCCTTTACGGAAGGAAATACGTGAAGATGACCGAAGCTCTCAAACTGAGTCTGCTGAGGATACTCTTCTTGCCTACTGTGGCTCTGCTGGTCACGAATCTGTTAGAGTTGCCCATCTTAGAAAGCTCGATACTAGTGCTCATGCATGGCATGCCCGTAGCTATTTCTATGCTAGTTCTTAGCGAACGGTACGACTTCTACAAAGAGACAATAGCGTCCCTGATCTTGATTTCGTCACTCGGTGCAGCTGTGTACCTGAATCTATGGCTACTGATACTCGGATACCAATGGTAATATCTTGAGAGCAACAATCCGAATCTGAACACAGAAGGGTTGATGGAATTGGGAGCGTTAGGAATAACGAAGGTTTGGATGCAACCGGGATCTGAGTCTGAGAAAGCAATCGAATACTGCGAAGCCAACGGGATCGATGTCGTATACGGAGTCTGCATCATGGTTGAGCGTAGAAAGAGGTAATGCGTTTCGGGAGTTGCTGACGAGGAATCTGTCTCGGGATACGTTCGGTGTAGATAGGCTTATCTACAACTTTCAGGAGAGGTCATCAGGGTGCAGGAGGAAGGAGGATGTGGAAGATTATAGAATCCGGTAGGATCCCTTTTGCCCCATATTCGAAGGGAATCGCGAATATCAAGAGGATCATTGAAAAAGACAAGGTGGGAACCGAACGGATCGCTGGCTTCGGCCTGATCGAAGTGCCTCCGCGCGGCGTTTTCGGGCCTCATTCGCATCCTGAAAGGGAGGAGATATACTATGTCCTTTCGAGCTCTGGATCTATCGTCGTGGGAGAAAAGGAGATATCGGCAGGGGAAGGGTTGACGCTCTATGTATCAGGCGAGGATGTGCATGGCATGAAGAACCAAGGCGATGAGCCACTGGTTGTGATGTTCATAACTGTTTACAAGTAGGGACTGGACCCTTCGGATAGATGTGAGATGAAGGCGGTCGTCTACTACGGTGGCGATGACTTCAGATGGGAGGATGTCGAGACTCCTAAGATAGGCCCGGATGAGGTTCTAGTCAGGGTAAGGGCTTGTGGGCTCTGCTCAACAGTCGTTTGGAAGGCTGTGTACAATAGGGCTAAGTCAGGATCGATTCTCGGCCATGAGGTTTCCGGAGAAGTAGCTGAGACTGGCTCCAATGTAGATGCGTTTGAGGTCGGAGATAGAGTTGCGGTCTACCACCGCGCTGAGTGCGGAGGCTGTTATTACTGCAAGCATGGTCAGGAGCCGCTCTGTGGTCAATACCGTGAACAGTCGATGTTTCCTGGTGCTTTCGCCGAGTACATCCGTGCGGTTTCTCGGCTTGTTGAGAAATCTGTCATTAAGTTGCCGGATGAGTTGACCTTCGACGAGGCTACTCTCATAGAGCCGACAGCATGCTCTGTCCGAGCAGTATCGAAATGCGGAATCGGTCTTGGCGATAATGTGTTGGTTGTCGGCGACGGTCCTCTTGGTTTACTAAACGCCCAAGTCTCAAAATGCGCTGGGGCTTCGGTTGTGATGCTTAGTGGCCATCATGATTATCGTCTCGGGATAGCTGGGCAGCTGAAAATCGATCACGTCTTCAACTCGAGGAAGGTTGGCGCCAAGAAGGAAGTGATGGAGCTGACTGATGGGCGTGGAGCAGATTTCGTCATTGTGGCTGTCGCCTCGACAGATGCAGTTCATCAATCGATGGAACTTGTTCGCAATGGCGGCAAGATCTGCGTCTTCGGCGACTTCAGGGATGTTCCTCAGCCGAACCTCGACCTCGATCTTAAGCTTGTTCTTCGTGATGGTGTTGATATATTGGGAAGTTGGGGCTGCTCAACACAGAACTATAGGGTTGCTTTCGATTTGGTGACCTCGGGTCAGGTGAGGGTTATGGAGATGATGACCCACAGGTTCCCGCCGGAGAAGTTCGCTGAAGCCCTCAAGCTGTTCTCAAGCGAGGAGTGCCCAAAGATAGTCCTCAAACGCTGATCATGATTGCGACAGGAAGAGCATAGCGCAGTTGTTCTCCGTCAGCTATCCACGGTGAAGGGGGACCAGAGAATTCTGGGTCAAGGCAGATTGCTTGCATAGCACGGATGACTGAAGGGCAACTCTTATGATCAAATGGTGCTGGATCATCTACACTAGGGTGTCACCAAGACGTACCCGATGATACAGGACTAGGATGGAAAAGTGCAAGATGTTGCCAGTTGCCGCTCTTTTCTGGACTTTCAGTCCACAAAGTGTATATACTATCGGTGAAACATAGACGTAGCGCAGAATGCAGCGCAAAGTGTGTGAGGATGGTTCTCCACGACGCGCAGTTTTACCAAACAGGGAGAAAAGGCAGTGGGAGTCGGAAGCGGCCATCTTCCGCCTGAAGCCATCCTCACTCTCTAGTTTGTCGGTTGCACCGAGTTGTGGTTCGACGATACATAGTTTGATGCCTTAAGATTGTTTCTTCCACCTTTATACACCGTTCCGGGGAACTTTGGAATGGTGTTGATCGTTTGAAGAGTCGATGGTCATACTGGCGTCCGGGCAACCGGGAGATCCTTGAGATTCTGAAACGTCACTGCAGCACGCCGAAAGTCTCGGACGAAGCGAAGGAAAGACTTGTCAAGAACGGATGTAGAGTGTTGGGCTACAACTCTTCAGAACTCATTAAGTAGAGGATCTTGGAAGCGTGCCTGTGCAACCTCTAGAAAGTCTTCAATGAGGTCCAGCACAGAAGCACGCGCTTTCAGAATTGGCTTCCTTCACTGTACAAACCGATATGCTTAATCCTGAGAACCCTAACCAAACATGTTCTCATAAGGGGTGCGAAAGCCAGAAAAGTCAGAGTCAAAGAAACTCCTCCAAGCGAACTCCTAGTCCTGACAACAATATTCTCAATAGTCGCCATAATCGCACTAACCATCCTCGAAATCGCACACATAACCATCCTAGGCGCATGGAACATGGAAATCTTCGCATCAATCACAGGCCTCATAGGAACAATCGCAGGCATCCTCATAGGAAGAGAAACATGAAAGACTACCTAGGGGGAAGGGGGTATCGAATTGGCAGGTAGAACCTCTCGCAGATTGATGATTCTCAAGCGTGTCAACAGGCCTGCTAGCTAGCTCCATCTCAATTCTGGAATGTAATCTTTCTCTGCCTCATAAAGCTCAGCAAACATCTCTCTTATCTCTTCCAAGGAACAGACAGCAGCGGTCAACGGGTCAAGCATCAATGCCTGCTCTGCCATCTCGTAGCTATTATTCACGATCGCCCTCACGGTCATGTCATAGACCGCCATGTTTGACCTGTTCAGTGCAGCCAATTGAGGTGGCAATTCGCCGAAATGGGTGGGATGAACCCCGTTGCGATCGATCAAGCAAGCAACCTCTACCACTTCGTTCTGAGGCAAGTTAGTGATCAGACTGTCATTGCGCACATTGCCATGAATTACTTGGCAACGATCAAACATCATCCCCTCGATGATTTGGCAAGCGTACTCAACACTCTTGGTCAAGTCTGGTTCCTCTTTTCCGTCGATGATTCTCTGTCTCTTCTCATCCAGGTTCTGCCTCCATCGTGGCCAGTTCTTGGCGTAGAATCCTCTTCCACCCAGATATCCCTCTCGGCAATATTTGGTGATCAACTCGGGTCTTTTGCGGAAATACGGGACGTATTCT